>JACCDP011171118.1_pt1 | contig 13209 bp, 13 predicted proteins | sample 7445841 | NCBI WGS metagenome assembly JACCDP01 (sample SAMN15323441, study PRJNA562643) | freshwater metagenome | isolation source: river surface water | place: USA:Blue River Watershed | collected 2017-08-17
AAAAAGGATTTAATAAGTCTATATTCTATTATTACACCCCAGGACTTGGAAAAATCTCAAAATATTTTGGCACTAGTTTCTGAAGGTACTGACGAAATAACAGAGCGCGCTTTGAATAATTTAAATGCTGATTTGGCAAATGTTGATAAAATAGTTAAAATACAAGTAGGAGATATTATTGAAGCAGGTACATCGCTTGCTGAACAAGCAATATCTATTAAAACATCTGTTAATAGATATAAGGCTCATAAATCATTATCAAACAACAATAATAATAATAATCAAGCTGGTGGCAAAAAAACTATTAGGCGTCGGCGTTCAAATAGACGAACTATTAAGAATAAAAAAATGAAATATTTTTAATAGATTTTAATAGAATAAAATATGATTAGATTACCTATTATTGCAAGCCCTGTAAGACATGCATCTGTTATAGATTATGACAGATGTATGTCTCGATTTGATATATCGGATTATGAAATGGTTACAATTCCTAATTATACACTTAATTGTATAGACCATGTATTTATAAATACACACACTAGGAAGCGCCATGGACATTGTGTTGGATTTAATTCTTTAAATCATAAAGTATATGAATGCAACTATAAGAATGGTGTTTTACATGGAAAGTATATACAATATTACGAAGGTGGTTTTGGAATACGAATGATAATAAATTATGACAATGGAATTATTCATGGTTCAATAACAACTTTCTATACAAATGGAAAACCAAAAGAGGTTGCATTATTTGATAATGGATTATACCTAGTAACAAAAAAAATATGGGACAAAGATGGTACCCTATTAGGAGAAAATATTCATAATACTTATTCTAATGAAAAAACATTTAGAACGATTATTAGCGAAGAGGGCGACTTATTTGCATAAAAAATTTTGAGCTTTTATTTGAGAGCAGTTTTTTATTTTTACTTGTTGCTGGTTGGTTTGAAACCATCTGGGTTAATGCCACGGCGAGCTAAATCCTCTGCGCGTGCTTCCAGCTTTGCTGCTCGTCTGTCTTGTTTTGTTAGCTCTTTTAGGGATTCGTCGTTTTCTAGACGCTCCATATATTCATGTACACCATTCACCTCTGTGTTAAGTGTAATCACGTGAGTAAGAATAGCATCTTCATTTGCATCGACATTATCTTCTGCAAGTTTGGTAATAATATCCATGATGCTACCAATATTTTCTTTGTATTCAGTAAGGCCTTGCTCGGCACCTTCTGAATCCATTAGACGTAGTGATGCAAGTCTAGCAATTGTTGCATCAATCGTGTCTGAAAGTAGTTCTGAGGCAGATGCAATGATATCATTCATGTTCTGCTCCACCTGGGCTTTCTCTGCCCTTTGTTTAATAAAGCGCATCTCATCCTCGTCGGGTTCAAGGTCGTCGAGGCTGACCGCATTTTTTTGTTTCTTACCCTTACCTGTTTTCTTAGTCTGAACAGGTGTAGGGCTTGTGTTACTTGTAGCCTTATGCAAAGCAGCTTGTAATGGATTCTTAAGTTTCATAACCTCATTCAGCTCTTTTGCTCGCTCTTCAAGCAGTTTTCTTTCTTCAGCCTCCTTTTGACGCCTTTCGCGCTCTTCGGATGCTGCAATTTGTCTGGCACACATTATAGCTTGTAGACCAGCATATTTATTTACTTTTTCCGTCTGTTCACCAGCTCCACCACCAGTAGTCGGTGATGGAGTAGGGGCTACGAAATTGAATTTCTTCTTAGGTGCTTCAATAGCATCCTGAGAAGCTGCAACCTGAGGAGTTGCAACCTGAGGGGCTGCAACTTGAGGTTGGAAATTGAATTTCTTTACAGGTGCTGGCGCTGGTGCTGGTGCAACTGCAGAAGCAGGAGCAGGAGCAGCAGTAGCAGCAGTAATGGCAGGTTTGGCAAAATTGAAAATCGGTTTCTTGCTCATTTTCCTAATTGTAAATATTCCTGAAATTTAAACCCAAAAAAAATTTAATCAATTTTTTTGTTTTCAATCAGTATGTGGAATAATTCTACCTGCGTCATTTAGTAAACCAGCAATTTCACCAATACCATTAGGGGTTTTATTAAATAAACGCCTACTTGATGCATCATACAAATATTCAACTCCTTCAATTATACGAGGTTTCAATAAAACCTTAGTAATTGATTCTACAATTATAGCAGGTTCATCTGATTCAATAATATCAGCTCGAATAAATGGAATTGTAATTGGTGCTCCCAAACTTTTTGTTTTTGCTAATGTTGCAGATTGTCTTTTTGGCGGCATATCCGATTCAGATTCAATGTCTGCGTCGTTATCTGATTCTTCCTTAATTATTTTATGCTTAAAACCTTTAGGAGGATATTTCTCACTCCTAAGTGTTTGTAATGATAGCCATTCACCGTCTCTATAGACTTTACATGCTTTCCATCCATTTATACTTGTTCCTGACATACGATTACAAAATGCTGTCAGTGATTTAAATGTTTCTTTCTTATTGTTATGATTAACTAAAATACCATTCTTATAATGAGCGTAATACAAATCTTCCTTGTTTGCAAATAAGATTGTTTCTCCATTATTAAGCACAGATTCTAGAGGAAATGTTTCAAATGGCATGGCCATCTTTTATATACGGACTATTAAAGCATGATGTGGTTGAATTTATCAAATTTTATGCCTTTTCACACTCGCTATAGACTTTTAGGGTGCGAGCTGATGGGTCTGTTGCATCAGTAATCCAACGTGGCATCCATCTATAAGGAATAACAGTTGCTCGCTTTGGATATAGATTCTCAAATATAGACCTGTAGTAAATATCCTCTGGAGTTTTTGGCTCCATGTGATATGCTGCTGATGCTCCAGAGCTAGGGGCTCCAGGGCTGATAGGGACCGATGCAAGTCGGTCCTGTATCTCCTGATACCACAGTTTCTTTGGTCCACTTACGCCATCACTAAATGCTTCCTTTTTACGCCAAAGTACAGCATCAGGAAGAAGACCTGACTCCGCGAAGGCAGCACGAAGAATCCATTTCTCAGGTTGAACTCCTTGAACAGGACGACGAATATTTGTTGCTAGTGAATGCACTGCTGCAACAAAACGCTTATCGAGGAATGGTGTCCTCGGCTCAAGACCATGAGAAGAGATTGAGCGGTCTGAACGAAGAACATCAAAATAACAAATATCCTTCAGAAGTCTTACTACTTCTTGGTCAAAATCATTATCACTTGGCGCTTTATAGAAATACATATAAGAGCCAAATACTTCATCTGAGCCATCTCCATTAAATACTACCTTACAGTCCGTTCTACGACGAATTTCACGAGCTACTAACCAGTTACCAACAGAGGCACGAACAGAAGTTGTATCAAATGATTCTATGTCCTTAATTACTTCGGGAATAGCTTCGAAGAAATCATCAGGGGTCATAATAATTTCATGATGCTCAGAGCCAATATAATTAGCCACAATTTTTGCATACTTCAAATCTTCAGAGCCTTCGAATCCAATACTAAATGTTTTTAGTGGTGGGGCACCAGCCATTCTTAGTTCATGCGCTACTAGTGCTGCTATAAGCGAAGAATCAATACCTCCTGATAGTAAAGCGGCCACTGGTCTCTCGGTCAACATACGTTTCTTTACAGCTGCAACTAATGAATCACGAACAGCTATTTTTGCTAGTTCACGATTACTATTTGTATTACGATTAGTTTGTTCATCGGGATAAGTATGGTATTGATTGAATGATAGTATATTCAGCGAATCAAGCTCGTATAACGCATAATGTCCTGGTTTGAATTGATAAATAGAATCAAACTTGAGGGGCTCCAATGCTTTCATTTCTGATGCAAATGCTATTTGTTCATAATCATAGTGACGACAATTAGACTCCATTGCACTTATAAAAAGGGGACGGACTCCATAAGGGTCACGACCAACCATCATAGTCTTTCTATTTGTATCAATAATCACTGCTGCAAAAACACCGTCAAGTTCTTGCCAAAAAAGATGAGGATGCTCAATCAATTTCTCGTAAAGCTTTGGAAGAATTTCGCAATCAGAGCCCGATGATAAAGAAATATTGTATTTTGCAGCTAATTTTTTGTAATTGTAGATTTCACCATTACAAATTGCATAAATACCATTATGGATAAATGGCTGCATACCTTCGGTATTAAGCCCATTAATTGCTAGACGTGTAAAACCAAGCATGACATGACTATTAGGTGATATAATACGGGTTCCCTCGGGGCCCCGATTTGTAAGAGTTTTATTAATTAATTTAGTAACATCTTCATTAGACGGAAGATTTGCCTCATGATGATGTGCTTTTGCTAAACACCAAATTCCACACATTTTATATAAACGAGTTAAATATATTTTAGGTACTATAAGTATAAATTATTGTGATATTTATAAAGTAGATATGGGGACGACGATGCCACCTAGGATTGTTATTCTTGATAATGACCAAACCACAGGTGATTATGATGTTTTTTTTAAATGGTTAAATTGGCTTGAAGTATCCAATATTAGAAATTTCATAAACATTGCTCCAATTTTAGTGAAATTTATTTGTTTATTCGAACGGGAGCAGATATTCCGTCCGGGTCTTAAAAAATTTCTTCGACGCGTTGCAACTCTCAAACAGGAAGGAAAAATAGATTATGTTGTGATTTATACTAATCAAACCTCTGAACATAATACTGTTACTGATGTTAGTGGGTTACCTATTACTATTCCCAAACTATTAGAGATTATATACAATGCCCTTTCTAATAGTAATTTAATTGATTTAACATTAACAAGACCTCAGACTGGAGAATTAACAAAATCCTTCTCACGTGTTTTTTCCGCTCTAGACATACCATTAAATAAATGGAAGGCTTCTAAAACATTATTCTTTGATGACCTTTTAGAGCATTGTCCTAAAACAAATGATGTTACAGACGCTGAAAAAGGACATGTACGTGTAAAAGACTATCGAACCCCATTTAATAGTTCGCTTTTTATGCGTATGTGTCGCACTACAGTATCATATGCAATCAATAAACCCCGCGCTTTCTATTCACGACAAATGATGATTGATGATATGACAGTAGCTGCGATGTCGGCTGAAATACTTGATACTGAAAATAATGATTATAGACCAAAAAGACCAGAGAGTTTTGGATACTATATGCCTTTTATTGAAAAGACATTTAATGACTATTCGCACAACAATATAATAGAAGTTTAATATGCATCCGCCTAAAACTCAAGATGAACGATTAAGGGATGGAATTAAAATTCTATCTAAGTTGAAAGAAATTGGTATTCCAGCCGATAATGATGGATTTGTAGAAGTGAAAAATCTGATTAGCCGTTGGGTCAAAGACGGTCTAGCTGTAACAAAAACAAAAATTAACTTTTTCCCCTTTGACCGTTACGGAGAAATAACGTTACCGTCAATTTCTAATGTTGAGCCGACAATGGTATTAAAACTAGTAGCAGAGGCTAAACAGCCATAAAAAAATCAGCACTCTGGCCTACCAGTTGTATTACCCCCGTGTGCCCTAAAGCATATACAACCTCGTTGATGGTTTGACCGTATGTCCGCTAATGTGAATGTCCGCTGATTTTTGGGGGCAGTATATTACAATAGAAGATACCCATTTCAAATTTTTTTTAATAAAGAATTTCGACAGAGCTATGTGGTCCTGCACCGGCCTCTAATAGTTCTTCAACAGTTGGTCGAACAAAGTATTTTGTATACATTCGGTATCCGATTTCTGGAATAGGCTCTTTACGCAAACTATTAAAGGGTCTTCCATCACGAATATTCCATAGAATTCTGACAGAAGGTTTTGCGGTTCCTTGAGTGATTGATTGAATTAATTCAATGCGTTTAGATTGTGGTGGATTGGTGGCATCAATGAATACTGATTTCCCATCAGCCCATGCTGCCTTTGCAAGTGAAATTACTTTACTTTTAGTACCTACTTCGTCTTGTGATACAACGACATAATTAGGCTCTTTCTTAAATATTTCTGATAGTGTAGATTTACCCGAACCTTGATTACCAACAGTAATAATAAGTTCCTGGCCTGTGATAGGGACTGGTAGGGGTGTATGAGGGAAAAGTTCTAATGGTCTATGGAATTTTGCACCTATGGCTTCCGCGAATTCACGGTCGGATGATGCCCATCTATAAGGTGGAAAGGGGTCTTCTGGACCAACTGCATCACCTACATAGTGAATCTCTGTTGGTTTTGTTCCAAGTGTTCTGTAAATCTCTTCAGCAACTTCGGGTGACGGCTTCCTATATGGTGAGTCCTTACCTACTGCAACAACTTGCATAACGGTTGGAAATAAAATTCTTAGACGCTTGAACTTCTCCTTCGCTTCATACTTCGGATTCGTCCAATACATTTGATTGGAGACAAATGCAATTACTGTGCTTCCATCCATCAAATCGTTAAATACTTCGGGAACATCCCCTAATAGTTGAAAATCTGCTCCAGCTATTGGTGAACCATCAGATGCTGTTAAAATCGTTCCATCCACATCAAACATCCATAAACGTTTAGGAGTTTTTGACAGTGTTGTCGGTATATACATATATAATCCAGGTTTCTCAATAAACGGCATCTTTGTCTACTTGTAATAACTGCGAAATAAAAAATCAAATTTCTTGATTACATTAGACCGAAATGGGGCACAACATTCTTGTTATCTTCTCCCACGAGGTTTCAATTGTTTCATTGTGTGCTTGCTCACGCTCTTCACCATCAGGTGTAAAGAACTTCTCATGAACAATATCATTACCACTATATTTACCATTAAAGTGGTGGTAATAGATAATACATAAATGCATAAGTTTTTCATCAGGGCTATCATAATACCATGATGTTGAAAGGAAATTTCCTTCAGTGCTTCCTGTTTCAGATTTAATTTGTTTTACCATTAGATTACCTGATTTGTAATATCCATATTGCTCAGTGCTTGGATTATTCAGCATAGGATACTTTACCCTATACTTAATAGTTGGCTTCGGACATACGCTTTCACTGAAATAGATAGTTGCTTCAATCAAATAGGAACGGGTAGCAGATTCGTAGGTGGTTTCAGAGCTAATGGGAAACCCAGAGCTGTTCCTACGGTTTCTAGTAACAATAGTCGAGGGCTCTTTTTGCATTTTGATTTAACTATTATAAGATGTGTCAAAATATCAATTTTATTTGGGAAATACTATTAGGAAAGAAGAATGTCAAGCGTAATACCGACGGTTGCATCAGTTGTTGGTTCAACAGTTTCATCAGCAGTGTATACATCAATAGTTACAACAGGAGATGTATCAGCTACAACAGTAGGACGCGGATTAAAACTATTAGGGACGGGATTAGGATATGGAGCGGAGATTTTAATTGGTGATAAGGCAGCTATGTCATGTAGACTATTAGGAGATGTAGCGGAAACTGTTTGCGCACCGGCAATTCGTTCTGGTGGGCGTCTAATTGCTTTCGGTACATCGATTGTTGTTGGAACTATGGCAGGTGTTTTAACTGCTGGAATAGCTCATGGTACTAGTGCACTTATTGGATATGGTGTACAGACATACAATAAGTATAAAGAACCTGTTGTTGCTACAGTGTCTGAAGCAGCAGCAGTTGCTAGTAATACTATTATAGAGAAGGCCATGGAAGGTGAAGTGCCTCATGTCGAAGCAGCTTATGAAGAGGTAGAAGGTTTTGTTAGTTTATGAAATTAATATTTTTATCACTGACTTCAAGTAAGAATGCCTTATCGTCATTTACTCCACAAGTAATGAAGTATCGACCGAAGGCTGAAGCTAAACTACATGTAAATTCTATATATGAGTGTTTGAAGAATGTAAATTCTGATGAAAGTTTGACAGACTTATTTGCGTGATTGTAAAGTAGCCAGCGATGATATGTTCTTTCACGATTAATGTGGATTAAGAAAAGTGATTGACCTTTATATAGAATTCCGTTAGTAGAGCCATGATAACCACGAAGCATTTCTTCAGTCTCTGTTGGAAGACTATGAGGAGTGATAGAATCTGAATAGAGACTTTTAGTGGTGAATGGATGAAGAGAATAAATTACTTCGGAGCTTCCAGGAATAGGCATCCAATTTTTCTCTGGACGAGTAGAAGGTGGAAGTGCTCTTACACATTCAAGTTGAGAGTCGCGAAGAACGGCTTCGAAGATTGAAGGTTCTCCTTTAGGATTACATTCAGGGATTGTAGCAATAATAGTATTTTCTGTCAAAAAACGTATGTCTTCGGGACCTGTCCAATATGTTGGATATTTAGGTAATCCATAATTGACAGAAAGCTCTGTGAAATCCATTGCATCTGCTGTCAAATACTCATAACGGTCTAACTTCGTTTTTCCTATGAAATAGACTGAATTCGATTGTTTTTGATAGAGAGTGAAAGACTTATCTGCGAACTTCCGATAGTCAACACATCTGACAAGTAGAGTGACATGGCCTTCGGGTGTTATATGGATTGATGGATTTGTTTCAAGAAATGCACAAGGTTTCCCATGTATATCGGTGAAACGTTTTTGAGGGACTATTATAGGTGCGCAATAGAGTATAGGATGCAGTTCCATTTAGCTGTGTAATAGTTATGTTGTGTGTTTAATAGCTGAATAGAAGTGAAGCACGGCCACCATATACGCGGAAAATATTATAAGTCTCAACATAAATTCGTGTTATATAGCGATTAACTGTCATTGGTGCCAAACATCCACGCTGAGGACTAAATTGCAAACGTAATTCTATTTTCTTTAATTTATCCATATTAGCTTCACCAAAATGTAAAGTTAATGGCTTAGTACCTGGAAAAGGACTAAAAGGGATTGCATAATAATACCGATTAACCCAAGGCGTCTTTGTAAACATTGTACCAACTAGGGCTGACCTAAAAAGACTAGGTGCAGTAGTTGCATATCGTGCCAAAGACCCCTCATATACCAATGATAAAGCCGATAAAGGTTCAGAATCTCTATTAGCAAACGCTGGTATAAATTTCTGTGGTGCGGCGATTGATTGTAGACCCTGTGCATTCGGCCACCAAACAGATGTGACACCATCATACTCATTAATAGTTGTTGTCAAATCTCTTGTAGCCAAGAAATGAGCATTATAACTTGAAGCCTCATATCTCTGTGACATGAAAAACATCGCGCGTGCTGGATTAGGCACCCTTATAGGTATATTAGCATAAGCCTGTGATTGATTATCAAATGGCTCAATAATATAATGCTGGGTAACTGGCACACGGATATCAGAAACACGGAATCTATTTGCCTCAGGTTTATCAACATAGATATATTCAACCAATAAATATGTATCCCCTAATTGTAAATCCGCAGCCGCCGGCATTTGTAAGCCCTCAACCGGCACATACGTCTGTGACGGATTCTCTGGATTTAACCCCTCTATAACAGTCCCTGTTGCATCCTCCTTATAAAACTGTGATTCAGTCATTGACCATAATGAGAGTCCATCTGTTGATGGGTCACATGGATTATTTTGCTGTGTCTCAGTAACTCGCGACGTTGTATAATATGTACCATTAAGACCACGGAATTTTATACGAATCTGTAATTGGTCTGCAGGTATCGCATCCACTGGTAACGCCGCAGCTGAATCACCACGACTAAACCAAAATGGTAATGGAACCGTCACTGTAGTAGTGCCCGTAGTTCCGATAGAGTTTTCTGTGAAACCAGTGTCGCGGCGCACAATTAATTCATTGACAGCGGGGACTTTCTCTAGTGGTGTATAGAATTCATCAAGAATTTCTAGTAACTGACTATCAAAACTATCGACAACTTCACCACTAATAGTAAATTGACATAGTTCAGCTAATGTATGACCGATACCATTAGTCCATCCAAAGTTTGGTTTAACTGCGGCACCACCAGCTGCAGCAAGAGCTAATGCCTGTGGTGTAGCAATATCGGGTAGAGTTGCAACAAGGAACACACGATTTATGAAATGACCTTTACGAACTAGGTCACATGTTGCTTGACGACCAAAAGCGGGAACTTGATTAAAATCTAAACGAACCCATTGTGTTGTCATGCGACCTGCGCGCAGAAAGACTTTTAGGTATGGTTTAATTTTTACTCTAGCTGGATTAATATTGTATTGCAGTCTTTCATCTTGTAATCCATCATTTAATGGTCGGAGTAATGACCCAATCATATCTATTTGAGGCCATGTATTAAAGTCTTAGGTTTAGCTGCAGTAGCTTCGGCAACAGCTTAGTTTCCATAGATTGGACCACAAAGACCATTCTGGAAGCGAAGCCAATTAATTCCAAAACCGTAAACAAATACTTCCCATGTTTGTGATTCGGCTACGCTGAAAGCATTCGGTGCTGGCTGCGGCACTCTAACTGTTAGGTCTAGTCTAAATGAATGGGTACGACTTGCATTAATAGTTCCTGATGGAGTGAAAGCAGATGGTTTACGTGCAAAACTATAACCATATATGTATGAACTATAAGGGACTACTCCTCCCCTATGAAGTTCCGCTATATGTGTTCTGAACCATGTACCTGATTGTTGTATAACAGGTACACTATTAATATATATGCTTGCGTCCACTAATGGTTCTTGTTGTATAATAGTTTGACTATAAATGGGTGGATGGCCACCATCAGAAATAAGCCCATCGCGCATTTGTTTTTCTGTATAACTACTGAAGTTCAACCAATCATTATTAATGTTTTGTGCTTTACGCCTAATTACCCATACAAGTTCTTCAATAGGATGATTCAATTCAAGAGGTAATTGAATTTTGATAGAATCTGTTGTTGAATTATTTGATGCGACAGCGTATTTTAATGGTTCTGAAAAGGGAAAAGATTGTATTGAGCGATAAATGATATCAAACGGATTACGAATATATTTTTGACGTAATTCATCGCTGATAAGAGAACTATAAACAATCATTTTGACGTCTTGGAATGGTGGTGGAGTGGTTGAGGTAGAGACTGTTAGGGATAGTGGTGAGCCACTTAATGTGTTGAAAAGTATATTACGCCCTAAGGGTGTTTCATCACAGGAACTACGTACATTAGAGCAGCGTCGGACACAATCACTAAATTTACGAAGATTGAAGTTAATACGAACTTTTGCGGTTTGTACAGTATTATTAATAGCAACTAAGGGGAAGGCACCTCTATATGGATGGCGTGTGAAGAAGAATGGAACAACACAAAATATATCTCCGTTTTCAGTCGTAAAAGGTCTACGAGGGTCAAACATTCCTGAAGGTTCGAAGTGAAGGTCAGTTGAAGGAGGTTCAATCAACTCTGAAGGTGTTGTATAGCCAACTCCATCACGACCGAAGCCAAAAACATTATTAATATCTGGAAATAGTTTTAAAATACAATCAGCGGCAACAGTATCAATTCTTTCAATAGTATTATCATCAACTTCGAATTCGGCACTTTCAATTAAAATTCTACCAATACCATTAACGTATGTCCATCCATCAGCAGTTGGATTATGGTATTCAATAGTACCTGCTAATAGTTTTGCTCGTGTCTCTTGGTCAAGCCAATGACCGAGACGAACTTGTAGGGCAACCATATGAATAATATCACCGGCGCTAACTTTATCAATTTCAAATGTAAAACGCGAATCCCATTGAGCAGGACCTCTATATTGGAAGGTTTGTACTTGGGGTGTGAAATTTATTGTTTTACGGTCGGCAATCGGTGTAAACCATGATATATCAGGAACAGCGGGGAAAAGAGTATCATCTTGGCTATCTCTATCTGTTAAATCAAGGACCGTCTTAACATCACCTCTTGGTCGGATGAAATCAGTTGTATTTGGGTTTGATGCATTTCGAAATTCAGATATATTTAAATCTCGTGTGGACGAGGGATTCATGTTTATCTGTTTAAGACAAATGAATTTTAGGTATGGGCTGAGCCCATCAATTTCTGTTACAGAAGTAGATGTTTGAGTTTTTAAATACAATGGACCCTATGGTGGTGACCGGTATGGGTATTTTTATCGGTATATTAGCTCTTATATGGATTCTTTCACAATTCCTTGTCAGTTGGGCTACAACAATGCCTACTGGTAAGTACCCTCAATTAACAATGGAAGGTTATACGGATGCAGTTATGAAAGCGCAAAACCATAAGAAGATTGTTGATGCTGAAGAAGGATTTTATGGTGGTGCCGCTAATGGTGCAGGTGAACCATCATGTCTACGTACATTAGCTGATGCAGCTGCAGTCTATCAGACATTAGAGACCCGTGTTGGTGAGGGTTCTGAACAGGATTTAGCTGAACTTCGTTTACTATTAAGTAAGTGGGCATGCTTGAAAAAGGATTTGATGTCTCCTTCTGGAATTGTTGATGCAACTCGTCAATTACCTTATTCAACTATGCATGACCGTATTCCTGTTCCTGACCTTGCTGGTCAATGTAACGCGAAATCGGTCCCAATGAGAGACCTTGATATTACATTTGATACATGGAAGAGTCGTGGTAAATTCCTTCTCCGGCGACTTGCGGCAAATGCTAATATGACTAATAGTGAGACTGCAGCTCTTGAAGCACAAATGATGAATGCATTTGGAGATGTCTACAACATTGCTAAGAGCCAATGCATTGGCTCAGTCCCTGCTGGTAAAATGTCACCACGTGATGCTTTACCGCGCACACCTGAAGAGTTGACTGACCTTGGTACCTACAGCGGATACTTTTAGAGTAGGAGCTAGTAAATAATAATCATATTGTTGAATCGACAACTAAATTATTATTTTATAAAAACAGTGTATAATTTTTGAGTACTAACCGTTTTTGGGCACTTTTGTACTTTTTGGAAAAAAAGTAGATTATGTGGATGTGAATTTGAATGACATCTCCATTGTTCCACCTAAACCATAATATCCATCGCCCCAACACCGTATAGAATTACCATAACTTGTAGTTAAAACACGGAACTGTGTACTATTATATATAATTGGATATACCTGGCCTCCTACAGAACCATCATTAATGAGACCACTTGCAGTTGGTATAATATAACCTGCTAATGTCCATGAATTTGCCCCTACATTACTTGTATATGTTGTTTGAATTGCAATAGTAGTATTGAATTGAAGACTATTAGGGAGTGTGAAGAGATAGTCGCCTGTGCCTGGAGTTCCAATACTTGTTGGATGATATACCATTGATA
>JACCDP010465031.1_pt1 | contig 13208 bp, 14 predicted proteins | sample 7445841 | NCBI WGS metagenome assembly JACCDP01 (sample SAMN15323441, study PRJNA562643) | freshwater metagenome | isolation source: river surface water | place: USA:Blue River Watershed | collected 2017-08-17
CCATTTGCACGTCGCGCCCTTATCGCACGGTTCGGGTTTGTACAGCTTGCCGCATTTATTCAACTGCGGCCATCAGGTGATTGAAACCGCATTCACGCCTGACATTGTGTTCGAGGCATTGCAGCGCTATTCCCGCGTCTCATTTTTTGCCGCCCCCACCATGTTGACCCGCATGCTGCGGTCCAGCCAAGGCCTGAGCAACCCGGCCGGACAGTTGCAAACCATCACCTATGGCGGCGGGCCGATGTACGTGTCCGATTTGTTGGAATGCTTGTCGGTGTTTGGTCCGCGCATGGTGCAAATTTACGGCCAAGGCGAGAGCCCCATGACCATCACTGCCTTGTCAAAGAATGACCACGAAGGCCCGCAAGATGCAGCGCATTTGGCGCGGTTGGCCTCATGTGGCACAGCACGCACCGGTGTGCAGGTGAGGGTGGTGGATGAAGCGGGGCGTGATGTGCCGTTGGGCGAACCGGGCGAAGTGGTCACCCGAAGCGACACACGCATGTTGGGTTACTGGAACAACCCTGTGGCCACTGCCGCCGCGATTCGCGATGGTTGGTTATGGACAGGGGACATCGGGTCATTGGATGCGCAAGGTTATTTGACTTTGCGCGACCGCTCGAAAGACTTGATCATTCGCGGCGGCAGCAACATTTACCCGCGTGAAATTGAAGAGGTGTTGTTGCGCCATCCGGCTGTGGCCGAGGTGTCTGTCATCGGTGCAGCCAGTGCAGACTTGGGTGAAGAGCCGGTGGCATTTGTGGTGTGCAAACCTGGTGCAAGCGTCGACGCCAATGCCTTGGACGCTTTGTGCTTAGACAACTTGGCTCGCTTTAAACGGCCGCGTGACTACATGTTTGTCACTGATTTGCCCAAGAACAACTACGGCAAGATTTTGAAAACCGCCTTGCGGCAAGAACTCAAACAAGGGGGCAGATGATGCGTCAAGTATTCGTCGCCGGCACAGGCTCCACACGTTTTGGCAAGCACCCGCAAACACCGATTGAAGCATTGGCGGTGGATGCGGGAGCGCAGGCCTTGGTGCAATCGGGCATTGCGCGCGATCGCATTGGCGCGGTGTATTTGGGCAACTTCATCAGCGGGCCGTTGAACGGCAAAGAGGTGTTGGCAGGCTTGGTGGCCGAACAGTTGGGCTTGTCTGGCATTCCCTGCACCAAGGTCGAAGGGGCGTGTGCTTCAGGTGGCATTGCGTTCAGGCACGCCTGCCTGATGGTGGCCACAGGCGTGTGTGATGCGGTCTTGGTCGTGGGCGTTGAGACCATGACGCATGCCAGCACCACGGACATGACCACCGCCCTCAATTGCGCCATGGACAACGAATACGACGGCATGAGTGGCTTGACCTTCCCGGGGCTGTTTGGGTTGGCTTGGCGTTCGCATGCGCGTCAATACGGCACGACACGCGAGGACATCGCGGCGGTGGTGATCAAAAACAAAGCCCATGGGTTGAAAAATCCACTGGCACAAATGGGCGCCGATTTGTCGTTGGACCAAGTGTGTGCGTCCGCCATGATCGCGGACCCGTTGCAATTGTTTGATTGCTGTCCCCCCAGCGATGGCGCGGCGGCGGTGGTGGTTTGCGCCAAAGACATGCTCGGCGATGCGCAGCATCAAGCGCTGATTCGCGTCATGGCCAGCGCACAAACCAGCGGTTCAGCGCGTGTCTCGCAGCATCCCGATTTATGCACATTTGAAGCCACTGTGGCGGCGGCGCAGCAAGCCTATCAACAATCCGGTTTGAAGCCATCGAACATTGATTTGGTCGAGCTGCATGATTGTTTTTCGATCGCAGAAATCATTGACAGCGAGGATTTGGGCTTGGTGCCGCGTGGTGAAGGCGGGCGCTGGGCGGCGCAGGGTCGCACTGGCATGCAAGGCGACATTGTGATCAATCCCAGTGGCGGTTTGTTGGCCAAAGGGCATCCGGTAGGTGCCACAGGTGTGGGGCAAATTGTCGAAGTGGTGTTGCAACTGCGGGGTGAACACAGCAACCCCGTGAAAGACGCCAGCATCGGCATGACCCACAATTTGGGTGGAACCGGTGTGGCTTGCACCGTGCATATTTTGGGTCGCGAAGCATGACCGCGCATGCGCCATTGGCGACATTGGCCGCCTACCAATGTATCGGCTGTCAAACCATCTCGCAGCGTTCACCGATGGTGTGCGCGCGTTGCCTCGGTCGGCAATTTTCAACCGTTGAAGTGACGGCCACAGGCCGACTCGCCAGTTGGACCACGGTGCGCAAACCGCCTTTGCGTTTCAAAAATGAAGGCAGCTACCACGTGGGTGTCGTTGATCTGGACAACGGCATGCGCATCTCTGGCCGTTTGCTTCACGACAGCGCAGACCCCACCGGTGAGCGCGTTGTCGCGGTCACACCCAGCGACACTGCACCCGACATTCCTGTTTTCAAGGTGACCTGACATGGCTGATATTTCTTACGACAAGCACGGTGGTGTGCGATTGATCACCATTCAACGCGCAAACAAAATGAATTCCTTGGACTTTGCGGCCAACGATGAATTGACAGAGATTTGGCGCACATTTGACCAAGACAATGATGCTCGGGTCGCGGTGATCACCGGAGCGGGTGACCAAGCGTTTTGCGCGGGGGCAGATTTGAAAACCTACACCTTGGCATTCGCGCAAGCCGCAGCGCCTGAGTTCCGGCGCAAATTCACCAATGGCCCGGGCTTTGGTGGCATCACGCGCAATTTAGACATTGACAAACCGATTCTGGCCGCGGTCAACGGGTTTGCCATTTCAGGCGGCTTCGAATTGGCCTTGGCCTGCGATTTGCGGTTTTGTTCACCGAACGCGGAATTTGCGCTGCAAGATGCCAAGTGGGGTTTTCATGCGTGTGATGGCGGATTGATACGTTTGCCCCAAATCGTGGGCATGGGACACGCCATGGAAATCATTTTGTCTGGCGAACGGGTAGACGCTGAGCACGCGTACCGCATCGGACTGGTCAATCGCATTTACCCCCAAGCCGAGTTGTTGTCCAAAACCTTGGACTACGCGCAGATGTTGGCCAGTCGCGCGCCGTTGTCACACCGGTTCGCCAAAGAAGTGGTGCGCCGTTCGGTGGGCATGCACATGAACGAAGCCTTGCAATGGGAGTCGCGGTCATTTCGCGACGTGGCATTCACTGACGACTTGAAAGAAGGCTTGGCTTCGTTCAAAGAACGCAGGCCAGCCGATTTCAAAGGCAGTTAAGTTGCACCCCGCGTGACGCGGCCTTTACGCGTCGCCCCACACTTCACGGGCTGTTTCGACCACCAAACGCAATTTGTTGCGTTGGTCGTCCACCGCGATGTTGTTGCCGTGGACCGTGCTGGAAAAGCCACACTGCGGTGACAAAGCCAGTTGTGAGAGCGGCGCGTATTTCGCGGCTTCATCGATGCGGCGCTTGAGGTTGTCTTTGCTTTCCATCGCGCCAAATTTGGTGGTCACCAAACCCAGCACCACCAATTTGTCTTTGGCCAAGTAGCGCAAAGGACGGAAGTCGCCGCTGCGGTCATCGTCGTATTCCAGAAAATACGCGTCTATGTTCATCTCGGATAACAAAGCTTCTGCCACCGGTTCGTAGTTGCCAGCTGCCGCGTGCGTGCTTTTGAAATTGCCACGGCACAAGTGCATGGCCAATGTCATGCCTGCGGGTTTTTGTGCCACCACTTTGTTGATGAAGGCCGCATAACGGTGTGGCAATTCATTGGGATCGTCGCCACGGGCGCGGGCTGCTTCGCGCATCTTGTCATCGCACAAATAGGCGAGGTTGGTGTCGTCCATTTGCACATAGGTGCAGCCTGCCGCGGCCAGCGAACGCAATTCATCGCCGTAAGCCTGTGCCACGTCGTCATAAAACGACGGGTCAAGCTCTGGGTAGGCCTCCTTGCTGATGCCAGCGCGGCCACCCCGAAAGTGCAGCATGGTGGGCGAGGGGATGGTCACCTTGGGCGTGCTGCCTTTGGCAATTTGGGATGTCAGGTAGTTGAAGTCAGCAAGTTGAATGTCTTTGACATGGCGTACTTTGTCGATCACGCGAATGACGGGCGGCGCCAATTCTTGGGTGCCATCCGAGCGTTCAATGGTGACGGGGATGTCGGTTTTCACGCCGCCCATTTGCTCTAAAAAATCGATATGGAAATACGTGCGGCGAAACTCGCCGTCGGTGATGGATTTCAAACCGACATCTTCTTGAAACTTCACAATCTCAGTGATGGCTTTGTCTTCGACCTCGCGCAGTTGCGCCGCAGTGATCACGCCTTTGGCTTTTTGTTCGCGGGCTTCAAGCAAGTAGGCGGGGCGCAAAAAACTGCCGACATGGTCAAAGCGTGCGGGAATGTGGGGCGTGGTCATGGAGGCTCCTGGGCAGTGGATCGGATTTAAACCGGGCGAAGTATACATAAACACCTCGAAAATCTGTTAATTTGTGATTTTCATGGGTTTTTTAGACTACGTTGTATACAATTTCGCCATTGTGTTCATGTGTTAACGCCCCCGGTTGCCACCCCTTGATCCATTCTTCGCCCCCCCATTTGACCGTTGAGCCCCTTGCCGGCAATTCCCAGGCCGTGCGTGCACAACTGCGTTTGCGAGAAATGATTTTGGCCGCCGAGTTGCCAGCGGGTGCGCGCATTGCTGAATTGACATTGGTAGACAAATTGGGTGTGTCGCGCACGCCGATTCGCACGGCATTGATGAAGCTAGAGCAAGAAGGTTTGCTGGAGTCATTGGCCCATGGCGGCTATGCCGTGCGTACATTCACCGAGCAAGATGTGTCCGATGCCATTGAATTACGCGGCACGCTAGAGGGCTTGGCGGCTCGACTGGCCGCCGAGCGCGGCTGCTCGCCTGACTTGCTGTCACGCGCGCGTGATTGCTTGCAAAGCATTGACCTGCTTTTGGCCGCTGACCGTTTGAATGAAGAGGCTTTCAGCGCGTACGTCGCGCGCAATGAACAGTTCCATGCGCTTTTGCAAGACATGGCCGGCAGTTCTGTGGTGCGCCGCGAGTGGGAGCGTGTGGTTGGTTTGCCGTTTGCGTCACCGTCTGGGTTTGTGGTGAGTCAAGCCAACAGCCCTCAAGCACGCGACATGTTGATCGTGGCGCAAGACCAGCACCGCCAAGTGTTGCAAGCGATTGAGCAACGGGAAGGTGCTCGTGCTGAAGCCATCATGCGCGAACACTCGCGACTGGCGCAACGCAATTTGAGCCATGCCGTTCGCAGCAGTCACTCTGCGCAGTTGCCTGGGGTCAAGCTGATACGCCGAGCCCCAACATGAGGTTTTGCACATGTCCCAATCTGCTGCAGGCTTGTGCCAAGATCAGGTTGGCGTCAGTGTCTGAACGTTATAGTCTGTGCTGGCACAGCCCAAACGGGCAGCCCTGTGTTGTCTCCCCGTCTTGAAGAATTGCCCATGCTGAATCACTTGCGTTTATCTTTGCTTTGGATGGTTGCCGCGACCCTCCCCGGAATGGCCACAGCACAAGAAGTGGTGTTGAAGTTCCACCATATTTGGCCGACCACCGCCATGGCACCCACGCGGGTCATCGGGCCGTGGTGCGAAAAAATCGCGACCGAATCCAAAAACCATTTGAAATGCCAATTGCTGCCCGCCATGTCGGGCGGCGGCACACCTGCGCAACTGGTCGACCGGGTACGCGATGGCGTCGATGATTTGGTCGTGACTTTGCCCGGTTACACCGCTGGTCGTTTTCCCTCCATGGAAGTGTTCGAGTTGCCGTTTTTGACCAACTCCGCCGAAGTGGCAGCTTCTGCGGCCTGGGACTATTTGCAAAAAAATGCGCTCAAAGAATTTCCGGGCACCAAAATTTTGGCGGTGTGGGTGCATGACGAGGGATATGCGCACACGGCCACCAAGCAAATCAAAACCTTGGACGACTTCAAAGGCCTCAAAATGCGTGCGCCGACACGCTTGACCAACAAACTGTTGGCCAAATTGGGTGCCACGCCTGTGGGCATGCCGGTGCCTGCGGTGGCAGACGCTTTGTCCAAAGGAACCATCGATGGGTTTTTGTTGCCTTGGGAAGTCATCCCCGGTTTCAAGTTGCAAGAGATGACCAAGTTCCATACCGAGACCCACCCATCTAAACCGTCCATGTACTCCGCTGTCTTCGTCTTCGCGATGAACCAATCCCGCTATGACAGTTTGCCGCCCGACTTGAAGGCGGTGATTGACAACAACAGCGGGGCTGCTTTCTCCAAACAAATAGGCAAGGTATGGGACCAAAGCCAAGACGTGGGACGCAAATCTGCACAGACCCGTGGCAACACCATTTGGGTGTTGTCACCAGCTGAAACTGACAACTGGATCAAAGCTGCCGCGCCTTTACGCGACGAATGGTTTGATGAGGTTGGTCGCCGTGGCTTGAATGGACGTCAACTGTTACAAGACGCCACTGACTTGCTGGCCAAACACAAAAAGTGAACGGTTTTTTACACCGCTTAAGCGCTTGGTGCGGCATGACCGGCGTGGCATTTGCGTTGTTGATCGCGGCCATGACAGCATGGAGTGTCATCGGTCGCGCGCTGTTTCAAGCGCCTGTGCAGGGCGATGTTGAAATGGTGCAAATGGGCATCGCTTTGAGTCTGTCTTTGTGCCTGCCTTGGTGTCAATGGCGGGGCGGCAATATTTTGGTGGACTTCTTCACGCAACACACTTCTGACAAAACCAACTCAAAACTGGATGCGGTCGGCTGTGTCATGCTGGCGCTGATGTATGCCGTGTTGTCTTGGCGCTCTGCCGTGGGCGCTGCCGATGCCTACCTATCGTTTGAAGCCAGCATGATTTTGGGGCTGCCCATGTGGTGGGCTTATGCATGTTTGTCCCCCGGTTTGGCGTTGGCTGCGTTGGTGGCCATTGTTCAGGCATGGCAACTGGCTTTGAACGGCTCACTGCCAGTTGTTCACACTGATTTTTCAGCATGAATTCGCCTGCGCTGATCGGTTTGGGCATGTTTGCCTTGATGTTGCTCATGATGATGGTGCGCGTGCCGATTGCAGCGGCCATGTTCATTCCTGGAGCCCTTGGGTATTGGGCCATCAACAACGAAATGGCTTTGTTCAATTTGCTCAAAGGCAGTGCGGTTGCGCGATTGACCGTGTACGAGTTGAGTGTGATCCCCTTGTTTTTGTTGATGGGCAATTTCGCTACCCAAGGCGGCTTGAGCCGAGACTTGTTTCGTGCCGCTTCTGCATTCATTGGCCATGTACGCGGTGGCTTGGCCATGGCGGCCATTTTGAGTGCGGCCGCTTTTGGTGCGGTGTGTGGTTCATCTGTGGCGACATCGGCCACCATCACACAAGTGGCTTATCCTGAAATGAAAGCCCATGGCTATTTGGGTCGGTTGTCCACCGCCACATTGGCGACCGGTGGCACCTTGGGTATCCTCATTCCGCCCTCGGTTCCCTTGGTGGTCTATGCCATCTTGACCGAACAAAACATTGCCAAGTTGTTTGCGGCGGCGATTGTGCCGGGCATATTGGCTGCACTCGGCTACATGGCGGTGATCTCTGTGTACTGTCGTTTGCGTCCGGACATGGCTCCACCGAGCGCGCAAGCCACCCGCACTGAACGCTGGAATGCACTTTGGAAAATCTGGCCGATTTTGATGATTTTCTTGGTGGTGTTCGGCGGCATTTACGGTGGTATTTTTTCGCCCACCGAAGGCGCGGCCATCGGTGCTTTGCTGACCTTTGTGGTGGGCTTGGCCCGGGGTGAACTCAAAGGTGCGGGCATGCGACAGGCTTTGTTGAGCACCGCCGAAACCAGTGCCATGGTGTTCATGATTTTTTTGGGTGCCGACATGATGAATGCTGCACTGGCTTTGTCGGCCATGCCTTCGTTGGTGGCTGACTGGGTCACCCATTTGCCTGTGGCGCCCATTGCAGTCGTGTTCGCTGTGCTGTTGTTGTATGTCGTGTTGGGTTGCGTCATGGATGAGTTGTCTATGTTGCTGCTGACCATCCCTGTGATTTTTCCTGCCATCATGCAACTGGACTTATGGGGTTTGCCACCAGACCTCAAGGCCATCTGGTTTGGCATTTTGGTGTTGATGACCGTGGGCATCGGACTGATTGCACCGCCTGTGGGTTTGAATGTGTACGTGGTGAACAATTTGGCAAAAGAAGTGCCCATGTCAGAAACCTACAAAGGCGTGCTGCCTTTTCTGGCTTGGGATGCTTTGCGTTTGTTGTTGTTGTTGTTTGTCCCGGGCGTTTGCCTGTGGGCCGTGAGAATGATGTGATGGACCTGGCAACCATGGCTTGGTTTGGGCCGCTGGTCGGGGGCTTGGTGGGCTTGCAAATTGGCAGCTTCATCAACCTGTTGGTATGGCGTTTGCCGCAAATGATGCAACACCAATGGCAGCGTGAATTCGATTTGGTGAATCAGCAAGCGCAAGCCAAAGTCCCGGCGGCGTTCAACTTGGCCACCCCAGCCTCACACTGCACCCATTGCCACACGCCATTGCGTGTGCGTGATCTGGTGCCGGTGCTCAGTTTTGTGTGGCTCAAAGGCCGATGTGCCCATTGCCATGCCAAAGTCTCTTGGCGTTACCCGTTGGTGGAAACCGTGGTGGCATTGGTTTGGGCTTTTTGTGCATGGCACAGCGGCATTTCAGTCACGGCATTGGCTTGGGCCATGTTTGCCACTGTCTTGATCGCATTGGCGCTGATTGATGCAGACACCATGTTGCTGCCTGACAGCTTGACCTTACCCTTGATGTGGGCGGGCATGTTGTGTGCATCATTGGGGTGGATTGACCTGTCGCTTGAGCAAAGTGTATGGGGTGCTGCTTTGGGCTACGGTGTGTTGTGGTCGGTGCAATCGGTGTTCGGTTGGATCACTGGCAAGCAAGGCATGGGTGAAGGCGATTTCAAATTGCTGGCTGCCTTGGGTGCATGGTTGGGTTGGATGTCTTTGCCTGCATTGGTGCTGTTGGCTTCTGTCAGCGGCGTGGTGTTTGCTGTTTACGAGCGTGTAAGAGGACATTTGAAAGCCGGTGAGCCTTTGCCTTTTGGCCCGCATCTGGTGCTGGGTGCTGGTTTGTTCAAAGTGTCGTTCCCATTGAATCTGCTGGGCACCTAGCCCATCCCCACAGTTTTTCAGGAGTTTGATGATGGATCTTGTCATTGATTGTCACGGCCACTACACCACCGCGCCCAAGGCCTTAGAAACTTGGCGCAACCGCCAGATCGCAGGCATCAGCGATCCTGCCAGCATGCCGCATGCATCAGAGCTTCACATCAGCGACGACGAATTGCGCGAAAGCATTGAAACCAATCAGCTGCGATTGATGAAGCAGCGTGGCAGTGACATCACTTTGTTTTCGCCGCGTGCCTCGTTCATGGCGCACCACATAGGCGACTTTGCGGTGTCCTCCACATGGGCTGCCATTTGCAACGAATTGTGTTTCCGTGTGTCTGCCTTGTTTCCGGACCATTTTGTGCCCGTGGCGATGCTGCCCCAGTCGCCCGGGGTGGACCCGGCGACTTGCCTTCCCGAGTTGGAAAAGTGTGTCAAAGACTACGGTGTGGTCGGCATCAATTTGAACCCTGACCCATCGGGTGGGCATTGGACCAGCCCACCCTTGAGCGACAAGCACTGGTACCCGATTTACGAAAAAATGGTCGAGTACGACTTGCCGGCCATGGTCCATGTGTCCACCAGTTGCAATGCCTGTTTCCACACCACGGGTGCGCATTATTTGAATGCAGACACCACCGCGTTCATGCAATGCCTCACCAGCGATTTGTTCAAAGACTTTCCCACATTGAAGTTTTTGATCCCTCACGGTGGCGGCGCTGTGCCTTACCACTGGGGGCGTTTTCGCGGACTGGCGCAGGAGTTGAAAAAACCTTTGCTTGAAGAGCATTTGCTCAACAACATATTTTTTGACACGTGTGTTTATCACCAACCGGGCATTGACTTGCTCAGCACCGTGATACCTGTGAAAAACATTTTGTTTGCTTCAGAAATGATTGGTGCCGTGCGCGGCATAGACCCGCAAACCGGTTTTTTCTTCGATGACACCAAACGCTACATCGAAGAAAGCCTGATCTTGGATGGACATGACCGTGAATTGATTTACGAAGGCAATGCACGCAGGGTGTTCTCACGCTTAGATGCCCGGTTAAAGCAGAAAGGTTTGTGACATGCATTACCCACTTGGAACCGTCAAGAAACACATCGTTCGCGCAGCGCCTGACGACGTGAAAAAGTTGGGTCAATTTGGCGTGGCCACGGTGCACGAAGCCATGGGTCGGCTGGGCTTGATGCACACCGTGATGCGCCCGATTTATGCTGGCGCGCGAATCAGTGGCACGGCTGTGACGGTGCTGCTGCACCCGGGTGATAACTGGATGATGCATGTGGTGGCCGAACAAATCCAACCTGGCGACATCGTGGTGGCTGCCATCACTGCGCCGTGTACCGATGGTTATTTTGGGGATTTGCTGGCCACGTCATTCATGGCGCGCGGTGCCCGTGCGTTGGTGATTGATGCCGGTGTGCGCGACGTGGCTGAACTGACGCAAATGGGTTTTCCCGTGTGGAGTCGTGCGATCAGCGCCAAAGGCACCATCAAGGCCACCGTGGGGTCTGTCAATGTGCCTGTCGTTTGTGCGGGCGCACAGGTTCACCCAGGTGATGTGGTGGTAGCTGATGACGATGGCGTGGTGGTGGTCCCTGCATCCATCGCAGCACAAGTCGCAGACGCAGCAGCTGCACGAGAAGCCAACGAAGGTGAAAAGCGAGCGAAGTTGGCTTCTGGGGTGTTGGGTCTCGACATGTACAACATGCGCGACGCCTTGGCCAAAGCCGGTTTGACCTACATCGATTGACAGCTGATCAGAACGTCAGCCATTTTTTTAGCAACGATATTCACATGAGCAAACCTACCACGGGCGAATTCACCAAAACCACAGGCTGGTTGGATTGGTATGACGGCCCTGCGAAACCGAGCTTCGCTTTGCCAGCGGGTGCGGTCGATGCACATTGCCATGTGTTTGGTCCAGGCGCAGAATTTCCCTACGCGCCTGAGCGCAAGTACACGCCCTGCGATGCATCCGCTGCGCAATTGTTCGCTTTGCGAGACCATTTGGGCTTTGACAAAAACGTCATCGTTCAAGCCACATGCCATGGCGCAGACAACCGTGCGTTGGTCGATGCATTGCTGCGTGCCCAAGGCCGCGCACGGGGGGTGGCAACTGTCAAGCGCAGCATCAGTGATGCAGAACTGCAAGCCATGCACGACGCCGGTGTTCGTGGCGTGCGGTTCAATTTTGTGAAACGCTTGGTTGATTTCACACCCAAAGATGAATTGATGGAAATCGCCTCGCGCATCCAAGCCTGGGGCTGGCACGTGGTGATTTATTTCGAAGCCGTGGACCTGCCCGAGTTGTGGGATTTCTTCACCGCATTGCCCACCACCGTCGTGGTGGACCACATGGGCAGACCAAATGTGTCCCAGCCTTTGAATGGCCCAGAGTTCAATCTGTTCATGCGGTTCATGCGCGAGCACCCGAATGTGTGGAGCAAAGTTTCTTGCCCCGAACGTTTGAGCTTGGGTGGGCCACCAGCTTTGAACGGTCAAGCGCAACCGTACCGCGATGTCGTCCCGTTTGCGCGTCATGTCGTGGAGAGTTTTCCAGACCGGGTGCTGTGGGGCACCGACTGGCCGCACCCGAATTTGAAAGACCACATGCCTGATGATGGGTTGTTGGTGAATTTCATCTCCCAAATAGCGGTGACACCCGATTTGCAGCAACGCTTGTTGGTGACCAACCCGACCCGTTTGTATTGGCCCGAATTGCACAGCTTGGAGAGCACGAATGGCGCTTGATAAACCGTATTTGGACGTGCCCGGCACCACGATTTTTGACATGGAACAATCACGCAAAGGCTACTGGCTCAACCAGTTTTGCATGTCGCTGATGAAAGCCGACAACCGTGCCCGCTTCAAAGCCAATGAACGTGCTTATTTGGATGAATGGGACATGACCGAAGAACAAAAACAAGCGGTGTTGGCGCGTGATTTGAACTGGTGCATTCGCACCGGTGGCAACATTTATTTTTTGGCCAAGATCGGCGCCACGGACGGCAAAAGCTTTCAACAAATGGCGGGCAGCATGACGGGCATGACCGAAGAAGAATACCGCCACATGATGATCCAAGGCGGACGATCTGTCGAAGGCAACCGTTACATCGGCGAAGACGGTAATGCACAAGCGCACCAACAGCCCCAAGGAAGCGCGAGCAGCGCACACACAACAAGGGGCGCTTGATCATGGCACGCATCAGCGCATCGGTGTTCACTTCGCATGTGCCCGCCATCGGCGCGGCGATCGACATGGACAAAACCCACGAACCTTATTGGCAACCTTTGTTTGAAGGTTATGCGTTTTCCAAAACATGGATGAAGCAACACACACCGGATGTGGTGATATTGGTGTTCAACGACCATGCGACTGCGTTCAGCTTGGACATGATTCCCACGTTTGCCATCGGAACCGCCGCGCAATACACACCAGCCGATGAAGGTTGGGGCCCCCGACCTGTGCCTGTGGTGCAAGGCCACCCCGAGTTGGCGGCACACATCGCTCAGTCGGTGATTCAACAAGATTTCGACCTGACCATTGTCAACAAAATGGACGTGGACCACGGCCTGACCGTGCCGTTGTCATTGATGTGCGGTCAGCCCAGCGCTTGGCCGTGTCCTGTGATTCCGCTGGCCGTGAACGTGGTGCAGTACCCCGTGCCCAGCGGTCAGCGTTGTTTCAACCTGGGCAAAGCCATTGCCAAAGCCGTCAGCAGCTTTGATGGCAAGTTGAATGTCCACATTTGGGGCACGGGCGGCATGAGTCACCAATTGCAAGGCCCGCGCGCAGGTTTGATCAACCGACAGTTTGACAACGCGTTTTTAGACAAGCTGATTGCCGACCCTGCTGGTTTGGCGCAAATGCCGCACATCGACTATGTGCGAGAAGCAGGCAGCGAAGGCATTGAGTTGGTGATGTGGTTGATCGCGCGTGGCGCGATGGCCGATGTGAATGGCGGTGCGGCACCTGAAGTCAAGCACCGCTTTTACCATGTGCCAGCCAGCAACACGGCGGTGGGGCATTTGATTTTGGAGAACTCGGCGCAATGACCCATGGC
>JACCDP011064723.1_pt1 | contig 13208 bp, 12 predicted proteins | sample 7445841 | NCBI WGS metagenome assembly JACCDP01 (sample SAMN15323441, study PRJNA562643) | freshwater metagenome | isolation source: river surface water | place: USA:Blue River Watershed | collected 2017-08-17
AATAATCGATTTTTATTTAGCCATTACGATCATAATAGAAAGGGAAAGATTCAAATAGATAATTAAATCGATGAAAAAAGTTATAAATAAAAAAAAAAGTGATGTTGGAATAGTAGGAGCCGGCTATGGAAATTATGTAATTCTAGAGGCATTAAATAAACTAAAGTATATTAATAAAATAGTCATTTGTGGAAGAAATAAGTCAAAATTAATAGAATTACAAAATAAGAAAAAAATACATTTTTATTATTCTTCAATTAATAATTTTTTAAAACAAAAATTTACGTTAATTTGTTTGGCAACAGTTCCTCTCATGCAATATAAAATACTGCAGAGAGTAAAAAAAGACCAGTTCGAATATCTTTTTTTAGAAAAACCTTTGGCAAATAATTTGTTAAATTCAAAAAAAATATTTCATAAATTTAAAAAATTAAAATCTAGAGTTGCTATTGATTTTATTTTTTTAGGATTAAAATCTTTTATTTATTTTAAAAAAAAAATTCTTAATAAAAAAATTAAAGATGTGAAAGTAAAATGGCATTTTCAAGCACATCATTTTAAAAAAAACAATAATGATACATGGAAAAGAAATGAAAAATTTGGGGGAGGAATTTATTATTTTTATTTAATTCATATTGTTTCTTATATAAACTTTTTTTTTGGCAGAATTGTAAAAATTAAAAAAAAAACTGAATTTGTAAATAACTTGGGAGAGGTATATTCAGTGACCTTGGATCTAATAACTAGTGACCAAATAAATATAAATTTAAATTTCAATTCAAATTCAGATAAAACAATTCATAGTATTAAAGTCAACACTATTAAGAAGAGTTATAGTTTGGTAAATAAATCCAAAGACTATGTTAAAAATTTCAAAATTTTTATTACTGGAAAGAAACCAATTTTAGTTGATACATTTTTGTTAAGACATAATTATAAAATATGCGACTCAAGAGTAGGACCTGTAATCAATTTGATTAATAATTTTCTAATAAAAAAAAAACCCACATCTTCGATAGTTGACGCATTTAATGCTACGCTGGATTTAGAAAAACTTATAAAAGAAAGATGAAATTACCAGATAATTTAATAGGACAGACTTCAAATCAACAAGTTCAAGAAATTTATGATTATATTGATTTAAAATTTCAAGACAGGGGAACTATCCTAGAATTTGGAACTTTTTTAGGAAAGGTAACTTATTGCTTATCAATAATTCAAAACAAAAAAAAAATTAAAAATAAAATTTTTACATACGATATGTTTCTTTGGAATACCTCGCATAAAAAAAAATTTCCTCAATTAAATATAAAAATTGGACAATGTTTTATGCAAAAAACAAAATCCATTATTTCAAATGATAGTATCCATTTTATTAAAGGAGATATAGATAAATTTATTTACAGTGATTATAGCTTAATAGAGCTAGTAATTTTAGATGCTCCTAAAAACTTTGATGAAATAAAAGATATCCTACTTAAAATTAACAATAAATTAATTCCTGGTTGCAGCAAAATAATATTTATGGATTTTTTTTTACCGTCGAAATATGACTCAATTTTATTTTTATATATGTTAAAAAATTATGGAAAAATTTCATTTTCACAATTTGAAAATGTCTTTTTTGAATTAGATAAAAAAATAGATTTAGATATTTTAAATCCTAATTTAATTAAAAAATTAGATTATTTTTTAATAGAAGATTTTTTAACAAAAATTGAGAATAAATCTAATTTGATTAAGTTACAATTGCCTATGTTGTTGCTAAATTATAGATTATTTGGTTTTTTTAGTACTATACGTAAAATTTTTGCAACAAACCAACATTTAATGTTTAAAAAATATGTTTTTTCTAAAAGTTTTTTAAAACAATTTTATATTATTTTTCCTTTTATTTTTATGATGATGATATACGAAAAAATGAAAAAGGGTTTAAATAAATGAAATTTCCTTTTCATAATGCACACGATGGATTTTTAAACACTTGTCAAATATCCGGAAAAAATGATTTAGTAGAATTTATTGATTTAGGAAATCAGCCACTAAGTGATACTTTGTTAGACAAAGACAATTTAAATGAAAAGGAAAAATATTATCCTCTAAAAATTTTGAGAAGTCCCTCGCTTGGGCATACCCAATTAAATTTTATTGTGCCTCATGATGAACTTTATCATCCTAATTATCCCTACAGGCCAGGAATAACTAAGGAGATAATTGAACATCATACTGAACAGGCAATAAAAAATAAAAAACATTTTAAAATTAATGATGGAGAACTGGTTGTGGATATTGGTTCTAACGATGGAACTTTATTGAATTGTTATAAAAAATTAGATTTAAAAGTTTTAGGTATTGAACCTACAAACATGGCTGATGTAGCCAATAAAGATGGCATTGAAACAATTAAATCTCCTTTTGATTTAAATATAGCAAGACAAGCTGTAAAAAAATATGGAAAAGCAAAGTTAATGACTGCAACAAATGTTTTTGCACATATGGCAACTTTAGGATCCGTAATAGAGGGAGTATTAGAATTATTGAGCGATGATGGTTTTTTTATAATTGAAAATCATAACATGAGAGATATTATTAGTCATAATCAGTATGATACTTTCTATCATGAACATATAAGAAACTATTCTTTTATATCTTTAAAATATTTATTCGAGATGTATGATTTAAAAGTTGTAGATGCAAATGTTGTTGAAAGATACAATGGATCTATCAAAGTTGTAGTAACAAAAAATAAAAATATTCCCGAATTTTGTAAAATTCAAAAAATTGTTGATGATGAGTTAGATTTTGGAATTTTAAATGACAATGTTTGGAATGAATTTAGTAATAATATTTTAAAATCTAAAAAAGAATTATTATCACTTCTTAAAAATTTGAAAATGCAGAAAAAAAAAATTGTTGGAAATTCTTGTCCTGCAAGATGTAGTACTTTAATAAATTATTGTGATATTGGAACTGATTTAATACCTTATATAGCAGAACAGCCAACATCATTTAAACTAAATAAGTATTTGCCAGGTAAAAAAATACCAATTGTAGACAATTCGAGGCTATTTCAAGATCAGCCAGATTATGTTTTGGTTCTTGCTTGGCATCTTAGCAAACCAATTATAGGGCAACTTAAGCAAAAAGGATTGAAATCAAAATTTATCATTCCTTTACCGAGCGTTCAAATAATTTAATAAGTTAATTATTATGAAATTTAATGATAATATTATTTTAGACGATTGCGTTAAAATAAGTTCTGAATTTATTAAGTACAAATCAAAGTTAAAAAATAAAACTATTGTAATTACTGGTGGAGCTGGATTTTTGCTTAGCTACTTTTGTGATTTGATATACACATTTAATTTTAAATATCAGCTAAATATTAAACTAATAATTTATGATAAGCTTGTGCTGGGTTTTCCTCAGAGGTTAGAAAAATTTAAAAATTATAAAAATATAAAGTTTGTAAAACAAGACTTATCAAAAAAATTCAAAATAGATACTAATTGTCATTATTTTATACACGGCGCCTCAATTGCCTCACCTTCTTTTTATAGACAATTTCCGATTGATACAATCAAAGTAAATGTCACTGCTTTATTAAATATACTTGATCAATTCATAATTAGAAAAAAAAAAATTAAATCTTTAATTTTTATGAGCTCAAGTGAAGTATATGGAGATCCATACAAAAAATTTATACCAACAAAGGAAACTTATAATGGAAATGTTTCTTTTACAGGACCCAGAGCTTGTTACGATGAATCCAAGAGAATTGGGGAAACGATTTGCGTTAATTACTGGAGCGAAAAAAAATTACCAATAAAAATCATAAGACCATTTAATGTATTTGGGCCAGGTCAAAATTTAAAAGATAAAAGAATAATTCCCGATATTCTAAATTCCCTTACAAAAAAAAAAGATATTTATTTATATAGCGACGGAACTCCAAAAAGGTCTTTGTGTTATATTTCAGATCAAGTAAGAGGCATATTACTTGTAATGTTAAAAGGCGTTAATGGAGAATCTTACAATGTCGGCAATAATCAAATGCAAAGCATTAGTTCTATTGTTAAGTTATTTTTGAATATTTCTAAACTTAAAGTTAAAGTAATGTTTAAAAAAAGTAAAGATGTCAACTACACAAAAGATAATCCCCAAAGTCGATGCCCTGATATTTTTAAAATTGGTAAAACTCTTAACTGGAAACCAAAAACTTCAGTGAAAGAAGGAATAAGAAAAACATTAACATATTATAAAATTTTAAATTAATTTAAACATTATTTTAAGACGAATAAAAAATTTGATAATAGTAATTATTGCAAGGAAAATTAAATAAAGCATAGTAACATTTTTTTCAAACAAATAATCTAAAATAGAAGTTATAAGTAAAATATGAAAAAAACCAACAGTAGAAAAAAAAATAGAAAATATTTTTTTAATTATATTTTTTTTTATTAAATTTGTAGATTTGCTTTTACCTACTAAAAAAGAATATTTTTTTTTTGTTATATAGTCAAAATGTCCTTTCAGAATCATATCAGACAACATTACAATTGAGGTTATTAAAAATAATTCTGAAATTATGGGAGTAATTTCTTTATATTTATAATGTAGACAAAGAAATATACCTGGATTTATTATTACATGTGTAAATTTATCTAAAAAGTTTCCAAAAATTGAAATAGTTTTATTTTCTCTTGCAAGATCTCCGTCAACTGTATCTAAAATATTATGAAAAATAAAAAATAAAGAAGCAATAATTAGCATTTTACTTTCGTTGGAAAAAAGAAAATACAAAGCTGTTATTCCTAATAAAATCATTAGGTAGCTAATATGATTAGCTGAAATTTTAGTATTGATTAGTTTAGAAGTGATATAAGCAGATACAAATCTAGTAAAAATCAGATAATATATTTCATCACAAGTAGGATGATTAATAATTTTTTTATAGGTAATTTTTGATTTTCTCATGAGAGTGTAGTAATTAATTTTGACATTAATTATAATAAAATTTTCTTATATGAAAGCTGTAATTTTAGCCGGGGGAAGAGGAACAAGATTAAGTGAGGAAACGGATCTTAAGCCAAAGCCAATGTCTGAAATTGGTGGGATGCCAATTTTATGGCATATTATGAAAATTTATAGCAATTATGGAATTAAAGATTTTATTATTTTAGCTGGATATAAAAGTTATTTTATAAAAGAATTTTTTCAAAATTATCATTTATACATGAATAGTATGGAATTTGACTTAAGTAGAGGAACTAGAAATATTATTGGAAAAATTAACATCAAGTGGAACGTAAAAGTAGTTGATACTGGACTTGATACTTTAACAGGCGGCCGGTTATTAAGAGCAAAAAAAATTATTGGGGAAGATGATTTTTTTTTGACATATGGTGATTGCTTAGGAGATATTAATATTAAAAAATTATTTCAATTTCATAAAAAACATAAAAAAATAGCAACCCTAACAGGAATTGTGCAACCAAGTAGATATGGATCATTATCATTGGATAATAATAAAATTAAATCTTTTAGTGAAAAACCATTACAAAAAAATAATTTAATAAATGGTGGTTTTTTTGTTTTTAAAAATAAAATTTTTAAATATTTAAAAAATGATCGAACTATCTTGGAGAAAAGGCCACTTTCCAAGCTGTCTAGTGAAGGAAACTTATTTTGTTATAAGCATAACGGTTTTTGGCATCCCATGGATACTTTGAAAGATAAGCGCACTTTAGATCTCTTATGGTCTTCAAATAAAGCGCCCTGGAAAAAACTAATTAGTTAATCAATGAATATTGGCATTATAGGTTCAGGATACGTAGGATTAGTAACTTCTTTGGGGTTAAGTGAAAAAGGACATAAAATTTATAATTATGAAATTGATAAAAGCAAAGTAAATAAAATATTAAATAAAGAAAATTATATTCATGAGGTTGGAGTAGATAAAATTTTAAAAAAAAATTTAGGAAAGTCTTATTTTATTACTAATAATATTTCCGAACTTAAAAAATGTGAAATATTTTTCATTTCAGTCAATACCCCTCATACAAGCAAAGGTATAAACTTAGAATTTGTAAAACTTGCATGTAAAAAATTAAGACAATTAATAAAAAAAACGATAAAAAAAAAAATTATTATTGTTATAAAGAGTACCGTAGTACCCGGAACCTTAAAAAAGGTAATTGCTCCAATATTTAAAAAAAATAAAAAAATTTATATTGCAAATAATCCAGAATTTTTAAGAGAAGGTTCTGCAATAAAAGATTTTATGATTCCGGACAGAATAGTAATAGGGTCAGATAGTAAATATGCAAAAAATAAATTAAATCAGGTTTATAAAAATTTTAAAACCAAAATTTTTCATGTTAGTACTTGCGAGGCAGAACTTAGTAAGTATTTTTCAAATATATTTCTATCGACATTGATATCTTTTGGAAATGAGTTTGCAAACATATGTTCTGTTAATAATTCTAATTATTATAAAATATTAGAAACATTTTTAAATGATAGAAGATATAGAGTTCACTACAATAATAAATATTTTTATCCTACCCTTCATCAATACATGACACCTGGTCCAGGCTATGGTGGCAGTTGTTTTCCAAAAGATACAAAATCTTTGCTTTTGAGTTCTAGGCAGCAAAATATAAAAATGGATATTCTAAAATCCGTCGTTAAACAAAACGAAACAAGAATACCATCTATTATAAATCTTTTAAAAAATAGGGGGTTAACAGTTAATGGAAAAAAAATTTTAATTATAGGACTTGGGTTTAAAGATGGAACTACTGATATAAGAGAGACAAGATCAAAAGTTATGATAGAATTATTGCTGAAAAAGCAATGCAAAATTACTACATATGATAAAAAAATTAATTTTGAAGATAATAATATTGAAAATATCTCGTTTAAAAATATAAATTCATATAAATTTAATTTTATTTTTTATTTTGGATCTAAAAAAGAAGTTAAAAAATTTAATTGGAAAAATTATTGTATAAAAAATAATTGTTACTTTATTGATTTGAGAGGTTCTTTTAATCCTAATAAAAGAATTTATGTATTGGGAAAAAATCTTTAATTAGAGAATCTTATAGTAAAAATTTTGAAATTTTTTAGCAATTTTTTGTATGTCATGTTTTTGACAGATAAATTTATTAGCATTATTTAAAATTTTTTTATTTTGAGCAAGGTTTTTAAAAATTTTAAGCAAGTCCTTGTCATTTTTGAATAAATAACCATTTTGATTATTTCTGATAATTTCATTATTTTCCTTAATTTTTCTTGCAATAACGATCAAACCTGCGGACATTGATTCTAATATTGAATTGGACATTCCCTCATTTAAAGAAGGATTTATACAAATATCATATTTTCTTAAAGTTTTAAGTATTTGTTCATGACTTTGAGATTTAAAAATTTTAATTTTATTAATATTATCTAGTTTAATTATTTTCCCAAGTTCTGGACCATCGCCATAAATATGGAAATCAAATTTTTTTTGTAGGTGAAAATTATTAATATAAAAATTTGTGAATTCAAAAATTTTTTTTCTAGGTATTAATCTTCCAAAATAAATAATTTTTTTTATTTTGTTATTTTTTCTTGGTTTTTGCAGGATTTGAACTCCGTTAGGACAATAAAAAATTTGTTTCTTATTTATACCAATTTTAATTAATTTATTTTGTATTATCTTGGTAATAGCATGAAAATATATTTTTTTGTGATTAAAAATAATTTTAAAAAAAAAATTTAAGAAATAATTTTTATAAATATTTTCTATTCTACTATTTTTTCCAGACAACGTGATTTTGACAATTGTTTTAAAATCAAAAAAATAATTTATTAATGCTACAAACCATGCCGGAGAGTTAAAAGTATGAATATGTATAATATTGTATTTGATTTTAATATACTCGTAAAAAATTTTTTTAAAATATGATAATGGGTAAAAATTTAAATTAAATATATTTATTATTTTGACATAATTTTTTTTTTTTAAATATTTATTTAATATTCTAAGTTGATTTTCAGCTCCACCGTTACTAATCCCATAAGATGGTGAAACCATCAAAATTTTCATAAAAAGTTAAATAAAATTTTTGTACCAAAAAACAAAATCACGTATACCGTTCTCTATTTTTTTTTTAGGCTTATATTTAGTAAGCAAAGTTGTTTTGTGAATATTTGCATGAGTTTCTTTCACATCACCTTTTTGAAGTATTGTTTTTATAATTTTAGCTTTTTTATCTGTATATTTTTCAATTAATTTTATAATCATCATTAAATCAATTTTTTTTCCGCTACCAATATTAAAAATTTCATGATTTTTTGTTTTTTGTCTTTTTTTAAGTATTCTAAAAATCATCTCAACGCTGTCTGATATGTGAGTAAAGTCCCTTTTGTGGTTTCCGTTATTAAAAACCTTTATTGGTTTTCCATTTATAATATTTTTCGTAAATTTAAAAATTGACATATCTGGTCTACCAAAGTTTCCATAATTAGTAAAAAATCTTAAGCCTGTACAATTGAGCTTATGAATTTGATTGTAGCTCTCAGCCATTATTTCATTATTTTTTTTCGTTGCAGCATATAAAGATTGTGGATTGTTTGTATTGGATTCTATTTTTATTGGAAGTTTTTTTTGATTGCCATAAACGGAACTACTAGATGCGTAAATAAAGTTTTGAACTTTGAATTTATTTGCTAGATGTAAAATATTATAAAAACCCTCTAAATTTGTTTTGATATATGCGAAAGGATTTTCAATTGAATATCTAACACCAGCTTGTGCAGCAAGATGCACAATGGCTTTAAACTTATGTTTTTTAAAAATATTTTGTATCTTCTTAAAATCGCAAATATCTAATCTATAAAACTTATATTTAGAAAATTTTTTTAATTCAGCATTTCTTTTATATTTAACATTAGGGTCGTAGTAGTTATTCATATTATCAAATCCAACCACTGCAATTTTATTGTACAGAAATTTTTTTGCTAGATGATAACCAATAAAACCAGCTGAACCTGTAATTAAAACTTTCATTTAAAAATTTATTAAATATTATTATAGTTATAGATAACTTATGTTAAAAAAAATAGTCTTCGTAAATAAAAATTATTATTCATTTAAAAATTTTAGGCTCCCGCTAGCAAAAAAACTACTTAAGAAAAATCCCAATTATGAAATTTTTAGCATTTTTGGAGGTCCTGGGCCAAATAAAAGACTTAAAAATATTAAATGTATATCTATGAAGATAAGTCAAAATTTATATGATTTAAAAAATGATTTGAATTTTATTTTTTCTTTAAGGAAATTTCTAAAAAAAGAAAATCCTTATATTGTCCATTTTTTTAATGCAAGGCCAATGCTTCTTGGAAATTTATCTACCTATTTTTTAAAAAAAAAAATTAAGTTGTACAGTACAGTAACAGGGTTGGGACATTTTTACTTGACTGATAATTTCTTTTTAAAAATTTTATTATTTCCACTATTTTATTTAACTTTCAAGAATGCGCAAAAACTTTTTTTTCATAACATGGATGATAAAAATTATTTTTTTAATAAGGGGTTATTACGAAATGTGAAACCCATTGTATCTTTTGGTCAAGGAATAAAAATAAAAAAAAAAATAATCAAAAAAATTAATATAAAAAATATAAAATTTGGCTTTGTTGGAAGGTTAACTAAAGAAAAAGGATTTCTAGATTACTTAGAATCAATAAAAATTTTTCAAGACCATAGCAATTATAAAAACTTTGCGAAGTTTGGTTATATAGAGAACTTTGATCATAATAGTAGCGTTGCAGTTACAAAGAGTATCTTAAGAGAAAAATTAAAAAAAATTTCTATAAAAAAATATAAATATCAAAACTCACCAAGGTATTTAGATCATTTTGATGTTATTGTTTATCCCTCGTATAGAGAAGGTTGTTCAAAAACTTTGATGGAGGCCTGTAATTTAGGAAAAATAATTATAACAACAAATGTGCCGGGTTGTAATAATATAATTATGAATAACATAAATGGTATTTTAGTCGAACCTAAAAGTCCTATATTATTAAGTAAAGCATACGAAAAAATTTTTAATATAAAAAATAATTTCATTAAGATTCAAAAAAAATCTATACTAAGGGCAAGACAGTATTTTGATGAAAAAAAAATTTTAAATAATCTTGTTAAAGAATATTAATTGAATGATTTTTTTTTTATTTGTAATAGTTTTTATTTTAAGTTTTTTTTTATTTTGTTATGCAGATACGATTGCAAAATTTTTAAATTTGTTAGATCGTCCTGATAATGAAAGAAAAATCCATAGAAAAGTAACTCCTAAAATAGGAGGTTTAGTTTTTTTTATAAATTTTTTAATTATAAATAATTTTTATTTTATTAATACTCCTCACAAAGATTTTGCAGTTTTTTTGAATTTTTTTATCGGCTGTTTCTTCATTATTTTTTTTTTAGATGATTTGATTCAACTAAAAGCTTATAAAAAAACAATTTTATTTTTTTACGTAGTTTTTTTTTTTTTTATTTTTTTTGAAGATTTTTTTTTAAAGACGATTTACTTAGAGTCAATGAAAAAAAAAATAAATTTAATTCACTTCACTTTCTTGTTAAATCTAATTTGCTATTTTTTGCTCGCTAACAGTTTTAATATGTCAGATGGAATTAACGGATTGGCAATTTCTATATTTTGTTCTTGGTTATTTCTTATTAGTTTGCAAATTAAAGACATTTTTATAATCAACTACTTTATTTTAATTATTCCTTTTTCTTTGTTATTTTTAATATTTAATGTAAAGAAAAATATTTTTTTAGGAAATCTAGGTTCTCATCTTATGCCAATATTAATAGGCTCAATTTTAATTTATACAAATAATAGCACAATTAATACTGGTAATAACGGGATGATTAAGTCAGATTTGATTTTTTTAATTTTTTTACTACCAGGGTTGGATCTTGTAAGATTATTTTTTTTTAGAGTATTTATAAAAAAAACTAATTTTTATGAGGGAGATAACCATCATCTTCATCATTACTTGGTAACTCGGATTGGAGTCTTTAAAACTAATCTTGTTTTTATTTTAATAATTTTAATTCCAAGCTTAATAACTTTTTACAATAATAGTCTATTACTTATTTGTATCATATTTACTATATTAACTTATATGTTTTTGTTGCTTAAAAAAAATAAATCAAAATAATGAAGATAGCTGTAATAGGTCTTGGTTATGTCGGATTACCACTATTATTAGAGCTTTCAAAATATTATAAAGTTTGTGGCTTTGATATTAATTCTGAAAGAATTAAGCAGTTAAGCTCAGGAAGTGATATTACAAATGAAGTAAAAACAAATGTGTTAAAAAGAAATAAAGTTCAACTTTTTTCTAATTTTTCTAAATTAAAAAAAAATAATGTTTTTATAATTTGTGTTCCAACCCCAGTAAAAAATAAAACCCCTGATATAAAAAGTTTATTAGAAGCAACTAAAACTATATCGTTAAATTTAAAGAAGGGAGATTTAGTTATATATGAAAGTACAGTTTACCCAGGGCTTACAAGAGAGAAATGTCTGCCAATTCTAGAAAAAATTTCTAAATTAAAAGTTAATAAAGATTTTTTTATCGGATATTCTCCAGAGAGAATAAACCCAGGAAAAAATTCAAAAAAAATTTCATTTATAAAAAAAATAGTTTCAGGATCTTGTCCCAAGGCATTAAAAAAAGTATCTGCGATTTATTCTAAAATTATAAAAGTTGGGTTATTTAAAGCCTCGTCCATTGAAGTAGCTGAAGCTGCTAAAATAATAGAAAATACTCAAAGAGATTTAAATATAGCATTAATAAATGAATTTTCAAAAATTTTATCTAAAATGAATATTTCAACAAAAGAAGTTTTAGATGCAGCTGGCACTAAGTGGAACTTTGTCAAATTTCAACCAGGGTTAGTCGGAGGTCATTGTATTGGTGTTGATCCTTATTATTTAGCTTACAAAGCTAAAAAACTGGGAATTACTCCAAAAGTTATTTTGGCTGGAAGAAGTACAAATGATAAAATGAAAGAATATGTGATAAAAATAATAGAAGAAAGAATAAATAAATTAGAGAAAAAAACAGTTCTAGTCTTAGGCGCAACATTTAAAGAAGATTGTTTAGATTTTAGAAATTCACAAACAATTAAAATGGTAAAAATTTTATCAAAAAAAACTAAATGTGTTGATGTAGTTGATAAATATTTTGATAAGAAAATAAGTACTAAAAATATTACTTACTCTAATAAGAACTTTAATAAAAAATATGATATTATAATAATTGCAGTGGCACATGATTATATAAAAAAATATAGTATTAATAAAATTAATACATATCTTAGACCGAAGGGTTTAATATTAGATTTAAAATCTATATTTTTGCCAAGTGAAGTAGATTTTCAGCTTTAAGAATGGTTTTAAATTTAAATAAATTTTATTTAAAAATTACATATCTTTTTCTTTTGTTGTTGCCACTTTCACTAGTTTTATCTAGAGCTGTAGCAGATTTTATAGTTGTTTTTGTAGCTATATTTTTTATTTTTAATTTAAAAAATAACTACAAATTACTTAAAACTAAATTTTGTTTATTTTTTTTTCTATTTTATAGTTGGTTATGTTTAGTAACTTTTCTTGAGTCAAAATTAGATATAAATTTTTTAAAAAGTATTGCGTATATCCGTTTTTTATTTTTTTTATTAGGTTCATATATTATTTTTTTAGATAAAAAAAAGTTAAATAATTTTCTTTTTTTTTTATTTTTGAGTGTGATTTTTGTAGAGATTGATTTACTAATTCAGTTTTTAACTGGTAAAAATATTTTTGGATTTAAACAGGTAGGAGTTAGAATATCAGGCGTATTTGGTAATGAATTAATAGCCGGTAGTTTTATAAATAAATTTTTACCGTTATGCGCTTTTATATTAATTGCTTTAATAAAAAATTCTCAAATCCGAAATTATATTGTTGTATTTTACATATACTTTTCAATTCTTATAATCTTCGTTACAGGAGATAGGGCGCCATTTTTTATGTCAGTGCTTTGCTTAATATTTTATATTTTGTATTTTAAGAATATTAAAAAGTTATTTTTAATAGGTTTGGTTGGATTATTTATTTCTATAATTATATTTATTAGTTTAAATAAAAATTACTATAACA
>JACCDP010959188.1_pt1 | contig 13207 bp, 13 predicted proteins | sample 7445841 | NCBI WGS metagenome assembly JACCDP01 (sample SAMN15323441, study PRJNA562643) | freshwater metagenome | isolation source: river surface water | place: USA:Blue River Watershed | collected 2017-08-17
ATAGAATGTTGATAGAGATTTCCAAGAGAGTACGTTCTTCTTAATCGTATTATGTTTCTTGTACTTGCACTGAACGGCGGTATACTTACCTCCCTTCTCTGCAATAATATCAATTCCCATATCAGGACGTTTCAGACCAAGTCCTCCTAGGACATGCTCTGGTACATCTTCAAGCCTCCAGACGTTATCATATTTCCGAACATGCTTCAGATACAGAACACTGAAATCTTCGAAGATATCTCCACGAATCTTCTTGTTATCACGCGTTCTCATTTCAGTAAAGGTATGAGCTGGTTCTTCATACCATTTCTGACATTCTCTCGTAAACTCGTCAAACAAGTTTACGGGACTTCTGAGTAAAATTGTGTGAAGTAGCGCCTGCATCTTTTATAGTATTCGGAGTGAAGGCAAACAAATCCGTTTTAATTACAAATGCTTACATGCCCATGTCCTAAAGTAGTCAGCAGTTCTAAAGAGAAGCCCGGTCCAACATACAGATACGATCCGGTGAGCAAACGAATGACTCTTATCAGCTGTTGCCAAGTTTCCGATATAGAGTACACCGTAATAAATGGAACTAATGGAGTTGATCCAGGAGGTGGAAACTGTAGTTTAAAACTTTCAGGTTCCGTTGATCCTGGAACTGGATTATCTATTTATGTTTTACAATTTAGTAGCACTTATAAGAATTCAAGAAGTGCTTATATTTTTCTAAGCGGTATGGCATCTTCTACAACAATAATACTTTCAAAAGATTCCAATAATTTTTATAAATTTACTAGACTTTCAAGTACAGACAATACTTCTTATTGGTCTTTTAATGCTGTAGTTGACTCGTTTTCCGGAGGACTTAATTTTGGAGATGGTATTAAACTAACATATACATAAATGTCGGCGATAAGGCTGTCTAGAAATTACAAAGTTCCTGTTGTGTATGGAAACTCCTCAAAGATAAAAACAGTTTATAGATGGGATCCTGCTAGCAAACGCACGATACCCGTTCAATGTTTATCGTGCGCGTCTCCTAACCTTAATGTAACTCCGCCTGTCGTATCCTATCAATATATTTATGTATCTGGTTCTGTAGGTATTGATCCTGGAGTTGGAAATTTTTCAGCAAACGTTACTGTTTTCCCAACGGTTGTTTTACAGTTCAATAAAACTGATAAAAATGCACAAGATGCGACTTCATTCTTAAACCAAATAACAACTGCTTCCACAATTGTAATAACAAAAGATCCCAGTAACTACTCTACTGCGATCATTAATAGTTTTGTTATATTCCCGACATATTACCAGTTCACTTGTACAGTTGGTCCGTTTGTAGGCGTTGTAACTCCTGGAGATACTGTTACAATAACTTATACTTGAGACTCATCTTTTAGAGTTGTACGAAGAGCCATCAGAATCTTTCCAATCTTATTCTGTCCGCGCCACTTAGAAGGCCTCTTTGACTTCTCAGATTCCATACCAGTACCAATTCCCCAGAAGGTATTTCGAGGATCGGCGAATCCAATAATCTTATCGCCAGTTTCCAGAAGTTGCTTACGCAGTTCCGGATGCTGGACGAACTTAGCACGAATCGCTTTCTCCATAATAGATTCACGCTTTGAATCCCAAACTTCTTGTACGAAGTTCTTTACCTTCTTTCCTACAGCCTTCACTGCTTTGGCCGTCTTGGTTTTCACGATCTTGTTATACATTTCTTCATCGTTAAACTCCTTGGCCTTCATCGCTTGGAAATAGTGTTCTACAGTAGGGTACTTAACGCCTTCAATATCAATAGGATGATTGCTCATATTGCTGAACGTTCTAAATTCACCCTTGCTTTCATCCGAGCCGAAGAATAGAATAGGCTCTTCCTCATCTTCTACGATACGCAGCTTTCGCTTCTTAGGCTTCTCTCCTACAACAATCTCCTTGACATCTCCTGCTGGTTCCACAACTGTCTCCTCCACTGCGGGTTCCACCACAGGCTCAGGCGCGGGTTCGGGAGCGGGCTTAGGCTTCTTTCCTCGCTTGAAGGTGAACGCCCGATTCAGGAACGAGAACACTTGTTGTTCTTGCGTTAAGATACTTCCAGTCTGCTGAGAATAGAGATCATTGAATAGTTTGGATTCTACAAGGTCCCAACCAAGCTCTTGGAAGATTTCGGTAACCTTCTTGAAAGGAACTAACCACTCAGTAATAGGTTTATCAAACGTTTCAAGCATAACTTTTACAGGCATTCCAAACTCTTCAGTCCAAGTTTCCTTATCAATATACTCCTTGGTATATTCTCCAATAATGTGCTTGTTCGCCATAAACATATGAGACTTCTTCCCTAGAAGCAGTGAGTAGATAGACGGTCCATCTGAACAAGTTCCAAAGAAGATGTCCTTTCCATACTTATCAATGTTCTTTGCATATGCTCGGAAGATCTCCTCAGACTGGCATGCATAATGCATAGCAAACTGGCAAGAGATAACGTTGAACTTTACGAGACCTTCAAACTGAGATAGGTATTCAGTAGGCGCAGTTTGTTCGCCATTCAGAATCTTCATATACTTATCCTCCTGCTCAAATAGAGGATACTCAGTCATATCTCCCTGCAGAAACAGAACAGGGGGAAGATAATCTTGAGGGTTCTTGCGTTTGTCCTGAATGTATCGTACAGCCGCACCTCCATTCGGTGCTTCAATATTCGCAAGGGAGATATCAAGTGCTACAACTTTAGAAGGTTGTACTTTCTTCCACTTCATAATATCACGACCTGAAGCTAGTTCTAGAAGAGTATCTCCCTTGGTTACGTTAACACGATAGAGATCATGCTTGATCTTGTTATGGAACTTACGAATATCTTCGAACTCGCGACTCGGCCGACGAACGTCATCGTTATAATATGAGTCATCCTCATCGGTTACCTCAATTGGATTAGAAATGAATGACTCAATCATAGCACGGCTTACCGGGACATGAATAGAATTCCAGATATCGTTTGCCACATCTACACGATTACCATATTCTGCTTTACGCATAACCTTGTACTGATAAGTCTTATCATACCGAGTACGCATAATCTCCCAACGATACTTCTCTGTATCAAATGCGCATTCTACAATAGTCTTATCTTCAACGAGGACACCTTCGCGATCCTTAGCAATTCCACGAGTATCTATAGGAACATAGATCTTGTAGGCTTCGGGATCTCGGGGCATTGCAGGTTGGAAGATTCCAGGGAAGTAGATGTTTGTATCAGAAACACTGAGGAGTTCTTCAGGTACTTTCTTAGGAATGTACTCGCCATTAAGAGTTTCACGAGGATAAACGATATAGTCCCCTGCAGGTTGACCTACATATAGAGTACCCTGCTTTGCTTTCTCTCCCGTGACCGGGTCAAACGTTTCTTGATCTCCCAGATTCAGAAGGAAATCAATACTGTTCTGATGAGGCGGTTTCCACTTGTAAACTTTAGTCCACGACTTTCCTAGACGATCTTCAACTGGAGCTACACCAGATGAGCGCGGAGTAAAGATGAGACCATCGGTTTCATACTCAAAGTCAGTAGAGAGAATCGTCTTAATAGCTTCTTCCATAGCAGGTCCATCTCCCGCCAGAAACATCTTGCTTTCAATTCGTAGAGGTACAGCAGAGGGGCTTGTTAGGAAGTCAGTCTTAAGATCTTCTACGAAGAGACGAGCATTACCGAGACGCGATTTAGTAGGATTCTTAAGAATTTGTTCATCGGTAGTCATAAGCGGTAACGCCTTAATGTCCCGAGACTTATAGCGATACATATCGAAGATTGAGTAGATATTGTTCTTCGGAATGTATTCTCCATCAAGGAAATCGCCCACGTGACTATCATTACGAGCCGTAATTCCAGTCCACTTGACTTTCAGATTCTTATTCACGAGAAGAACCTTTTTATCACGAGCGACATAGAGTCCATAACGTTCTCCGTCTGCTTTTACCGTTACCGTATAATCCTGAGCAATATTGTGAGGATTCTGAGGGTTCAGGTGACGTCTCTTCAAAGTCACAGGGTTGAAGAAGATGTTACTTGTCATCTTAAACTCCTGCTGGTAACGCTGAATGTCTGAGTTTGAAAGCAGGAACTGAGACTCGTGGTAACTCTGAAGAACGGTTGTACAGATCTTAAAGAGCTCGTTTACGATTACCTCATTTGAAACAGACGTCTTCTTGTTAATAAACTCAATTTCTAGTTCATATGTAGGCTCATCTGCAAGAACAGCCGACATAGTCTTCTTTGAGTTCATTTCACGAGTCTTGACACGAGAGAAATCAATACGAAAGAGCTCATTTCCAGTCTTGAATGATTTCCGATTCATGATACGAAGGTGAGCCTTCGGGTCGTTCGGTGAACCATCCCAGTCCTTGCGTAGAGTACGCTCAGACCGAAGACTAAAACGAGCGTTCGTTTCTGACGCATCAATTGTATCCTTCTTTCCAGTGGCTCTATCGAAATAAGGTTCCTTCTTCTCAACGAGAACCGGAATATCCTTAAAAGAACCCTGAACGCAGACCTTGTGAATCAGCTGTGGTGTCAGCACATTCACACGAGTCTTATCAGGATAAGATAGAGTCATACGATTCTCGTCAACAGACGCACCGATAGCCACACTTTGTACGGCTTTGAGGATACGATCCGCGACATCCTTCGTTTGAATAAGACCGGAAAGCAGTTTGCATTCTACCTCTGCTTTCGGGTCCTTCTTCCCGATGTCAATATATTCGGTGATAACACGTATCACCTCCGGAGTCACGAGTGTCTCCATTTTCTATTATCTTTTTGCTTGGAATAAACTGAGTCCGTTTTTATCCACCAACTATACAATATGTCTCAGATTGAGATTAGTATTTTAAAACAGGCAAATCCTCCTAGGAAAAAAGTCCTGTCCTGTTCGTTCTTTGTAATGCAAGGTGGTTATCGCGATTCATCAGTTTATAAGAATTTTTTAGAATCTATGATTACTCGCAAATCAAAAACTTTAAAAGATTTTGAATTACGCGTTTATACTGATGATTCTGGAAAGGACTTTGTTTTAGACATAGCAAAAGATCAAGATCATACGAGTGTCTATCATTATAATTGTGATTACTTTCGTGAAGGAAATGGTCATACTGGTACGTTTGGAACATTAGTTCGCTTCTTGCCTCTCTTCGAAGAAGGATTAGATGTCGTTTGGATTACAGATATTGATGTTCAACTGTATGTGTTAGAGCCAACGATCATGAACAAGATGAAACATTATAAACGCGATTTCTATATTAACTCATTCGTTTGCTATGATAGAAAGCCTTGGACGCAAGTTAAGTATCCTATAGTTGCTTATAAAGTTATATCATTTGTTACATTCCCGAAACAACTCCTTACTCGCTTTGTTACCAAATTAACTAATGGAGACTTTTCTGATGTAATCGCGAAAATAAACGAATACAATGACAGAAAAACTCCAAACGATAAGTTTCCATATGGCACTGATGAGCTATTTATGAATGGTCCGCTTTACAATTATATTGAAAAACACAAGATACCTGTTTATATTATGAAAGGACATCCTATAACAACATTTATCAAATATAAATCTAAAGAAATCACTCCTCAAGAAATAGAATTTATTGATAAATTCAATTATACTCCAACCAAAGATGGATTTGTAAGACTAAAGAAGTTATACAAGAAATTAATTCCAGGTTTATTGGAAGAAATGCCTTGTCTGCAAGAAGTGCTTGATAAAATAGATCACCTTCCAGCCCCTACCAAAATGGGATGGTTAATTGAAGAACATATGCCCGATGTAAAACTAATCATGGACTAGACGTTCATAGTTCTTACGAGTCTTCATATCATCTTCCATTCTCTTGCGTTGGTCAATGCAAAAAGTTATATACTTTTCAATTTCCTCCAGACACTTATCGTTTAAGTTATCCGTAGACACAAGAACTCCATTTTGTGTCTTCGTAAACTGTTCGGTATATTTCTTGATAATAGTGAACACCTGTGTATGCTCATTAGCCTCCATTCGGTCAAGCTGTTCCTTCAGCCATTCCTTCTTTGACCGAGCCGTGTTGTTCATTTATATTTCCACCTTCAGTTCGTCTAAGCCGTCTCTTCTTTGGCTGTTCAAGTGGAGTGAACGTAACCATCTTCTCTTCTCCAGAATCAGATTTGGGAACAGGGTTACCTGCGGGCCCCGACTCAGATTCAACAGGACGTCCAACAAGCATAGGGGCTTCAACTGGAGGAGCTACCTTAGACAGTAGCCTTCCAACAACTACAATACTATCATCTTCCTGCTTGAATTGAGACCCAACAACCTCAAATTCAATATCATCATCAACTTTGACAGCCTCAAAATCTTCACTTCCCAGATGAAGATCACGAGGAATTAGAATCTTAACTGGAGGAGTCTCCGCGTGAATTCCGATCTTGCTTCGAAGTTTGACAGGCGCCTTGAACTTCTGGCCAACGTGAGGCATGCAGATGTCAGCTTGGAAAGTTACTTCATAATCAATACCACCTGCAAGATAGTTGGCTCGTCCAAGACCATACTTTACAATCGTAATACTGTTCTGCTGAATAAAGCCTTCCGTTAGACATTTGTTCTCATACTTCTGCTTTAGCTGAGATAAGATTGAAGCTTCAATATTTTTCTGAAGAAAGCGGGCATGGATATGCACCTTTTTCTTCAGTTCGCGTCGTTCAAATAGCGGATCCATGGTTATTCATCATAGGGTAGTTTCTTTTAGATCTGTTTTCAATTTAAAAACCATTCCATCACTCGTCGTCCGAGAAATACGTGCCGGGATTGTCGTCATTGATGTTCTCGCAGATCTTGAAGATCTCGGTTCGGAAGTCGCGGGCCTCCTTGTAGGAGCCAAACCGCTTCTTCAGCTTGTGAACCGCAACTCCGTTGAACTCACAAAGCATCTTCGAGGAGTCTGCGTACGCCTCGTTCACGCCATCGGCCCGGCCAGTCTGCTTGAAGATCTTGCTGAGCCGAACCCACTCACAGTATGCGCCCTGCATACTCTCGTAGCGCGTGGCCAGCAGACCGCGCTCAAACTCCTTCTTCAACTTCAGGGGATCCATCTTGATGGACCCGTGTAGAATTCATAATCTTGATTTAAAAAAATTAGTTTTTAAACCATCCGAATGATGAGGAAGAACTCCCAAACATTCTCCTTGTTGTTCACTGTTACGAGAGTAGGCATACCATACTCGTCTTCGCTGATCCACATAGAGAAGTCTTCGCCCTTACGCTTTTCGTAATCGTCTGGCTTCTCCATGTGCCACAGGTAAACCCGCTCTCCGTCCGTTGTCGGGACGTAGATCTTCATCGCCTGCGGAACGTCTGACTTCCGAAAGAACATCTCGTCGCGATAACGCTTTATCGCGAGAGACATTGTTGTAATATGGGGTTATTTGAATCAAATAAATCCATTTTAAAAAACATACATCTTCCTAAACCAAACTGTTAAGGAAGTCAACGATCTCCTGAAATTCACCCTGCGTCTCCTCGTGATCATTCATCATGTTGGCGATTCGTAGCGCGTTGATGATCGCCTTCTTGCTCACCCGACTCGCCAACTCCTTCACCATTGCATCATTCCCGAAGCGAACCGCTGCGATAAACTTGGCCTCCATCTTGTTGTGAGGTGGAGTGTTATTGATACCCATAATTCTATTTTCAAAAAATCCATTTTACTTCATACGTCTGATGAGATCAATACTATTATCGTGCTCAGTGAATATCTCATACTCTTCCGGAGTTACCCAGAAAATACCTTCTTTGCCTTGAAGGATTGAGTTTCGAATAAGAAGATCAATATATAGACATCTATCTTTCTGAGTCTTTACACTTTCGGGGAATGGTTCTCCATTCAGCCACTCTACAAACGCATTGAGAATTGGCTGTAGATATGATGTACACATTCTTCCACCGATAACTTTAGTACGAGGAGCTTTCTTAATCGTCGTTGATGTTGTGTCAATATTAAAGATTATACCACCAGGTTTCATAGAAGCAAACGGGTTATCGCTCTGTTCAAGGAATCTGTTCTTTGCTTCATTTAACCATTTGGTATATACATCCTGCTCCTCTCCTATCGGAACGATTAGAGTCTTTTCATGATTGTAGATCTTTTTAGATCCAAAGATATACATATTGCGACCATCTTTCATTTTGGCAAGTAGAGGTTTTGCGTAATGGGGAGGATCTAACCAATCCAGATTTAAGAGATGAGTTATTTTCTCCTTCGGCGTGAGAACATTGTCAATGATATACCAGTCCAGTACTTCATCTTCAAACCCTCTTGCAAAATCTGGCCAAGGGTAGGATTCTCGTTTAGAACTAACATTTACATCTGCAACCTCTTCAGTTGATTCTTGTGCGACTTGACCTTCCGGTAATGCAACTACAGAACCCTTATCTTCTTTGATAATCTTTTCAAGCATAGTATCTCGTTCATTAAATGTTAACGAAAGAACATTATCAGTTGATCTCAGAGTACCAATTCTACCATTCTTATCTTTCATCTGAAACTGACTCTCCACTGCATTTTGAATAAGATAGTCCAAAACATTCTTTGAATATTGTTTGAGAGTAGGATGTTTATACAGATCATCCATAGACCAAATAGGTTTATTTATGAATATCTTTAGAAGCTTATCAAACACTTCATCGCGAATATCCAGAATCGTAGAAAGAGGTCTTTCATAACCTTTTTCAGTCTTTTCTTCTTCCTCTTGACATACAAGATCGGTTACTGTGTCTTCGAAAGTTGGAGCAGCCATATCTTGCAGAGTCAGAGTTAGCTGTTTCTGATCTTCTGATCTGATTTGAGGAATATTCAAGTTTCTCCAATCTCTGGGAAGATTGTTAATTGAATTTTGAAGACTACAGTCCATAGCAGATTCCATGATAATACGTTTCACTTTGGCAATCTTTATAGCTTTACCTTCCACATCTCTGCGATAGATATACTCGTCTAAAGCTTCAGTTGTAGATTTCGGATAACGACATACGTGAAGATAAACTGTACAATTTTGATATTCAAACGGAAGAGCTGAGTGAGAGCAAGTACGAATACCTCGTCCAATAACTTGTTCTATGCGACTCATATTGAACCAAGGGTCTAATACATTGATCTGTCTTACGAAACTGAAATCTAGACCTTCCGCGACTTTAGGAGATGCTATGATCACACGAATATCCGATCCATCAATATTGTCTGGAGACTTGAGACGAGAAATTGCCTTACGAATATCGGCGTTTGAGGTATCGCTGGTAAAGAGAACATACTTGCCTTTTGAACCACGAGTTGTTTCTCCAGATGGATTCTTTAGAAGATTTTCACGAATGGCATTATCATAACCGTGTTCTTCCAGACACATTGCAAATGGTTCAGCTCCGTAGGTAACAAGGTTTGTATAAACGTATACAATTCCGGTGGATCTTGAAAGAATATTCATAATTAAAGAAAACTTTGAGCTATATATTCCTATCTTTGAAGGAGCTAGAAACTTCTCAACATCTTTCTTGTAACTGTAGACATCCTTTCCATCAAATGTTTCTTGGAAAGTTCGATAATCGGGGAAACAGCAAATAAGTGAGCGATCTACTTGCGTTTCTATCTTAGGGATAGCCTTTATAGCATCAGCCTGAAAAGGTGATACAAAAGACTTCGTGAGCTTCAGATATTTCCGAGGCTTAGTTATTTCTACTCCAAAATGGTCTACAGTTCTGTCTGGCTGTGCAATTTGAGCATCGGGAGGAGGAAGTCTGAATGGAAATGTGAAAGGATTGTCTCCTTTGATATATGAAACATAGTCTCTACAGAATCCTCTGAATCTTTCTTCCTGACCTTCCTTGAACGTGGATTCAGGTAGATTGAAAAACTCCATTACAGAGAGAGTCTTTGAAGGATCTATTCTGCGATCATTCCATAAAAACAGATTAAAGTAGTAGATGATTTCCTCAAACCGATCGTACATTGGGGTAGCAGTCAGAAGGACTAGCGTTACGCCATTCGCAATTTTTACAATTTCCTCGATAGCGGCAGCCGATCTCTTCGTTGCAGTTGTTTCAGATGTTACTATCTTTAGGTTATGAGCTTCATCAACTATGATAAGACGATTATCAAATGTCTCATGAATCCACTTTTTATAGTCGTTCGGAGTCATGGTATCCTTCTGGTACTGGTTGTCGTTGGCGAATCCCTCATAGCCTCTGAACTCATAGAACTCTCCAAAAATCCGATTTGCTAAGTTGTTTACTTTTTCGCGACTAACGGCATCTGTAAGACGAATAGGTTCAGCCTGAGCTCTCTGAACTATTTCAAGGTAGCGACGCCCAGTACACTGCTTTGAAAGAAAAAGACCGTCCGGATCTTGTTTGAGTTTGTCCACATTGAAGATCTCCTTTTTGAAGTTATCTTGTACCGGGGGATTCGCAAGGACAAGTACTTTCTTATCTTGAAACTCCGGACGAATAATGAACTCCTCTGCTACTTGAACAGCGGTACATGTCTTTCCAGTACCAGTTCCATGAACCATGAGAAGGTTACGAACGGGATTGTCGGGACTCAGGATTCTTCTCAAGAATCTCTGCTGACTCTGAAGCTTGAAATCTTTCGAAGAAAGACATAGTTCCTCACGTAAAGTTTTTAATACCGATAATTCTGCAGGAGGAAGTGACTGTGTCTTCGTCTCCTGTAATTCGGGGCGAGTGGTATTCACCATTACATTTTCGCGATAATCAAAAATGGAATCATCCTCTGTGCAGGAATTTCAGTTAACAAAGATGTCGGCCATTCAAAAGTTTTTCAGAGCGAGGCGAGAACGGAATGAGCGTTTGGACACACTGTATTCTGAGGAGGCTTATAACAAACGTCGTCGGATTGCAAAAGAAGACTTTGAGAAAGCTCAAGAACTGATTCTTCAGAAAAAGGTAGTTGAAACTGTCAAGTATTTGAAAGTTGCTATCTTTCTAGATTATGATGACCTTATTCAGTTTGTTTATGAAATTGAAGAAGAAGTATATCAACGAATTCTTAAAAATCATCTCTATGAGTTCCCTCCTCACATCCAAGAGATTCTTCTAGAAGGGATGGTTGTACCAAAAGAGGTGCTGAATAAAACTGGATTTAAGATTCGTGAGTTGAGCGACAAGGACATGCAGGCAAAGGAAGCTGAGAAATCAAAAGAATTCTTCCGAAAGCTTGAAAGTGCCCTGAAGGAATATAAGATTCCAGATCGGCCTCTTGGAGACAATGATGAGAAACTTGATGAACTTACTGTAAGGTTGAATACTGCACGAAAGACTCGTGACTTCTTCGCGAAACAGGCAAAGCTTAAGACTATGACTGGGTCTTATGTTCCTCCTGCTATGCGAGTTGAAGTTCTAGATCCTAAGACTGAAAGTGCAGGTCAACTAGTTCGTACTATTGAAAATGAAATTGCCTTCTTAGAAATTGAAATTCTCAAAGAAAACAATGAGTGGGCCAGAATCAAACGAGAAGAATTCATCGAAGAGTTCTCAAAGATGTACGAAGTGTAGACGAAAGCTACTTATGCATTATGAATGCAAATGTAAAAAGGCTTTCTGTTTATCTTGTCGTATGCCTGAAGATCATTCTTGTGACTTTGATTACCAGAGTTCAGGAAAGGTAGATATTGCAAAGAGCAATCCTTTAGTTGCAGGAGAAAAGATGAATAAGATATAAATGGATCTTCTGCATATCTCATCTGCCGTTGTATGGGTTGATTTCATCACAATGGCTCTTTCTAAAGTTTTTTCAATGACTCGGTCTCTAGATGTTTGGTATCAGAAGTTCGGTATTGTTGCTGTTCTTTCTGATTGTCTGGTTATCATTCTTGGAATTATGATCGCGCAGTTCATAACTCCGTTTGGTGATGTTACTGCTTTAGCCGCTACTTCTGTTGCAGTTCAGTTAGTGCACGACTTCCTCTTCTACATTGGAGTTATTCTCCCCATTCCTCGTGGCCACAACGAGATGATTGATCTCTTCAAGAGATATGCAAGTGAGGGTAGTTATAAGATTCTGATAGCCGACGCCGCTATGATTTCTGGGTCTGTCTATCTTGCTGACAAACTCACGGATTACAAGCGTGAGACGGTAACGTTCATAGGCCTGCTTGGAGTTTATGCTCTGACGTACATTCTGTATACTCGCTAATATAGATTTAAACATAGTTAACTCATCTATGTTAACAGGATGGCGCAGATCATGAGTATCACTCAGGCTCTGGCCGAGCTCAAGCTACTTGACAAGCGACTCAACAAGGCACTGGACAATGTTACCTGGGCTCAGGTAAAGACCAAGTCCAACCCTGTGGATACTGAGAAGTTCACGCGCACTGTTCAGGCTGATTTCCAGTCTTTCACTGATCTGTCTAAGCGCCGTGATGCGATCAAGCGAGCCGTTGTTACTTCCAACGCGACGACTCGGGTAAAGATTGGAACTTGGGAGGGTACTGTTGCTGAGGCCATTGAGTACAAGACGTCCATCTTCTACAAGCGTCGTCTCCTCGAAGTTATGAAGAGCCAGCTTTATAATGCTAAGGAGCAGTTCAAGTATCAGCAGGAGGCGGTAGACACTCGTCTGGAGAAGCTCCTTCACAGCGAGCTTGGTAAGGATGTTAAGACGAGTCCCGAGACTATCACTGCCCTGACTAACACGTTCCGTGAGAATAATAAGGTTGAGCTGGTTGACCCTCTAGATCTGGGCACTCGTACCCGAGATCTGGAGGAGGAGATTGAGTCGTTTGAGACTAATGTGGATTGGGTTCTGTCGGAGACCAATGGTAAGACTCAGATTACTATTTAAAAAAGCATTTCCCCTGACCAGGTGAAGAGCAAACTGAACGGTGGCTACGTCCGATAACGTGGCAAGTGTTTTACAAATCGCTTTGGTTTATCACAAACCAGTGCTTTTCGGATTTAACTCTCATCCCGTAAGCGATAACTTGTAAAATTCATCAAATGGTATATATACCCATCTTTTTGGGTTATTACCTAATCAAGTAAGAACAAAAAACTCTCACGCATCATGATCAATCAACTTTTAGGAAACCCGGGGTTAAAGGTTATAGGAAAAGTCAGGTCCTGCGAACCTCCCGGCTGCCTGGTCAGGGCTCTCATATGCACCGAAACCGGTTCAGATGAGTTACAAATATTGG
>JACCDP011490213.1_pt1 | contig 13206 bp, 11 predicted proteins | sample 7445841 | NCBI WGS metagenome assembly JACCDP01 (sample SAMN15323441, study PRJNA562643) | freshwater metagenome | isolation source: river surface water | place: USA:Blue River Watershed | collected 2017-08-17
GAAGTAATTAAACGCCAGGCTCTGGATATTAATTACCCGGGTCAAGTTTCAGAGTATTTTGGTAAACATGTATTTGGTATTGATGCCATGCGTGAGTTTCTGAGTGAAGAAGCCTTTAATAGCGTTAAAGATGCTATGGAAAAAGGTTCTCCTATCGACAGAAAAATTGCCGATCAGGTAGCGGCCTGCATGAAAGCCTGGGCTCAAAGCCACGGTGTTACGCATTATACCCATTGGTTTCAGCCACTAACTGGTACAACTGCTGAAAAGCATGATGGTTTCTTTGATCCGATTGGAGGAGGCAGAGTTATAGAGCGTTTTGGAGGTAGTCAGTTAGTACAACAGGAGCCCGATGCTTCGAGTTTTCCAAGCGGAGGAATTCGTAACACTTTCGAAGCCCGTGGTTATACTGCCTGGGATCCTACTTCACCTGCTTTTATCTGGGGAAAAACACTATGCGTACCTACTATATTTGTTTCCTATACCGGTGAAGCATTAGATTTTAAAACACCATTACTAAAATCACTGCATGCTTTAGATAAGGCGGCTACTGAGGTGTGCCAGTATTTCGATAAAAATGTAACAAAAGTAATTGCTACCCTGGGCTGGGAGCAGGAGTATTTCCTGGTTGATGCTGCCTTATATAATGTAAGGTTTGATTTGCAGCAAACCGGTCGCACCCTGTTCGGTCATGCAGCAGCTAAAGGACAACAATTAGAAGATCATTACTGGGGCTCAATTCCTGAGCGGGCTTTGGCTTATATGAAGGATTTTGAATACGAGTGTCACCTCTTAGGTATTCCGGTTAAAACCAGGCATAATGAAGTGGCTCCCGGACAATTTGAATGCGCACCGGTTTTTGAAGAAGTAAACCTGGCGGTAGATCACAATCAGCTGTTAATGGACGTAATGGAAAAAGTTGCTATTCGCCACAATATGCGGGTATTGTTACATGAAAAACCTTTTGCAGGAGTTAACGGAAGCGGTAAACACAATAACTGGAGTTTGGCTACCAGCACTGGTAAAAACCTGTTAAGTCCGGGCAAAACTCCTAAAACAAACATGCAGTTCCTTACCTTCTTTATCAATACCATTAAAGCAGTAGATGAACATGCCGATTTATTAAGGGCTTCTATTGCTTCTGCCAACAACGATCACCGTTTGGGCGCCAATGAGGCTCCTCCGGCAATTATGTCTGTTTTCCTGGGCTCTCAGTTAAGTGATGTGCTGGATGAATTGGAAAAAAGTGTGCACTCAGGAAAAATGACGCCGGAAGAAAAAACAGCCTTAAAACTGGGAATAGGAAAAATACCTGATATATTGCTGGATAATACAGACAGAAACAGAACTTCTCCTTTTGCATTTACCGGAAATAAATTTGAATTCCGTGCTGTGGGATCTTCTGCAAACTGTTCGGGAGCCATGACCGTACTGAATGCGATTGTTGCAGAACAATTAAATAAATTTAAAACAGATGTAGACGCTTTAATCGATAAAAAAATTGAAAAGGATGAGGCCATCTTTCAGGTATTAAAAAAATACATTGTAGAATCGAAAAAAATCCGCTTTGAAGGCAATGGTTACGGAGATGAGTGGGTGAAAGAAGCGAAAAAAAGAGGCTTAAATAACATCACCACCACCCCTCAAGCTTTAGAAGCCTACATTTCCAAAAAAACCATGCACCTGTTTGAGTCGCTGCACATCATGAATCACCGCGAACAGGAAGCCCGTTATGAAATATACTTAGAAACATACACCAAAAAAATTCAGATCGAGTCCAGGATTATTGGTGACATGGCGTTAAATCAAATTCTTCCTGCTGCCATCAGGTATCAAAAAGAATTAGTAGATAATGTAAACGGAATGAAAAACCTGCTGAACGAGGCAGAATTTAAAAAATCAGCCGAAATTCAATTAGAGTTAATAAAAGAGATTGCTGAAAGGGTAAACATCATTAAAAAAGATGTGGATAATATGACGGAAGAAAGAAAAAAAGCCAATACCCTGGACTCAGCCAAAAAACAAGCACTTGCATATTGTGAAAAAGTAAAGCCCTATTTCGAGAGTATACGCTACAATACTGATAAACTGGAGTTGATTGTGGATGATGGATTGTGGACCTTGCCAAAATATCGAGAGCTACTAAACCTTAGGTAATTGAACTGCTGATATTAACAAAAAAGCCTTCGTTGAAGGCTTTTTTGTTAATATTGAATGCGTAATAAAAAAAATTTATAATATTTCATTTTTAACAAAAATATGCTATTTTAGCATCCTGTTACTTTAGCATGGGCTTAAATTTTTTTAATACCACTAATTAAATCCTAAAAAATGTATATGTTCCGGAAACTTACTTTAGCTTTTATCCTGTTAACAGCATTTTCTACTGCTACCTTCGCACAAAAGAATTTTTTCAAAGAAGCCGAAAAGTCTTTTGATGCGCATGAATACTTTGGTGCAATAGAGTTTTATAAAAAAGCTTATGTCAAGGAGAAAAAAGCAGACAAAAAAGCTAAAATCTTGTTTAAAACAGCCGAATGCTACCGGCATATTAATCAAATTAAGGAAGCAGAGTCCTTTTATTCCAAAGCTATAAAAGCGAATTACCCGGATCCAATGTCTTACTATTATCTGGGACTTATTAAAAAAGAAGAAAAACTCTATAGCGAGGCTATCGCTGAGTTTGAGAATTATAAAAAAGCAAATCCCTCAGATAAGCGGGCTGAAGACGAAATTAAATCCTGTGAATTATCTCAGAAATGGGTGGATGCACCAACCCGCCACAAATTAGAGAATATGGCTATGTTCAACTCTAAACAGTCGGATTTTGCACCTGCTTTTGTTGATAAAAAATACACTACTTTAATGTTTACTTCCACTCGTGAAGGATCTACCGGAACAGGAATAGACGGGACTACCGGAGAAATTCGCTCAGACTTATTTGAAACCAAATTGGATAAAAATGGTAAATGGAGTACTCCTTCCAATGTTGGTGCCCCGGTTAATTCAAATGTGAATGAAGGCGCTTCAACGATTTCTAAGAAAGGTGACTTTATGATTGTTACCCGTTGTGGGGAAACCAAAAACCAAATGACCAAGTGCCATTTATATATTGCTAAAAAACAAGGACCAGGCTGGGGAGAACCTGAATTATTACCTTTTAATGTAGACTCTTGTCATTTCAGGCATCCATCCTTATCTGTTGATGGCAATGTGTTATATTTTTCTTCTACCTTACCCGGTGGTTATGGTCACAGTGATATCTGGATGTGTGAAAAAAAGGGTAAAGACTGGGGACAACCGGTAAACTTGGGTCCATCTGTTAATACCAGTGGTAATGAGGGTTATCCTCATATTCACCCCGACGGAAAAGCTTTATATTTCTCATCAGATGCTCATATAGGAATGGGAGGCCTGGATATTTACAAAGTGGAAAAAGATGCCAGTGGGAAATTTTCCAAACAACCGGAAAACTTAAAATACCCGCTTAATTCTCCCTTCGATGATTTTGCAATAATTTTTGAAGGCACTAAAGACAGAGGTTACCTCTCTTCTAACCGTGAGGGTGGTAAAGGAAATGATGATATCTGGTCTTTTGTATTACCTCCACTTATCTTTAAAGTAAAGGGATCTGTGAAAAACCTCGAAGATCAAACCATAGTGCCTAATTGTGCTATTGTATTAAAAGGAAGTGATGGTACCATGGTGCAAGCTAAAACAGATGCGGCCGGAGTTTACAACATGCAACTAAAACCTGATGTATCTTATGAGGTATATACTCAAACAGATAAAAACCTCCATACACCAACAGCTAAATTGGGTTTCCTTGCCTCCAATGAGCGAGGTAAATTTACAACCGTTGGGCTTCAGGAATCTCAGGACTTTCAAAAGGACTTTTTCCTGACCCCTGTTAAAGCTGAAATTAAATTCCCGGCTGTACTGTATGACCTTGGAAAGTCTACCTTAAGACCTGAATCAAAAGACTCTTTGGATTTCTTATACAGAACGTTGGTTGATAACCCTACCATTATCATCGAATTAAGTGCCCATACAGATAGTCGTGGTTCTACCGTATCCAATGACACACTTTCTCAGGCACGTGCCCAGTCTTGCGTAAATTATTTAGCCAGTAAAGGTATTGCTAAAGAGCGTATGCAGGCCAAGGGATATGGTGAAAGAAAACTAAAAATTACTGATGCACAAATAGCTAAAGTAAAAACCAAAGAAGAAAAAGAAGCCTTACATCAGATCAATCGCCGTACCGTATTTAAAATATTAAGCTGGGATTATATTGATCCTAATAAACCTAAATCCGAAATTCCGACTTACAGACCTCCGGTTCATGGTGAAGAGGATGCAGATAAAATAGATACAGTAACTCCGGATCATTAATAGAAAAAAATTCATGTGAAAAAGCTGCCTGAAAGGGCAGCTTTTTTGTTAAAACGACCAACCCTATCCGCATAGACAATTTTAAGCGAGCAAAAACCTTATGCTGTGTTTTTACCTTCCAGTATCATACTTCACTCCTGTAACAAATTTCTTCAAAGCACACTAACAATTCACGTTATGGGGCAGAATGTTTCACCGATAAAAACACTTAACTGTTGTAAAGAAAAACACTAATTATGCACTTACCCGGCCCTTTGCAGTTCAAACAAAACACCATCATCTTCACACTAATGGTTCTGGTGTTTTCTACATTATGCTTTATTGTTTTCGAAGACTATTTTTCATTGGATGAACCCAATATTTTATGGGAAATAAAAAAAGAAACTTTTTGGACCAATTACTATCCCCGTTTTATTTCGGAAGGGAGAAGTATTTACGGAGCCTTACAATGGCTGGGAATTAAAACAACCGGAAGCCTGGCAGGATTAAAATACCTGAGAATTATAAGCTTGTTGTTTACCGTCTTATTTAGTCTTCAGGTATTTCGCTTTCTGAATAAAAACATGTTATCAAAAAACCTGTCTATATTAATTGCAGGATTATTAGTGACAATTCCGGGATTTTCATCATTTATTTGTTGGTCGGAGGAATTTCCACATCATATTACCTCCATTTTGTCTTTTTTTGCAGGATCACTGGCGGCAAAAGCTTTTCAAAAGCAGTTGGGTAAAGAGGAGCTACCGGGGCTGCTGGCTAACTTGTATATATTTTTAGCCATTGCAATACAGGTTTTTGCTCTGTTTATTTACCAGAACATGGCATTGGTTTTTATGTTCCCTGCGTTAATAGTTGTCGTAATATCACAGGGTCAGCCAGCTAAAAGCAGGCTGAGGTTCTTTGTATACTTAAGCCTTATATTTTTCATCTCACTGGGAATTTACTATAAATTTTTTCAATCTATGCTTCAAACCAATCACCTGGAGCAAGTGGGAAGGGCAAAAATTTCATTTCAAGGTTATGAAGGGAAATTACTTTGGTTTTGGGGTATATTAAAAGAATCGGCCAAACTGCAATTGCTCTTAATCAAGAGCCCCTTCTTATCCAATATACCGGCTTTTGGTTTAGTGGTATTGTTGTTAAGGGATGTTTACAAAAAAAGGTTTTTAGATCTTTTTTTCCTGCTTTGCAGCACCATACTTTTTTTTCTTCCGCATTTACTCATTGCCGAAAGCTGGGGAGCTTGCCGGAATTTTGCACTAATTGAACTTGCTTTGCTGTTTTATATTATTTACAGAGTAGATGAGTTGATAAAAGGGGGATTTTCTTTAAAAATTGTTTTTGTTGTAATGGTTTTATTTTTTAGTATGGCCAGTTTTAATATATATGAAGGCTGGGTGAAACCCATGAGCAAAGATTACAAGTATTTAGGTTCTTTTGTAAAAAAGTTGCCGCCCCTGCAAACAGACAGTCTTTATGTATACTACCGTTTAGCCCCCATAGATTTTCATGAGCATAATTCCCTGTTAAAGCAATATGCCGATGAATTTAATGCTCCCATTTTCTATAGAGACTGGCCCATACAGCCTGCCATTAAATGTTTATACCAGCAAATGCATCCAGAGATAGAAATATCGAAAATAGATAAGTATATAAAAGTACGTCTGGAAAAAGAGGAGTTAATGTCTACCTCCGGTGTATTACCGAATCGTTATTTTATAGATTTTGGAAAAAACTGGGAATAACAGAGTTTGAGATGAGGTGAGTAAGCACCACTACAGCTCAAAGAAATATGCAACTAAGCACCGAAGATTTTACTAACTTACTGAATTAAAACAGACCTGGTGCAGAGGCAATGAAAATACAGATGAAAAAGACTATTCCCTTAATTTTAGTCATTGGGCTAGCCTTTGTACTTGGTAGTTCCTGTGCAGTACACACAAAATTTCCGTTTATTTGTTTTGTAAGAACCTGTGTAAAGGAGCAATGGCATATTGGTGAAATGAAGCTCGCCATTAAAAGAACGGCTTATCACCTCTCAAAAAGAACCAAGCAGCATGCCTCAACTTCCAAAAAATATAACAGGAATGAAAGCATTTCATCTTCTGATCATGAAAGGGAAAACGATAGCTTACTTGTAAAAAATGACTCTATATTAAGTTTACGAAAAGGCTTTGATACCACTATCGTTTTTTATTTTAAACTGGAAAGTGATTCCTTAGAATATGAAGACCTCCAATTTATAGAAAGGTATTTTAAAAATTATAAGATGAAGGGCTTTCACGAAATTGAAATCAGGGAATATTATGAAGCAGGAACTAAATATAGCCATTCGGAAAGGAGAAAGAGGGTGGTGAGTGAATTGAACGGAGCTGGGGTTCCTGGCAGGGCTTTATGGGTGAGAAGAAAACAGAAAATAAAAAGTAAAGATGCTAATAGAAGGGAGAGGGTAGAGGTGAAGCTGAGGTGAGGGTTATTTGGGTAAATGCGCTATTAAATCAACTTCTAATTTTGCATCACTTAAATAAAGCCTTGATATTTGAATCCAGGTTGCAGCAGGAAAATCACCTTTGTAAAAGGCTTTCCTTGTATCATTATATTTTTTCATTGCTTCCATGTCGGTAGTATATAAATTTTCTTTAACAACATTTTGAAAAGTTGCACCAAAACTTTTGAGTGATTTTTCCAAAGAACTATATACTCTGGTAATACCTTCCGGAGTAACCTCTCTTGCCACAGCGCCAGAAATATATAATATATTGTCGATTTTAACTACTTGAACATAACCAGCTGAAGTGTCTTGCTTTAAAGAATTCCCCCAATGCCACTTCTCTTTTTGAATTTGAGTATCCTGAGCCTGACATACCCTTGCTGTGAAAGCTACCGATAGGAATAAGATGATGATTTTCATGTTGAATGATTGATGTTTATGAGTTAATTAAATTTTGGTGCCTTTAAACTTGTTATCAAAAATTACATAAGCAATTACTTATTTACCCTCAAATTTAAAGAATTAACCCTTTAGTTTGTTTCCGAACCAAATATACAATTTAGCCTAAAGATTCAACTAGTTAAACAGAAACTCCTTTATGCTTGAGTATCCAGTATATGGGGGTGATAGGATCACACACCATAAAAGTACAAATTATCTAATAGATGTAATGACCTAATGCCGAATCACAGTTAATTTCCTAAATTTTTTGTCAATCGTAATTTTTTAAACTGTCTTTATCACCTTTTTCGATTCGTACAACAGCATCTTTAATTTCTTTGTTGTATTGTTTGCGAGTTATCCGCTTAGCGTCTTTATCAACATTAACCTACCTTCGTTTTCAGCTGTTCATATTCTTTTACCTGCTTTTTAGTGGCAAGGCCCTTCCAGCTTTGTTCAAGTACCTCTGTCAGGAATTTTTTGTTGTAGTTGTGTTTCCACATACAGATATAAGGATATGATTTGAAGTGGTCTGGCAAATGAAAAATTTCGGGGTGACTATTCAGGTAGTTGTCCCGTATTTCAAAATCAAGGCGTATAGGAATAAATTCTCCGCTGTCGTGTAGCCTGCACATTAATTTCCCACGCATTTTTACCGATGGTGTTCCCTCATGAGAAATACTTTCCTCTGTACCAGGAAAACTTAAAGCAATATTCTTTACGGTTTCAAAGTCGGCGTAGTTAAAGTTGACAGTTTTTCCTTTCATAGTTGCTTTGTTGGGTTGCCTGGAGCCTCATGTTAAACCGGTTGTTTTTGTAGATGCTCTGCACAGTCGATACGTAATTCATGGTCGGCCAGTTGGGTATTCAAAAGCCCGCAAAAGTGTCTTTTACCGTTAATACTGGCTTTATAAAAATGACAAGTGAAGCACATTCTTTGAATGGTAATTATACCAGTTTGGTTCAAATGAAAGATGATGTCCAGCAGGCTTAACAGTAAATTTTCTTTATCGCCTGAATGTAATTGATCAATGGGAACCTGTATATGCTTTGCAAACATAGCGGTTTGTGCCGCAATTGCTTTTCCCCTTTTGGTTAATTGAATGATGTAGCTTCTGGTATCCTGTGGTTCAGGTTCTTTTTTAATAAGTTTTTTTTGTTCCAGCGTTTTAATAGTCTCGCTAATGGTAGCTTTGGTCATATTAAATTCATCGGCCAGGTAGCTTACTTTTCTTTTTTCCTCAGAGTGATGCAATAGAAAAATAAGTACCTGCACCTGAATGGGACTTAAAGCAAATTCTTTGCTCTCGTTCCATAGCAATACCCGGAAAGCCTGTGAAATTCTTTCTAAGGAAGCTACTATTTTGCTTTCTACGCTGTTATTTTGGTGGCTTAAATCAAATATGGCTTTTTTCATGGATGGCAATTCTCCATTTCAATGATGTGGTAACCTTGTTTTAGTATATCGGCTTCCCAATCCGGGCGAAGCATTTCTACATGACAAAACCTGCACTCCTTAGATGTTAAGGCTTGTCCTTCCTGTCCTTTTGTTTTAATATATTCTTTGCCATAATCAAAAATGAGCTTGGCATCTTTAATTTCTTCCGGTGCAAGAATGTCAAAATGCATGACGCTTCCGTCCTTTTTTGTTACGTAGGTGTCCCAGACTGCTATTTTCATTTTGTTGTTAGTTTAGTGTTGATTTACGTTTAAAAACGAGTAAAAAGTACTATACATTTTTCTTTCCTCAAACCAAAAACACCCCCTAAAGGTAGTTATCCTAACTTTAGGGGGCAAATTTTTTAACCTTTTACGTCAGCCATTGAAGCTCCGAAATTAATGTGCAATACATTTCCGTTGGGAGTGACCAAAGCGGGTACTGATTTTACACCTGCTTTTTCGGCTTCGGCAATACGTGCTTTGTTGGTACCAAAGTGAACTACCTCTACTTTATCTGCCCCGAGAAGGCTGATGATGTCATGTTCTGCACTAACGCATACCTGACAACCGGCGTGATAGAAAATTGATTTGCTCATGTTTATGGGTTTAATTAATGGTTAAGACATTATTGTCGGGATAAATATAGTTAGGAATCCTAACAATATAAAATAAATTTTTTAACTGTTGATTTTTTGCCCCAAGCATGAGTATTAAGGGTTTTTTGGGTCTAGGTAGTGTTATGGGGTGGTAGAGAGGAAGCCGGCATCCTGAAAGCTTTGGAGGAAGAAGGGAGGGGTAGAGTATGCGATTAATGACTATCATAAGTTACACTGGTTCTGTATTTCCGAGTTTTAAACTACTGTAACTGTTATTTAATTCTTTACAAGGTTTGCATTTGCAATTAAATTTTTAACTACAGCCGCAGGATTACAAATCCTGCGGAGCGGGGAACGCATAGACTTGCCTAAGCGCACATCTTTAAAATTTTCTGGCATTTTAAAGAGTCATTTGTTTTTGTTTTTTTTCTTCTCACCAGAGAACAGGGTTTTCGCTTGTCTGAAAAACACGTTCTGCCTAAAGTCGTTTGGTTTTAAATCGCTCAATAATTTTGGCCCATTCGGTCGTGTCTCCTTTATTATTTTTTGAAAATTGTCTTCGCTCGCTTTAAATTGTAAACTGTCGCTATACTCAGTGATAAGTATAAGGTCAAAATTTGCAATGGAATCTTTAGTCGTTGTTAGTAACTTATATGATTTAATAAACCCTCGTTCAATTGCGATGTCTCTATATATTTTCCAATTGTTTTCATAGAAATAAATAGTCTCAGCTCGTTTGTCATTTTTGATTTGAATGAAATCCATTGTCGAAATACTTTTATCGATTTGACCAAATGATAGCCCAGGGATTGTCGTAAAAATTGTTAGAAGTAGTCGTTTCATATCTATTCTGTTTAGATGGTCTCTTGTTAGTTAACTGCCATTACTCTGGTTTCCTGTCAACATCTCTATAAAAGTATTACCTTAATACTCTTTATTGGGTAGGACTAACGTAACCACATTTATACTCCAACAAATATACTCATTACCTGATAATTTTTGTAAGCTATGCTTTTGCGCAAAATGAAAATGATTGAACTCTTAAAATGAAAGATAACAAACCTCTTGTTTTAAAAGTACTGAAATCCCATTTCTTTCTTTTCTAGGTCGCATATGCAATTAAATTTTGAACTACATCCGCAGGATCATTTTTCTTATTCCGGCGCCTGCATTCTGTTTTTTTGACATAGAAAAGCGATTTGTTTTGCGGTAGACAGTTTAGTCATACTATTAAACAGCTATCTCTCAAAAGTTTCGCAGGATTTGTAATCCTGCGTTTTTAACCATTAAAACATTTTTTTACTATTGCAAGTTTTTATTTCATTTCTCATCATATAGCCGAAGGACTACAAATCCTGAGGAGCGGGGGTAAGCTTGTGGTAGTAGACAGTTTAAGCGATAAAATTAAACAGCTATCTCTCAAAAGTTGCGCAAGATTTGTAGTTCTGCGTTTCAATCACGGCGGCCCGCAATTTTTTTGTAAGATTTGTTATTGTAAATAAATGTGGAGTGGGTTTCTGCTTATTTAGCGGTTGGATTGGAATTATTGAAATGGTATGATCAGAAAAGAATATCCTGTGAGGCATTTATTCCTCACAGGATACAACAACGGGTTAAAGACTAATTTTTAGAAGTCAGAGGTTTTCCGCCTTCAAAGGTATAACTACCGAGGTGTAAACTAAGTTCTTCATTATTTAGAGATTTTTCGGTGGCGCCAAGTCTATACGAGGCTTTTGCATAGTCCTTATGACCTTTTTTAAGTCGCCAGTTCATACTTATTTCTATTGCTGAATTAGCAGGAAGTAAATTGCCTTTCGGATCCATCATTGTTACTATTAACTGACCTTTGTAATAGGCAGGTAAAGTAACTTGTTGTTCAATGGATTGTGTGCTGTGGTGTATTTCTATTAAACCAGAGTCGAACGGTACTTTTGGGTCTATACTTTTAAGCGAAATTTTAGAGCCAACTGGTACATTACGGCAATTAGCTATAAAAGTAAATTCTTCTGAAGAGCCATCCTGATTATAAAAAGCCAGTTTTTCTTCACTTTTCTGCTGAGGATCAACATTGTGCCATGCGGCGGCTCCATTGCAAGTAATCCAAGTATTTGAATTCCAGTTACCCTGTGATACATTTAATGGATTGCTAAAAAAGCTATCACTAACAACAGCGATGATACAAACATGATTAGAGCTGGTTGGACTAAAGAAAAAGGCTTCTGAAACACCTCTGGTACCGTTCGGCATTGGTCCAGGCTTTCCATCTTTTAATACTACTTTCCCGTTCGTTTGATTTGGATCTGCTGCTGTAAATAACTGTTGCCAGGAGGTAGGAGGTTGGTTAAATCCACCATCAGTGTAAAACATTAGGACCACTGGTTGAGTTTTCGTAGTGTCTCCGGAAATACTTAAGTCGCCCTGAAAAGCTACATTTTGGCAACGCGAATAAACATAATTTTTTCCTACTTGCGGAGTTTGCCAATATACGCTGTTCCAATTTTCAATAAGTGCTTGTGGAGGAATTTCTGTATTATTATTGCATACAATGTCTATACTTTCGGTATAGTTTCCTTGAACAGGAATGATGCCGGTGTCGTTTTTATTTTTCCTGCAAAGTATTCCTCTCCATTGTTTCATGGCATTAATAGAACAATTGTCGGCTACAGCTTGAGAAAGTGCGAGAGCACTTTGCATGTTCTTTGAAAGAATCGTATAATCCATTTTTACAATATTCCAGTAATTGTCGGCATAAACACCACTAAATACGTTGGCTATATCCTGATATGTCAGCCGGGGATTCATCAACTGATAAATATTGTACATCGCTGTAGTGTCAAATACACCCGCCTGTTGATAGCTTATGGCTGCATTCCACATTTCCTGCAAGGTATTTATGGGGCCATTTGATACCGCAGTTTTTTTTTCTTTTTTTGTTAAGACTTGATTCATTTTTTTAATTTTTTTAATTTTCCTACTCTTTTTCGGCTTTTCGGAAACTCCGATCAATAATATTGATAGAAGTAAAAGTGACTGATAATATTAGATTTTCTTAGCGTATTTTTACGTGATTTTTAAAATGGGTAGAAACACTTGTAGAATATGGCAGTATAAAAATAATATTCTGAGGATGTTTGTGTTCAACAGTTAAGATGGATCTGCAATCCTTCGTTTAACGTGCAGCAGAGCAGCCTGCAAATTATTTTTTTATAAGTTTTGTATATTCAAATAAATGTCAAAAAACAACAGTTGAATTACAAATCCTGCGGAAAAAAGTGAAAATGATGTTCGCTTCGGCTTGAACTTCCAGACAATAGTTTCGCAGGATTTGTAATCCTGCGTTTTAACCACAGCAGCCCGCAATTTTTTTGTAAGATTTGTTATTGCAAATAAATATGAAACTATAGCCCACAGGATAACAAATCGGTGCGGGCAACTACACTTCGCTCGCAAATGTTAATGTTGTTTAATGATCTTTTTAGTTAAAATTTTTTCTGATTGATTAATGCTTAGCCAATATACTCCATTGGGTAAATCTGATAAATCAACGAGTGAGTAGTCTCCTGTTTTAGAAAGAAATACTTTTCCGTAAATATCCATTATTTTGATACTTTCAATTTTATTACCTGTTCTAATTTTTATCAGATTTTTGAATGGATTTGGATATATGAGTGTATTTTCTTCAGAAAGGGAGAATTCACTAATATTAAATGAAGAGATATTACCTACTGTTAAGTTAATTGTAATATGACGCAATATTATTATTATATTTGTTTAAAAACAATATGATAATACGTTATACAATTAAATTAACTAAGGATGAGGTTAATGAACTGATGACAATAATAAATA
>JACCDP010006331.1_pt1 | contig 13205 bp, 13 predicted proteins | sample 7445841 | NCBI WGS metagenome assembly JACCDP01 (sample SAMN15323441, study PRJNA562643) | freshwater metagenome | isolation source: river surface water | place: USA:Blue River Watershed | collected 2017-08-17
ATGTACAGCGGCCGCAATATTCTCGATAGCGATGTGGACGTGAACGTCCTGCGCGCAAAGATAGGCATGGTATTCCAGAAGCCAACGCCCTTTCCAATGTCGATCTACGAAAACATCGCCTTTGGTGTGCGCTTGTATGAAAACCTGACCCGTGGCGAGATGGATGAACGGGTGGAGTGGGCGCTAAACAAGGCGGCGTTGTGGTCGGAAGTCAAAGACAAGCTTCACAAGAGCGGCTTGTCTCTGTCGGGTGGCCAGCAGCAGCGCTTGTGCATTGCCCGTGGTGTCGCCGTCAAGCCCGATGTACTTTTGCTGGACGAGCCGACATCGGCGCTGGACCCGATATCGACGGTGAAGATCGAAGAACTGATCAGCGAACTCAAGGAAGACTATACGATCACGATCGTGACGCACAACATGCAGCAGGCAGCACGCTGTTCTGATTACACTGCATATATGTATTTGGGAGAACTGGTAGAGTTCGGTGAAACGGACAAGATTTTCCTGAACCCCAGCAAAAAAGAAACGCAGGATTACATCACCGGCCGTTTTGGTTGATGCCACGGAGACCGCCATGCCAAACGAACACTCTTCCCGACAGTATGAGCTTGACCTTGAGGCGATCCGCTCGCGGGTGCTGCAGATGGGTGGCCTCGTGGAAAAGCAGTTTCACGATGCGATGATTTGCTTTCGTACGCTTGATGTCAAGGAAGCCGAGCGCATTATTGCGGCCGACGAGGAAGTCAACAAGCTGGAAGTTCAGCTCGACGATGCCTGCAGTCATCTGATCGTCAAGCGTCAACCGGCTGCGAACGATTTGCGTACCGTGATGGCCACGATCAAGATCATTACGGATCTCGAGCGTGTTGGAGATGAGGCGACCAAAATTGCTCGTGCTGCGCGCGCCTTGCAAGAGCGTGGCGCAGTGCCAATTGCACATGAAGAGACGGTACGCGTCATGGCCTCTTCTGCAGGCCGTCAATTGAATGGTGCTCTGGATGCCTTTGCCCGTCTGGATGAAAAGCAGGCGACACGCTTGATTCTGGGTGATGAGGAAATCGATATCGAATATCGTGCAGTGATGCGGAATGCCGTAACTTTCATGATGGAAGATCCGCGTACTATTTCGGCATCCCTTGACACCTTGTGGGTAGCCAAAGCCATCGAGCGCATTGGGGATCATGCCAAGAATATCGCCGAATACGTGATCTATATCGTAGAGGGCAAGGATATTCGCCACACTGATTATGCGTCCGCCCAGCAAGCGGCCGTCTGATCGGTCGATCGTGGCAAGTTACTGAGCATATGGCCATCATCGAACCCGCGATCCTGATTGTTGAAGACGAGCTTGCCATTGTCGAGTTGGTGACCTTCGCTCTGAAGGGGGCGGGGTGGTCGGTGGATGCGGTTCACAACACAGCCGACGCCTGGACTTATCTTCAGAACAAGCGTCCCCAGCTCATACTCCTTGACTGGATGCTGCCGGATCAATCCGGGTTGAAATTATTGTCCCGTATACGCGGTGACCGTAATTTCAGCACGCTGCCCGTGATCATGCTCACTGCAAAAAGCATGGAAGAGGACAAGGTCGCAGGGCTGGATCAGGGTGCTGATGATTACATCACCAAGCCTTTCTCTCCACGTGAGCTGACTGCCCGCATCAAGGCACTCATACGCCGCAAAATGCCGGAGCACGCCGAACTGGCAATGAAGGCGGGTCCACTGACCGTTGATCCGGTGAGTTGCCGGGTGAGCATCGATGATGAACCCGTGGAGATTGGCCATGCGGAATTCAAGCTGCTCAGATTCCTGATCGCACACCCCGAGAGAGTCTTCACCCGCGGCCAGCTGCTGGACAAGGTCTGGGGCGATCATGCCGTTCTGGAAGAGAGAACCGTGGATGTCCATATTCTGCGGCTGCGCAAGGCCCTGGGTCGGGCCGATTTCCTCATCAAGACCGTCCGTAGTGTAGGCTACATGCTTTCTGAAAAATAATTCTCTTTTTGCATGACGCCTCGCTCGCTGTTTTGGATTCCGGTACTCATTCGGTTCATGCTGGTCTGGGGTGCCGGACTGGCTGGATGGTACTTGTGGAATCTCACCATCGGTCTTGCCGTTTCATTCGTTGTGCTCACGCTGCTGGTCATCATGCAGCTGCGGTACATGTATCTGCTGTCTCTCTGGCTGGACCAGCCTGAGGAAGTCCGTCTGGGCGACGGCTGGGGATCCTGGACCGAGATCTTCGCCAAGCTCTACCGCTTGCGTCGTGATGACGAGCACAGCCGCAATGAGTTGGCTGAATGGTTGTCGCGCTTCAGGAAGGCAATGAGTCAGCTGCCTGATGGCGTGGTCATCATGGATGATGTGCTATTCCTCGAGTGGTGCAATCCGGTCGCAGAACAGCATCTCGGTCTCAAGATGGCGACCGACAAGGGCATGCGGGTCACCAATCTGGTACGCAGCCCTGAATTCATCGACTACATCATTCTGGGTCGTTACGATGAGCCGCTCACGCTGAAGCTGGATGAGCGCAAGCTGATTGTTCGCCTGATCCCCTTCGAAAATCGCCGGCAGATTTTGGTTACGCATGATGTCACCGAACTGGACAAGATCGACCAAATGCGTCGTGACTTCATCGCGAATGCATCGCATGAATTGCGCACGCCTCTGACCGTCATTAATGGCTTTCTTGAAATCGCGCATACCCAGCCGGATCTCGATCCCGAAACGCGTGCCAGGCACCTGGAGCTCATGGTCGATCAGGGGAAGCGCATGCAGAATCTGGTCGATGACATGTTGGTACTCACGCGTCTGGAGTCACTCGATTATCCGGTTCGGGAAGAAGTGCTCGACATGCACAACCTGCTTGAACAGGTACGTGCCGAAGGCGAGGCCTTGTCTGCGGGCAGACAAAAAGTTAGTCTGAAGTTCAATGGACCACGTCTCAAAGGTAGCCAGGACGAGTTGCGCAGCGCAATCGGCAATCTGGTCTCGAATGCCGTACGTTACACCCCGGAAGGTGGTGACATTACGATACGCTGGTTTGAAAACGAACAAGGCCCATGCTGCTCGGTGAGCGATACGGGTATCGGCATCAAACCCGAACATATCGCACGACTGACCGAGCGTTTTTATCGGGTCGATAAAGGGCGTTCACGCGAAACGCAGGGCACGGGTCTGGGACTTGCGATCGTCAAGCACGTACTGGCACGGCATGATGCACAGTTGCGCATCGAATCAGAGGCCGGCAAGGGTAGTACTTTTACGATTCAATTCCCGGCACGCTCACGCGTTGAACTGGTCTGAACGATACACCCTATTACTAGCTGCTTTGGGGCCAGGATGGTGTACCTGGACGCGCACCCTGTTCATACCAGTCGCGACTGCGATTTACGATACGCACCACGATCAGCATGACCGGGACTTCAATCAGCACACCCACCACGGTCGCCAGCGCGGCGCCGGATTCAAAGCCGAACAGGCTGATGGCAGCCGCTACCGCCAGCTCAAAAAAATTCGATGCGCCTATCAGTGCGGACGGGCAGGCCACACTGTGTGATTCGCCCAATCTGCGATTAAGCCAATAGGCCAGCGCCGAGTTAAAAAACACCTGAATTAAAATTGGCACGGCCAGCAAAGCAATCACCAGCGGTTGTCGAATGATTGCCTGACCCTGAAACGCAAACAGCAGCACCAGGGTCACGAGCAAGGCAGCAATCGATAAAGGCCCGATTTTTTCAACCGCTGCCTCGAAAGCCTCCTGACCGCGCGACAGCAAGTGGCGTCGCCAGAGCTGGGCAAGGATGACCGGTATCACGATATACAGCACCACCGATGTGACCAGCGTATCCCAGGGCACCACGATGGCCGACAGTCCCAGCAGCAAGCCCACCAGCGGTGCAAAGGCGAACACCATGATGGTGTCGTTCAGCGCGACTTGCGAAAGCGTGAATAGAGGATCGCCATTCGACAGGCGGCTCCAGACAAATACCATCGCAGTACAAGGTGCGGCTGCCAGAAGAATGAGACCGGCAATGTAGCTATCGATCTGATCGGCAGGCAGCATTGGTGCAAACCAATGACGAATGAAGAGCCAGCCCAGCAGCGCCATCGAGAAAGGCTTCACCAGCCAGTTGATGAACAAGGTGACGCCGATGCCACGCACATGCTGACGCACTTGATGCAGCGCGCTGAAGTCGACTTTCAGCAGCATGGGAATGATCATGATCCAGATCAGCAAGCCCACCGGAAGATTAACTTGTGCGACTTCCAGATGACCGATGAATTGAAATACGCCTGGCAGGAATTGACCGAGCGCCACGCCCGTGACGATACACAGAAAGACCCACAGAGTGAGATAGCGCTCAAAGAGATTCATAGGCTGGCCAGTTTGTTGAGTTCGGATTGCAGGCTCATGGCATCCAGTTTTTCAAGTGGCAGTGCTGCAAGCAGTTCGATGCGACGCCGCAAGCCCAGCATGACATCGTGGAATGCCTTGCGTTTGGCGTCATCATCGCCAGCCACTTGAGAAGGATCAGGAAAGCCCCAGTGCGCTGTCGCTGGTTTGCCAGGCCATACCGGGCAGACTTCGCCGGCTGCGTTATCGCAGACGGTAATGATGAAATCCATCGCAGGTGCGCCGGGCAAGGCAAATTCATCCCAGCTTTTGGAGCGCATCTGATCGGGGGGATAACCCATCTTCAAGGCCAGTTCTGCGGCAAAAGGATTCACCTTGCCACCCGGCGTCGAGCCGGCCGAGTAACCGACGAAGCGGCCACTGGGATCGGTGGAAGCCAGGGCTTCACCCAGTATGGAGCGCGCGGAATTGTGGGTGCAAAGGAAGAGGATGTTGTAGGTCTTCATGGAGTACTCAAGGTTTTTGATGGTGTGCGGGGGCTGCAGCTTTGTCCGCCACAGCAGTTTTCAAGCAAGAAATCGCTCAGTGCTTCCACCAGCACGGCATTGGGCCGGTAGATGAGCTGGCGGCCCTGACGCTCGACTAACAGCAGCTGGGCGCGGACCAATTCCTTGAGGTGAAAGCTCAGCGTGGCCTGCGGTATGCCCAGTTGTTCAATCAGGGCCGAAGGTGTCAAACCATCTTTCCCTCGCTGAACGATCAGGCGAAACACGTTCAGCCGGGTTTCCTGGCCCAGTGCGAGAAAGGCTGAGATTGCGTCGGCATTATTCATATTTCCAATGATATGGAAATAAAGATGACAGGCGTGTGACACACTTTGAACAACGACCGCATTGATCGTGAACTCAATTCACGACAAAAGGAAATAAAAAAAGCCCGCCGAAGCGGGCTAAAACACTTGGAGATGTTTAAATAGGTATTACCAGATCGCTTTGCCGTTAGGATCTTTGAGCTGTGCTTTCCACGCTTCGTTGATCAGCTTCACGGTAGCTGGGGGCATAGGAACATAATCCAGTTCAGTCGCCATACCAGCGCCGTTCTTGTAAGCCCAGTCAAAGAACTTCAGTACTGCACGACCGGTCAGAGCGTCTGGTTGTGCCTTGTGCATGATGATGAAAGAGGCACCTGTTGCTGGCCAGCTGTTCTTGCCAGGCTGATTGGTCAGGATAACAGCCATGCCAGGTGTGTTGGCCCAGTCACCATTCGATGCAGCTGCCTTGAAGGTCTCATCATCTGGCTGAACAAATTCACCATCGCGATTCTTCAACTGCGCATGGGTAATCTTGTTCTTTTTTGCGTAAGCATATTCAACGTAACCAAACGCACCTTTAACACGCTGAACATTGGCTGCAACGCCTTCATTACCCTTGCCACCTACACCGGTGGGCCACTTGACCGCAGTATTGGCGCCGACAACGGACTTGAACTCAGCGTTGGCTTTGGACAGGTAATCAGTCCACAGGAATGTAGTACCCGAGCCGTCTGCACGGTGAACAACGGTAATAGCCAAGGCAGGCAACTTGAGATCAGGATTCAGTGCCACGATCGCTGGATCATTCCACTTGGTGATTTTGCCAAGATGGATGCCTGCGATGACGTCAGCGGTCAGTTTCATCTGGCCTGCTGCGACACCATCAAGGTTCATTACCGGCACAACACCACCGATGATGGCTGGGAATTGCATCAAACCTTCTTTTTCCAGCTCTGCTGGCTCCAGGGGTTTGTCGGAAGCGCCGAAGTCAACTGTCTTGGCTTTGATTTGCTTGATGCCGCCGCCAGAACCGATGGACTGGTAGTTCAGACCAATGCCGGTCGCGGCTTTGTAGGCTTCCGCCCACTTGGAGTAAATTGGGTACGGAAAAGTAGCGCCGGCTCCGGTAAGATCAGCCGCATGGGTGGACATGGCAATGACCAGACCGGCAGCTGCTCCGACGACGCCTTTAATAAGTTGCAACTTACGCATGAAGACTCCTCGCATTTTTGGGGTGGGGACAAAAACAACTTGGCGAACTATAAAGGTTCTTTGTGTCAGCTAGATGACAGAAAGTTTCATTAAAGAAACATTTGTGTCATGAAACAGTCACACCGTCTGCCTACACTCACCGCATGAATGCCACCAGAAAAGTCAGGCCAGCCAATGCCATGAGTGAAGGCGAAGAGGCTGCCGCCAACATCACGGCAGGTCTTTTCCTGAACCGGGAGCTTTCCATGCTCGCGTTCAATCGCCGCGTGCTGACCCAGGCTGAAGATCCTAGCGTGCCCTTATTGGAGCGGTTGAAGTATCTGTGCATCGTTAGCAGCAATCTGGACGAATTCTTTGAAGTGCGCATTGCGAGTCTGATTGCACGGGTACGTGATGACCATGGCACAACGCATCCGGTGTCGATACCCGGCTTGGCAGAAGTCACGGCCTCTGCCCAAGCGTTGGTCGTTGAGCAGTATGCGGTGCTCAATGAGCAGATTCTCCCTGCGCTGGCTGCCGAGGGCATACAGCTGCTTCGGCACGTGGACCGTGATGCGGCGCAGAGACATTGGGTCAAGGATTTTTTCGAGAAAGAGGTACGTCCTCTGCTGACACCGATTGTGCTCGACCCGGCGCACCCCTTTCCCCAGATCGTCAATAAAAGCCTCAATTTCATCGTCGAGCTGGCTGGCAAAGATGCTTTTGGACGTGGCACATCCATCGCTGTCATCAAGGCGCCGCGCGTTTTATCGCGGGTCATCAAATTACCCGCTAGTGGCGACAGTCAATCGGATGCCTATTGCCTGTTGTCGTCAGTCATTCATGCGCATATCGCGGATATGTTCCCTGGTCGCGAAGTGCTGGGATTTTCGCAATTCCGCGTCACACGCGACAGTGATCTGTGGGTGGATGAGGAAGAAGTCAAAAATTTGCGTCAGGCACTCAAGGGTGAGCTGCAGACACGACATTTCGGTTTCGCCGTACGTCTGGAGGTGGCGCAGAACTGTCCGGATCATCTGGCAGAATTTCTGCTGGAACAATTTGTGATTTCACCGGAGTTTCTCTACCGCGTAGATGGGCCGGTCAATATGGTCAGGCTCAATGAGCTGATTGACTACGCATCCAGTGCTAGTCTCAGGTTTACGCCGTTTTCGCCAGCGCTCTCCGTGCCCCTCTCCGAGAATCACGATCTGTTTGCCAGAATCGCAGAGAACGACATCCTGCTGCATCATCCATTTGAGTCATTTCAGCCCGTCATTGAGTTCATTCGTGCTGCCGCTGAAGATCCGAATGTGGTTGCCATCAAGCAGACGATTTATCGCACCGGCATGAACTCGGCGCTGATGGAGGCGTTGATCGCAGCGGCCCGAAATGGTAAAGAGGTAACCGTCATTGTTGAACTCATGGCGCGCTTTGATGAAGAAGCCAACATCAACTGGGCAGACAAACTTGAAAAAGTGGGTGCGCAAGTCGTCTACGGTGTTGTGGGCTTAAAGACGCATGCCAAGATGGCGTTGGTGATACGTCGAGAAGAAGGCAAGCTGAGACTCTATGCCCATCTTGGCACTGGCAACTATCATCCGACCACGACCAAGTTCTACACTGACTTTGGTTTGCTGACCGCCAATCAGGCGATGGCGCGCGATGTGAATGAAGTCTTCATTAATCTCACCAGTCTCACGCGGCCGAAACGCTTGGCGCATCTATGGGTTGCGCCATTCGACCTGAACAGAGAATTAATCAAGGCGATACAGAGAGAAACGCAGATCGCCAGCGAAGGTCGCAGTGCCCGCATCATCGCGAAGATGAATGCATTGCAAGATGCTTCGATTATTGAGGCACTCTATGAGGCATCCTGTGCCGGCGTGAAAATTGACCTCATCGTGCGTGGGGCTTGTGTTCTGCGGCCGGGTGTCGAAGGCTTGTCTGAAAATATCCGGGTGCGATCCATTGTGGGAAGATTCCTCGAACACAGCCGTATTTTCTGCTTCCATAACGAAAGCGAAGATGATTTGTATCTGGCTAGCGCGGATTGGATGAACCGTAACTTGTTCCGCCGGATCGAAGTCGCTTTCCCCGTTCTCGACAAAACACTCAAGAAACGTGTCATGCAGGAGGGCTTGCAGCCGTATTTGAAAGATAATCTTAACTCGTGGGAGCTCGATGCTGATGGCGCCTATCATCGTCGGCGTCCGCGATCTGATCAGTCAGGTTTCAGTGCACAAGAATTTTTAATGCAAGCATTGGGTCGGTGATGGATATCATTCTCTGGCGACATGCCCAAGCTGAAGTCGGTGAACCTGATGAAGGCCGTGAGCTCACCGCTCACGGCCGCAAGCAAGCTGCGCGCATGGGTGCCTGGCTGGATCGCACCTTGCCTAGTGGCTGCCGCATATTGTGCAGTCCCACGGTGCGCACGCTACAAACCGCTGAAGGCCTCGGTCGCAAATACAAAATCGTCGATGCCATCGGGCCGCAAGCCAGCGCGACCGAGGTACTTGAGGCTACGGGTTGGCCAGAGAGTCGCCGCCCGGTGCTGGTGATCGGGCATCAGCCCTGGCTAGGTGAAGTGGCTTCCTTGTTGCTGACGGGCGAAGAGCAAAGTTGGACGGTCAAAAAATCCAATGCTTGGTGGATCGCCAGTCGCGATCGCGAAGAGGGTAATGAGATATTCCTCAAAGCGGTACTCGCGCCGGAGTTTTTCATCGACTGACTGATACCTCTCATTGGTACGATTGCCACAGCAAGGCAAACCCTAATGGCGTAAAAATCCAGTACTCAACGGGTGCTCCGCCAATCCAGTGCCGGTGCCATCCTGCATGCGTTTTGGCAAAGCGCCGCAAGCCGAAGTCCGGATTCAGCACAAACCATAAAAAATCTTCAGTCACCCAGAACACCATGATGGATCCCAGCACGCGCTGCTCCAGTGACCAACTGTACTCGCCACCGAATATCAACGGGAAGTGAAAGAAAAGCGCCACCAGAGAAAATGCCCAGGCGTGATATCCCGTCATTGCTCGGCCACCCCAGAATAAATCCAGCAGCCAGTGATGTTCAATGCGCCAGGTCGGCAGATTGGCGGCCCAACCGGAGTCACCTTCAATCGCGATTTCCAGTTTCGCGAAAAAAAATCCCAGGACTAATACAAAAAGCACCGTGCCGATGAAAGGTAGCAGTATCGTCGAGGGGCCGTTCATGTAATACGCTCGAGGACATGTTGGGCGGCTTGAGGCTTGCCCAGTGCGGTGGCACGCTGGCGCATATAGGCGAGCAGTTCCGGATCCGAGAGCAGCTTTTGCAGACGAAATTGCAGTGTCAGCGGATCATCTGCGCGCAGAGCCACGCCTTCCTGCAGCAGGAAAGCTGCGTTACGTTCTTCTTGTCCCGGAATGGGATTGACCAGCAACATCGGCAAGCCGCAAACCAGGCATTCCGAGGTGCTCAGCCCACCCGGTTTGGTGATTGCCAGGTCCGCTGCCATCATGAGGGAAGCAACGTCCTCGGTGAAGCCGATCACCCGCAAGCGGTCCGGATACTCGCTTTCTACCCTAGAGAGAACTTCGCGCAGCGCAAAGTTCTTGCCGGTCATGACAATCACTTGCAGTTGCGGCTGTGTATTGAGTAGTTCAGTGATCCATACCGGATCCATCCCTATGCCTGCGCCACCGCCCATCAGCAGTACGGTGAAGCGGGCAGGATTCAGTGACAGTCTTGCAGCCGCCTCGGATCGATCAGGGCGGGCGCTGAACACGGGCATCACAGGGATGCCGCTGATGACAATAGACCTGCGTGGCACACCCTGACGGTGCAAACGAAATGCCAATTCTTCATTTGCGACGAAATAGCCCCTGATACCAGGATGCAGCCACATCTGGTGCAGATCAAAATCGGTCACTTGTACCCAGACCTGACAGTTGATACGTTTTTCATTGACGGCCGTGGCTAGCACCTCGGCAGGCAAAAAGTGTGTGCAGATGATGACATCAGGCTTGAAGCGATCAATTTCTCTGAACAGACTCCGCGAGCACAGGCGTTGTACACCGCGGCGCAGGCGTCCGGTGAGGCTATTGCCCGGTTCGCAATCGGTTTTTCGGTAGAGCCAGCCCCAGGCTTCAGGAAGACCACTGGCGAGTCTCATGTACAAATCGCTGTAGAGTTTCCGAAACACTGTGGGAACGATCTGCATCATGTCAATGTGCTGCAGACGCAGTTGGGGGAAATCACGCCACGCATGTGCAGCGATGGCCTGGGCAGCGCGTACATGTCCATTGCCTGCTGATACCGATATCAGCAAAACCCGTCTTTGATCGTTGCTGGCGTGATGCAGAGGATGTACAGGACAGACGAATTCGGATTTGCCGAGGAGATGAAGTTCCTGACGCTGGGTGATGGCGCTCATGCAGGTACCGCTTCGGCGTCTACTTCAATGCGTACAAATTGCGATTGCTCCCAGCGCAACATCACTTCATGCCAGTCAATCAGGCGCAGCTCCCCAGTGGCATCCTCGACCAGCGCAGACAGGCTCTCCACCCAATCACCGTCATTGCAATAGAGTATGCCGTCGATCTCGCGGATTTCAGCCTTGTGGATATGGCCGCAGATAACCCCGTCGACACCTTGTTTTTTCGCTTCTTCAGCAAGCGCTGTTTCGAAGGAGGTGATGTAGCTCACCGCATTTTTGACTTTGAGCTTGAGATACTGCGACAGGGACCAGTAAGGAAGGCCAGAGCGTGCGCGCCAGGCGTTGTAGTACTGATTGAACTTCAGGATCATGGTGTAGAGCGAGTCACCGACATAGGCCAGCCACTTGGCGCAAGCGATCACACCGTCGAATCGGTCGCCGTGCAGGACTAGCATGCGCTTGCCGTTGGCGCAGGTATGGATCATTTCATCGCGAATCTTGATGCCACCAAAATCCAAACCGATGAATTGACGCACTGCCTCATCGTGATTGCCCGGAACGAAAATTACCTTCGTGCCTTTTTTCGCTTTTTTGAGTACCAGCTGCACTACATCATTGTGCGTCTGATGCCAGTACCAGCGACGTTTGAGCTGCCAGCCATCGACGATATCGCCAACTAGGTACAGAGTTTCTGATTCGGTGGCTTTCAGAAATTCCAGCAGTCGACCTGCCTGGCAGCCGCTGGTTCCCAGATGAACATCGGAAATCCAGATGGTTCTGAAGCGTAAAGGCTTGGGTTTCTTGAGAGGGTTTTTGAATTTTTTTCCTGTGCTCATGAAGTAATCTCTCGCGTTCACGCGGTCTCCATTTCTTTTAGATAGTGTCTGGCGTAGCGGCTGTCGAGTCGTTCCAGTGGCAGCATCATGAACAGGTCTGCACTATGAAAATCCGGATCCCATGCCGGTTCGCCACCGATCCATGCGCCGCTGCGCAGATAGCCTTTAATCAGCGGAGGTAGTGTCGCTTTGCCGGTGAGTACCTCGTCATGCAAAGGGAAGGGCAGTTTTGGCGTGACCCGGTATTCGGGTGGCGCGAGATGTTCGTCTGCCAGTTGTCTGTAAATACTGTTGATCGTGTTGCCGCCATCAGCCAGACTGACACTCGCGCAGCCGATCAGGTAATCCGCTTTTTCCTTGCGCATGCAGGCAGCGAGCCCTGCCCACAGCATCATGATCACGCCACCGCTGCGATAGTCGGGGTGAATGCAGGCGCGTCCCGCTTCCAGAATGCGGGGCCGCAGATGTGCCAGGCGGCCCAGATCAAATTCACTCTCGGAGTAGAAGCTGCGTGTGTGCTGCAGACCGCGTTGTCCCAGCACGCGGTAAGTGCCAACGACTTTCAGGGTGTGGGTATCACGAACGATCAGATGATCACAGAACTCGTCAAACTCGTCTTTCTCGAGTCCTTCGTGATTTTGCAGCGTTTCGAGACCCATGGCCTCGACAAAGACTTTGTAGCGCAGGCGCTGAACTTCACGAACTTCCTCAGGGGTGCTGGCCAGACTCAGTGAGAGCTTGGGAAAGTTCGGGGTTGAATCCGTACCGACAGTCATCAGTCGCATCGTTCTTCCTCGTTGTTGTAATGAGGAGAGCGTAGCGACTGATTAATGCAAGACCATGACTATTAGATTGCAGTTCGATGACAAGCACTACTGTTGTTATACGAGATCGGCACCGATCAGACCGCCATCCTTGCGCGTGATGACGAGCGTGGCAGATCGTGGTCGCGCTTTGCCACCCTCGGGCCAGTGACTCAGATAGCTGTTTGGATCAGCGATATTGAAGTCTTTGCCGTCAGTGGTTTCGCCGGGATGCTGGATATTGATGAACAGCGCTCGTCCATCAGGTGATTCGGCCAGGCCAGTGATTTCGCAATCGACAGGCCCCACCAGAAACCTGCGCAGAGTAGATGCTTCCGCTGCTTTGCCGATGTGCGTTGTCATGGAACGCTCTTTGTTTTCTTCACGATTGACGATGGTGCGTGAACCACCGTCACCCACTTTGCCGGGTATGGCTGCCAGCAGCATGCAGTTGCTTGCATCGCGATACGCATGATCGTCTGTCTCTATCCAGAGCAGACCACTGCGCGCAAACCACAGCCCATCCGGGCTGGAGAAGTCATTGTCGGCGGTGAGACCGGACAGGTTGATGTGCTGGGGATCGGCAGTCGAGCGAGCAGCAAACAGAAAGATATCCCACTGAAATTTCGTTGCAGAGACTCGCGCTTCCTGCTCTGCCCAGCGGATGATGTGACCGTTAACGTTGCCCTTGCCATTCCCTTTGCCTTTGCTTTTGCCAGCGTCGCCCGCATGCGTGTCGTTATAGACGCGCGGATTGGCGGCATCGGCTTGCTCGAGCGTGCGC
>JACCDP011370224.1_pt1 | contig 13205 bp, 9 predicted proteins | sample 7445841 | NCBI WGS metagenome assembly JACCDP01 (sample SAMN15323441, study PRJNA562643) | freshwater metagenome | isolation source: river surface water | place: USA:Blue River Watershed | collected 2017-08-17
GGGTGCCCAAGAACCAGGAAGGCGCCTACCAGGACATCCAACGCGCGATCCGGCTCGTCCGCCAACGCGCCCCCGAATGGAACATCGCCCGCGACCGGGTCGGCGCCATGGGCTTCTCCGCCGGCGGCCACCTCGCCGCACGCCTGAGCACGCTCGGCGGACCCGCCACCTACGCGCGGATCGACGAGGCCGACGACCAACCGTTGCGGCCGGATTTCGCGCTGCTCGTCTACCCCGCCTACCTCGACCAAGGCGTCGCGAAGTTCGTCGACGCCCGGACTTCGCCGACGTTCATCGCGCACGCCGAGGACGACAAGGGCTACATCAAGGGCAGCAAGCTATACCACGAGGCCCTCGTGACCGCCAAGGTACCGAACGACTTCTTCCGGGTCGCCACGGGTGGGCATGGGCATGGCCTCCGCTCCGCCAAGGAGATCAAGGCCTGGCCGGACCGGGGCGAAGCCTGGCTGCGCGCGATCGGCGTGCTTCCGCCCCGCTGAAACGGCGCCGGTCAGCGCAGGTCTTCGGCCGTCGCGGCGCGGTAATCGGCAAGCGCGAGGAAGAAGTCGGCCAAGCTGGTCAACTCGGCGAAGCGCGCCTCCAGGACCGCCTGTTCCCGCAGCTGGAGCGCCAGCAAATCGCCCGCTCCCTGCCGGAAACGCGTCTGCTCCGCGGCGACCAAGGTGTCGGACAATTCCACGTTGCGGCGGGCGAGGACCAGTTGTTCCCGGGCGGCCAGCAGCGCCGACCAGCCGTCCTTGACCTCGACGCGGATGCGGTCCCGCACGAAAATCAGGTCCTGGTCGAGGCGGCGCAGTTCGGCCTCGGCGGCCTGGCGGCGGCCCAAGGCCTCGTTCCGCTGCAGGGGAATCCGCATCTCCAGGCCGGCGCGGGTCTCCTCCCGGCGGATGTCCTTGTACGGCTCGGTCCCTTGGCTGCGGGTGATCCCGACCGTCAGGTCGAGGTTCGGCAAAGTCGCGTTATCGGCCAACTTCCGGTCGACCTCGACCTTGTCGCGCACCAGGCGGATGCGCCGCAATTCCGGCCGGCGTTCGACGGCCAGCTCGAGGACCAGCGGGTCGCCCAAACCGGCGGGCGCTTCGGTCGTGGGCAGTTCGGCCGGCAAGCGGTCGTTGGGCGGGACGATCGGCTGATCGTCAGGTCCACGGAGGAACAGGGAGAGCTCGAGGGCGGCGGCCTCCCACCGGCGGCGGGACTGCGTGACCATCAACTGCCGGCTCACGATGAGGCGCTCGTTGTCCGTCACCACGATCGGGGCGAGCATCCCCTTGCGGGCCTGCTCCGTCAGGCCGGCGGCGCGCTCCTCGGCGACGCGCAGCTGCTCGCGGGCGACTTTCTCGCGGAATCCGGCGACCGCCCAGGCATAGTAGGCGCGGGTGGCGGCGCGGGTGATGTCCAACCGCTGCCGCTCCACGAAAGGATCGACCAGCCCCAGGTCGAGGCGGGCCTTCAGCAGTTCGGCGCGCGGACGATCGATGAAACCGTCGCGCAGGAGGTTGAAGCGCAGGCCGGCGCGGAACTCGCCGTCGCGCTGGGTCCGGTCCTTATCGTAGTCCGCGAGCGAGCCGCTGCTCCGGCGGTAGCCGGCGAAGAGGTTCGCCCCCCAGAAAGGCATCCGCTGCTCCAGCGAGACGTCCCCGGTGGAACCGTCGTAGTAGCCGCGGGGCACGACCCCGGCGCGGAGGGCGAAGCCCAGGTCGAAGGCGCCTTCGCTCTGCCGCAGGCGGCCGGCGGCGATATCCTGCTCGATCAGGGCGATCAGCAGCGGCGGATAGCGGCCTTGCGCGCTGGCGAGGACCTCGGGCAGGCGCAGGGGCTCTGCGGCGTCGGCCATCGCGACCCCCAGGAGCAGCAGGAGCCAGCCCTTCATTTGCGGGCCCCCTTGCCCGGCTCATCCATGGCGACCACCGGCGGGAAGCCGTTGAGCTGCCGCCAGATTTCCTTCCAGAGCGGGACCTGCTGGAGCAGGACCCAGCCGTTGGCGCGGACGCCCTGACGGAGCCAGCGGTTGCCGGGCCACTCGACCTTGGTCGGTTTCCCGTCCTTCATCACGATGTCCGGGGACGGCGCGACGACCACGCGGAACTTGCCGGAAGGATCGCCCGCGGCGTCGACGAAGACGACCTCGCCGCCGAACGTCCCGATGGCGACGCTGGGCCAGCCCACGAACTGGATCGCCGGCCAACCTTCGAACTGGAGGCGCACCGGACTGCCGGGGATGACGGTGCCGTCCGGCTTGGTCACGCGGGACTGGAGCAGGGGCATGTCGTTGCCCTCGAGCCAGATCTCGACGAACCGGCTGTCGGTCTCGGGGATGACCACGCAGATCGGGCTGCCGGGCCGGAGGTAGGTGCCGTCGGTCGCCTGCACCGAGAGCACGATGCCGTCGCGCGGCGCGCGGACGAGCTGCCGCTCGTTCTGGTTGATCTGGACGTCGATGACGCCGAGGTCGCGCTCGACCGAGGCGAGGTCCGACTGCGCGGACCCGCGCTGCGCGCGCACGCCGGCGATGGTGGCGCTGAATTCGCTCTCCGTGCGCCCGAGGGTCGCCTCGGCGGCGATGAACGCGGAGGCGGTGCTGTCGCGCGACTGGATCGCGAGTTCGTAGTCGCGGACGGAGACGAGGCCCGCCTCCTTGAGGTCCTTCGTGCGGGTGAAGTTCAGCGCCGCGGTCTCGGCGGCGATCTTCTCGGCCACCACGCGCTGGCGGGCGTCGTCCACCGACTGGCCGCGGGCCAATCCCAGCTGGCGGACCTGCAGGTCGAGGTCCTCGATGCGGCGCGCGGTCGCGGTCCGGCGGTCGGCCAGGGACGCGCGCTGGGACTTGAGGTTGGCGAGGAGGTTCGGGTCGTTGTCCTGCAGTTCGGCGAGGGCCTCGCCGGCCTTCACGCGCTGGCCCTCGACCACGAACATCTTGCGGACGAGCCCGGCGACCGGGGCCTCGACGTTGATGCGGCGTTCGAGCGGGTCGAAGGCGATGACCTTGCCGGTGCCGAGGACGAACTGCTGCCACGGCAGGAACCAGATGGCGAGCACCAGGACGACCAAGCCGACGGCGGCGATCCGGGAGAGGAGCCGGACACGCTGGGAGGAGCCGGCCAGCAACAGGGCGGTCAAGTTGCCGCGCAGCGGGATGGGCGACGAATCGGGACGGTGGCTCATGCCTTGGAGGGACGAAGGGTGTGGATGGTGGCGCAGCGACGGGCGAGCTGCGGATCCCGGGTGGCGAGCAGCAAGGTCCAGGGACGCCCGGGCGCCGTGATGAGGTCGGCCAGCTGGGAGGTGTTCTCGGTGTCCATCCCATCGAGGAACTCGTCGACGATGAGGAGACGCGGACGGTGGAGCAGCGCGCGGGCGACGAGGAGTCGATTGCGCTGGCGGCTGGAGAGCGGCAGGCCTCCGGTCACCAGATTGGTCTCGAGACCGCCCGGCATCGCCAATAGGTCGGGCAGGAGGCCCACCTCGGTGAGCGCCGACTGCACCTGGCCGATCGTGATGTCGTCGCGGCCCAAGCGGAGGTTTTCGAGGAGGCTCGCGGTGAGGATGTCCTGCGAACGCAGGACCATGACCTGCCCGCGGAACGCCTCCAGGTCCCAGGAGCGCAGGTCGAGGCCGTCGACGAAGATGGAGCCGGCGGTCGGCTCACGCATGCCGGCGACGAGGTCGAGCAAGGTGCTGCAGCCGCTCCCCTGCGAACCGCCCAAGGCGACGCGTTCTCCGGGGGCCACCTCGAAACTCACCTCATGGAGGATCTCGCGGCCACCCGGGTAGGCGAAGCCGACCCCGCGCAGGGAGATGGCCGCGCCGGCCGGGGCGCCCGCCGGGACCTCCCCACCCTCGCGGTCGGTCTCGAGGTCGACCAGGTGCCCCAGCTTGTCGACGGCGGCCAAGGCGTCGTACCAGGCCTCGAACTGCTTGCCGAGCTTGGCCACGGAAGCGACCACCGTGCCGACGATGAGTTCGCTGGCGACGAGCTGACCGAGCGTGAGCTGTTGGCTGAGCACCAGGCCGCCGCCGACGATCAGGAGGGCGGCCGTGGCCAGCACCTCAAGGGTCAGGAGGCCGATGATCTGCCGCATCAGCACGCGGAAATGCCAACCGCGGTCCGCGAGGTAGCGGCGGGCGAGCTCGTCGGTGCGGGCCGAGGCCAACGTCAAACCGGACGGGCCCTTGAACAGCCGCGGGTAACGGGCCACTTCCTCCAGCCAGCCCACGGCCGCGTACTTGCTGCGCGACTCCGCCAGGCTCGACGAGACGGCGCCGCGGCCGAGCACGAAGACCACGAAGGCCAGCCCGCAGAGGATGACGAGCATGTAGGCCAGCAGGAAGGGATGGTAGAAGCCCAGCACCAGCAGGCCGACGATCGCGCCGACGATGATGTTGATGCCGTTGAGCAGGAGCATCGCGGAACTCTTCTGGACGGTGACCACGTCCAGGAAGCGGTTGACCATTTCCGGGGCGTGCACCCCGTCGAACGCCTCGGTCTTCACGCGCGGCAACCGCCAGGCCATGTCGGCGGCCAACCGCACGAAGATCCGTCGCTGGATGTGCTCCGCGACGACGAATTGGAGGCCGCGGATCACGGCGGAGAGGATGAGGCAGCCGCTCAGCGCCAGCGTGATGAAGATCAGCGCCTGCTGGAAAGGCGTCGACTGGGTGCCGAAGGCGAGGTTGCCGACGACCCCGTTGACCGCCAAGGGCAACGCGAGGTAGAGCAGGCCGGTGACCAGGCTAAAGATGAAGATGGTCGCGATATCGGAGACCTCGGGACGCATCAGCCCAAAGAAGCGGCTGACGGGGGTCGCATGGTGGCCGGGATCGGCGTCGTCGTGGCCCGCGAGCCCCTGGGCTGGGAGCGCCGGCGAGACGAACGCGACCTCGACCTCGGACTGGGCCGAAGTCAGCCCGAGCTTTTCGACCAGCGCGAGGCGGGTGATCACGCGGGTCTGCTCATCGCCATCGAAGGCGGCGACGCGCTCGCGGAAAAGCCCGCCCCCGACGACCACGGTCCAGCCCGCGGTGCGCGAGTAGATGATCAGCGGGAGCGAAGCCCGGGCTTGCCAGAGCGCGGAAGCCAGAGGCAACCGGGCGACGTCGGCGCGGAGGCCGGCGGCGGGCAAGGTGGCGACGACGCGTTCCAGCGGTTCTTCGGCCTGGTGAGCGGAGAGTACCCCGGCGATGCGCGCGGCATCGACGCCGAGGCCGGCCTGCCGCGCCAAGTAGGAAACGAGCGCAAGCTCCTTGGCGGATTCAGCCGCCGGGTCGGGAGACGGCACCGACGGACCAGCCACATTCCGAGAGTCAGCCATAAACTCTAATTCGGGACCTCTGTCCCAAGACGCAAACCAAAGTTCCCAAAATCCTAAGAGCCTGATTCTGATGCATTTAGCAAACACTATTCAATCCATAGTACATCTAAAGGACTAAGCCTTCGGCCAGAGGCATGGGGCGCCCCAATCCCCACGAATCCAGCTCAACTCAGGCCCTGACCGGGATGAAGGCCCAGATCGAGCCGCCTACTGGACAATTCGACCCCGCCTCGGCCGCCACCCCCGTTGAAATGGCAGGTTCGCCTTGCCGATAGGCCAACTAAACCCCAAAGAGAGCGCGGGTGTACCGATTTTGGGCACCTTTGGCCATTTCCGATTGTTACAAATGTTACAAACTAAAGACATCCTGGCGCTCGCGCTGGTGGCCTTCATCACCCCGCTCCAAGCGCAAACCTCCGCCCCCACCCCCGCGACCGCCCAAGCCCCGACCCCGAGCCGGCCCAAGGCCGAACTGACGCTCAAGGAGCAGTACGAAGACCTCGGCCTGGTCTACCGGGACCTGAAGGCCAAGGGCCTGCAGGAATTCTGGCTACTGGGCCGCTACCACGGCCACTACCATGACACCAGCGGGGTCGGCCGCTCCGACAGCGGCCTCGAAAGCCGGCGCATCCGCCTCGGCTTCCAGGCCCGCCTGATCGACCACCTCACGGTCCATGCGCAGGCGATCAGCGGCAGCGATTTCGAGCCCGCCTACAACGGCTTCACCGAACTGTGGATGCGCTGGGAGTTCGACCCCGCCGTCAGCCTGACCGTGGGCCAGCAGAAGCATCGCTTCACGCACGACCGTAATGTCTCGAGCCGCTACATGAGCTTCATGGAGCGCTCGATGTTCACCAACATGATGAGCTTGGATTACACGCCGGCGGTGACGCTCTCCGGGCGGGTCGGCAAGCTCGACTACTACGCGGGCGTCTTCTCGAACCAAGCCGGCACCGACATGTGGGGCGCCTTCACCGAGCTCCACTCGGGCTGGTCGGGACTCGCCGCGGTGACCTACGACCTCGGTCATTGGGCCGGGGCCGACTCAGCCTCGATCTACGCGAGCCTGCTGCACAGCGAGGCGCGGACCGGGTCGACCAACCTGACCCGCTTCGACGACGCGGCTTCGGCCGCGCTGATCCTCACCGAAGGACCCGCGGCGCTGGTGACGGAGATCACCGCGGGCTTCGGCGGCGCCAAGGGCGATGCGGTCGGGCTCAACCTCCAGCCTAGCCTCTTCCTCACGGATCGGCTCGAGCTGGTCAGCCGCTTCCAATACGCCACGGCTAGCCACGCCGACGGACTCCGCAGCCAGCGCCGCTACGAATCACCCGCCGGCCTGCCGAGCGGGGATCGTTACCAGGCGACCTACCTGGGCCTGAATTACTACGTGGCGGGCCATCGGATCAAGGTGCTGTCGGGCGTCGAGCACGCCCGCATGAACAGCCGCGATGCCTTCACCGTCTTCGCCGGCTTCCGCATGTTCTTCGGCCCGCAATCGAATGCCCCCTACCCCGGCAACAAGCTGCTCAAAGGGATTTGGTGAAGTGAGCTAACAGCCTGTCCGGCTTACCGCCGCCATTCACGCCCAAGATCGGCGGGCAGCCTCCAACGCTAAGCTAAGATGGGATGTTGGCTGACCATATAATAGTATTTTTACTATTTTAAACATAAAAAGATTAGTGTTTATTCAATGAGCGGTTGTCGTTTTACGGAGGCAGTATGCCTAAGGTTCTGGACCCGACCCTCCTCTTCTTCGCGTTCGGCATGTTCGCCGGGCTGGTGCGATCCAACCTGGAGATTCCGGCCCAAGCTTCGAAGATGCTCGCCCAGTTGCTGCTCATCGCGCTCGGGCTCAAGGGCGGGTTCGCCTTGGCCCATTCGGGCTTCGGCCCCGAAGTCCTCGCGGGCCTAGGCTGCGCGCTCTTCCTGGCGACGGCGATCCCGGTGCTGGGCTACCTCAGCCTGCGGCGCCTGCTGCCCCGGTTCGAAGCCATCGCCCTCGCGGCGAGCTTTGGCTCCGTCAGCGCGGTGGCCTTCATCGCCGCGACCCAACGGCTCGAGGACGCCGGCCTGAACTTCGGCGGGTACATGTCCGCGGCGATGGCGATCATGGAGTCGCCGGCGATCGTGCTGGCGGTCGTCGCCGCCGGCTTCGCCCGCCACGCCGCCGGCGGACCGCACGCCTCGGTGCGGCCCGGCCGGATCCTGCACGAATCGCTGACCGACGGCACGCAGATGCTGCTGCTGGGCTCGATGCTCATCGGCTACGTCTCCGGCGACCCGGGCAAGGCCATCCTGCAGCCCGTCTTCCTCGACCTCTTCAGGTGCATCCTGGCGCTGTTCCTCCTCGACATGGGCCTCCTCGTGGCGCGCAACCTCGGCAAGCTGTCGCTCGACCAGAAACCGGCGCTCGTCTACGCGCTGGTGGCGCCGTTCGTCCACGCCGCGCTGGCGTTGCTCTGCTGCCGGGCGCTCGGCCTGCATGCGGGCGACGGCGCGTTGCTCATGACGCTCGCCGCCAGCGCCTCCTTCATCGCGGTCCCCGCCGTGCTCCGGCAAGCCGTGCCGGAAGCCAACCCCACCCTCTACTTCGGCCTGGCGCTGGCGGTGAACTTCCCGCTCAACCTGATCTTCGGCATCCCGCTCTGGATCGAGCTCGCGCGGCGCTACCTCGCCCCCTGAGCGGGCGGCGAAGGGGCGCCACTCCGCCCGGAATCACGTCCACAAAAAAGGGCCCTGCAACCAGGGCCCTCGCGGTCGATGGAAACCGGGATCAGGGAGCGGTGGCGACGCGCTTCACGATGTTGAGCGCGGTCCCGGAGTTGGTGGGGTCGAGGGTCACCACGTCACGGATCTCGGAGCGACGACCTTCGAGGCGGATGCGGTCGCGGGTGCTCGAGCGGGCGTACTCGTTCTCGTCTTCATGTTCGTGCTCCACCTCGTCCTCGTGCTCGGCGGCTTCCTTCCGGGCCTCGCGCAGCTTCTTGGCGGCCTCGGCCTTGGCCTCGGCGCGGTTCTTCGCCGCTTCGGCCCTGGCCTCCGCCAAGTTCTTCGCCTCCTCGGCGGCGGCTTCGCGAAGTTTCTTGCCGAGTTCGGCGCGCGCCTCGGACTTGACTTCGGACTTCACGCTTTCGCGGACCTCGGCCTTCACCGCGTCGCGGATTTCGGTCCGCACCGTCTCGCGGGCCTCCGCCTTCTCGCCGGCCGCCTTGGCGGCCGCTTCACGGGCATCATCTGCCCGGCTGGCGAAGAGGGAGGTCGCCGCGAGCATCGTCACCATCAGGATGGGGGTTTTCATTTTGTTGGGGGTGGGGAAATCAATAGGACAACTGGGCGCTGACCCAGACGCGGCTGGTCTTCTCCTCGGCGCCGACGATGGAGGTGGGCGTACCGATGCGGCGGGCCCAGAGGAGGGAAACCTTGAGACGGTTGTTGTCGACCAGGGAGAGTCCTAGGCCGGCGGACTTGATGAGGTTCGTGGCGTCGGCGGTGCTGGCGAAGCGGTCGCCCGTGACCTTGCCTTGGTCGAAGAAGACGGTGCCCTCGAGGACGCCCCAAGACCCGAGATCCTTGAGTTCGCGGCTCAAGTCGGCCGAGAATAGGTAGGCGGAATTGCCGGTCGCGACGTTCACGGTGTAGGCCCGGACGCCGGAGGGACCGCCGATGGAGAACTGCTCACCGGTCTCCAGGATCGAGGAGGACTGCTGGGCGCTGAAGTTCAGTCCCAGCAGGAAACCCGCGGGGAGCCGCTGGAAGCGGGCGAGGCTGTAGTTGTAGCGGGTGAAGCCGCCCTCGAGGAGCGCGTTGTCGGAACGGGTATAGCCGCCCGACGCGGAAACGGCGACGAGGGTCGTGCCGCCGCCGAGAATTCCGTCCTTGAGGTCGCCTTCCATCCCGAAAGTCAGGCTGGCGGTTTCCGCGCCGTCGAGGCGGGCCCCGCTGGTGAGGCCGGTCGCCGAAGTGCGGCGCAAGGACCAATCGGTCAGCCACTTGAGGGCGCCCTTGGCCCCGACTCCGAGGAAACTGGTCCGACCGCCGTCGAGGGAGATCACGTCGCCTTGGATCGGGGTGGCCTCGGCCGTGGTGTAGCGGCTCGCCGACAAGCCGATGCGGGAGACGGCGCCCTGCGTATCCGCCGCCCAGCGGTAGCCCAAGGCGGCCGCCACGTAATCGGCGTCGGACACCGTGCCGCGGACATCGAAACGGCCCGCATCGCCGTTGAACTCGACCTTCGCGGTGGCCCGGTTACGGCCCAGCGCCTGGGTGCCATAGTTATCGATGGCGAGGCGATAGACCCGGGCATCGTCCTCGGCCACGCCGAGGGTGAGTTGCGCCGTGCCCTCGGTGATGCCGGGACCGATCTGGGCCTTGGCGGCCAGGCCCGGCAACGCATTGATCCGGCGGGTCACGCTGGCAAGCTGGTCGGCGGTGACCGGCTCGCCGGAGGAGGTGACCGGGAGGGCCATCGACTGCAAGAAGGCGGGGGAGACGCGGAGTTCCTTGCCGGAAACCTTGGCCGCCTGCCCGTCGAAGACGCCGGGGAAGACGCGCAGGCCCATGCGGCCGTCCTTCAGTTTATCGACGATCACCGTCGCCAGGAAATAACCGTCTTCGCGCAGGCGGGCCTGGAGGCGGGCGGCGGCCTGCTCCAAACCTTGCTTGGTCTCGTCATTGCCGACGAGTTGGGCCACTTCCGACGCGCCGACCGAGGCGGGAATGAGTCCTTCGGTCGGGACCTGCGCCCCTAGGTGGGCTGCGGCCAAAAGAAAAAGGACACAGCTTGGGGCAAGCGCGGGGTTCATGATTTCTCTATACCCCGAAGGTTAGATGTTAGCAAATGGAATGCATAATTAAAATTCAATGCGAGTGGCGGAGTCTCCCCGCCCCGAATCGAACCAAAACGGGTTAACTTTAGAAGATTGCTTCTGATGACCGTGTCGCGCGACCTGCGTCGCCGCCAAACGATTCAAATGGGACGCCAATTGGCAGCGACCGGGTGAATGAGCGGAAATGACGGACCACCCTTCGGTGCAGGGCGAAGCCCCGTCCGAAGCTGGGCAGCGGGTGCTCGCGGCGGCCCAAAGGATGGATCGATGCCACGGACGCGGATGACCGCAGGTCTTCACGGATGGCCTTACCCAGGGGCTTCCATGCAAGCCCACGTGCTGTCCATCCTCCGCGAGCGGCTGGCAACAGCGACGGCGTGGATGCAATCCATTCTGCCCTACCCTGCTCACGACGCCCCGGAAGAATCTGCCCGGGGCGGAAGACGATTCGCCGCTGATCTTCGCGAAGGAACGGAGGTTGGGATTGTCACACCGACGCATCAGGACGACCCTCGGGCCATGAAGGCCGACCGCGCCCAAGCTCCCCGCAGACCGGCCTGTCGTCGTGCCGGCTGGCTCGAGGGCACGTGGGCGGCCACGTTTACCTCCCTCGCACGGGTGGCGCTGGCGCTGCTGTGCATCGCCGACTTACCGGTGGCGGCGGCCGCGCCGAACCCGATCAACGTCCGGGACTTCGGCGCCAAGGGCGACGGCGTCACCGACGACACGGCGGCCATCAACGCGGCCATCGTCGCGGCGCAAAAACAGGGTCCGGGCGCCGTCGTCTCGCTGCCCGCGGGCCGCTACCGGACGGCGCTGGGAGCGGAGAAGTCCCTTCGCATCGCGGGCGCCGACGGGCTGACGTTCCAGGGGGAAGGCGACACGACCATCGTATCGGGCGACCTGGATGCTCCGGTTTTCCGGATCCTCGACAGCCAACGCATCACCGTCCGCCGGATCTCCATCGACCACGATCCCCTTGGCTACACCCAGGGCACGATCACCGGCGTGGATGTCGCCAACCTGACGTGCGAAGTGTCGATCGACCCCGGCTACCCGGCGCCGAACGAGCCGAGGTTCAAGGGGGCGCAGGTGCATCCGTTCGTGTTCCCGGAGAAGGCGTACTACCAACTTGACCGTCACTGGCCCAACCCGGTGGAGATGGTCAGGACCGGCGAGCGGACCTGGAAGTGGAAGCTGCAAGGGCCGCCCCACCTCGACAACTGGCCCGGCAAGAGGTTCTTCCTCTACACCGAGAGCCGCAGCCACGCCTTCATCCTCAGCCACCTGCGCGACACGACGCTGGAAGACATCCGCTACTGGGGCGGCGGCGCCAACGCGGGCTTCTACGTCAACGGGCTGGAAGGCCTCACGACGTTCAGGCGCTTCGTGATCGGCGCGCCCACCGGCTCGGACCGACTCTATGCCTGCGCGGGCGGGGGCCAGGTCAGCGGCCTGCGCGGAAAACTCCTGCTCGACCGGTGCGACTTCTCGAAGATCGACGACGACGGCCTCGATATCCTGTCCAATTACACGCGCATCCTCGGGCAGAAGGACGCGCGGACGCTGGTCGTGCAGGCCAAGAACAGCGATTACCGCCCGGGCGACCGGGTGGAGCTCTGGGATTGGCGGCACAAGCGGAAGCGCGCGGAAGCCCTCATCACCGCGGCCCAGGGCCAACCCGGCGGGTCGTTCCTGCTCACCCTGGACCGGGACGTCGCGACCGAGCGCGTCGGCGCGGGCGTCGGCCTGCATTTCAGCCGCGAATCCATGACCGATGGCATCGACCGGCTCATCAACGTGGCGACCCTGGGGCAGGAAACCATCATCCGCGACAGCCAGTTCCAGGTCTTCCGCGCGAAGTGCCTCAACCTGAAGGCCGCCCACTGCACGGTCGAACGCTGCACCTTCCGCAATAGCTTCCAGCCCGCGATTTCCGCGGCGCCGGAATGGTACTTCGAGGAAGGGTCGGCGATCCGCAACTTCACCGTGCGCGACTGCACCTTCACCGACAACAATCACCCCAACATCGTCATCGGCGCCTCCCCCGTGACGGGACTGCCCGGCGTCAAGCCCACCGTGAGCGCGGCGCCCGGCGACGTCTCGCACGACAGCGCCCAGATCCTGATCGAAGGCAACTCGTTCGCCGGCTTCGGCACCACCCCGAGCGTCTTCAGCTGGAATTGGCCCGTCGGCCCGGCCATCACCATCACGAACGCGGCACAGGTCACGGTCCGCGGAAATAAGTTCGGTCCCCTCGCCGAGTGGGCGCCCCCCGGTACACCCAAGATCCTCGTCGAGAAATCCGCGGACGTACGGATCACGGATAACCAAGGCCTCACCGCCGAGCAAACCACCGGCCGCTGACGCGTACCGCGGGGTCGCGGGTAGATTCCCAGGTTACTTTCACCATGGGCCAAACCAGCCCCGGCACCTACGAAATCCGGCTGAGCGTCGGCGGCGCGCGGGCCGGGGACGTCGGCATCCGCCGGCAGTTCCTCACGGTCACACCGTGAGTGCCCGGCGATCCGACCAGGACTCCTCACGCTAGGTTGCCGGATTTATCCACACTGGCGGCAACGGGGCCGACCTAATCTACGCATCCGGCCCTCTTCGGATCGCGCTAAAAGGGGCGGGCCACGAGCTTGGCCGGGTCGATGACGACATGCTTGGCGAGCTGGCGTTTCCAGGTGTACGTGACGTGCACGAGCCCGTCGGCGGACTGGATGATCGCGGGGTAGCTGAACTCCGCCTCGGGCTCATCTTCCAGCACCATCGCGGCCTGCCACGTGACGCCATCCTTGCTGACGGCGAGGTTCAACGGGCTGCGCCCCTTCGCGGTGTGGTTGTAGACGATCAGGTGACGCCCGTCCTTGAGGGTGATGGCGTCGGTGCCGGCGTTGGGATTGGGCAGCGCGGTGAGTCCGACCGGCGACCAGCTCGATCCTTGGTCGGCCGAGACGGTGCGGAAGACCTTGCCGTTCCGGGTGCGGCCAACCGCGAGCAGTTTTCCATCCGGCAGGAACAGGATGCTGGGCTGGATGGA
>JACCDP011321636.1_pt1 | contig 13204 bp, 11 predicted proteins | sample 7445841 | NCBI WGS metagenome assembly JACCDP01 (sample SAMN15323441, study PRJNA562643) | freshwater metagenome | isolation source: river surface water | place: USA:Blue River Watershed | collected 2017-08-17
CCCTCGCCCCAGTGTTCGGGATCGATGCGGCGGGCGAAGTTGGTGACATTTTTTAAGGCTCCCATCAGATTGGCAATCTTTGGATTCAGCCGATAGTAAGGTGTCATAATCAAAGCGCGTTGATAGAGCTCTGCATCTTCAGCTAGTGCTGCTGTCGCCAAGGCTCCGCCGAGCGAAATACCGCCGATGACCTTGACAGGAGCTGTGGTGCTGCGCACAAAGCTATTCACTTTTTTGATAAAACTAGAATAGCGCTCTTGGTAGTCGCCGACCTGTGGCAAATACTTTGCTTCATCTGCCCCCCTGCGCATGCCATGACCAGGATTGGTGGGGAGATAGACATCCCAGCCTTCAAGACTCAGCTTTTCTCCCAAAGAAAAAAATTGTTGCGGACATGCGGTAAAGCCATGAAAGAGCACGACCGCACCCCTGAGTTCTCCTTGGTGACGAAAGGAGGCTGGCCGACATGCCGGCTGATATTCATAGGGTTCCTGGCTCACTGCGAGAAAAGTATTCCAGGCCTCGTTATCGAGAATTTCTTGAGGCGAAGGGTTACTAATGATCTCATTAGCCGTCAAAACTTGACTATCAAGGCTGCGGGTAGATTTACAGGAGCTAAGTCCCAAAACGAGCAGAGCCGGAGCAAGCCAGTTCATAATACCCCCAAAGTTTTCCTGCTATTAAAGATAGGCTGCCAAGATTTTTTCGCTTTCGGCCCAAAGACGCTTTTGGTGTGTTGGATCCTGAGCGAAGCGTGACACTTCTTTTTCGCGACAATTGCTAAAATAGCGTCCGGTAACCTTGGCGACTTCAGGAGCAGAAGCCAAAAACACAGAGGTTTCGGCACCTTTTTCTGGAGTGATCGCAAACAGACTTTGCCCAAGCTTGATCAGGGAGTTCAACCAGCCCTGATTGTTGTGGCCAAACTTGCTCGCGACAAATCCAGGATGTAGACAGTTGGCCGTGATACCGCTCGATTTCAAGCGTTCCGCTAATTCACGTGTGAAAAGAACATTGGCCAGCTTGGAGCGCTGGTAGGCACGCCATCCTTTGTAGTTTTTTTCGCCGAAGAGATCTTCAAAATCGAGCTCACACCCGTAGTGAGCATCACTCGATACGCTGACGATCCGTGCGGAGGTCGACTTTTTGAGGTTAGGAATCAAGCAGTGGGTCAGGAGAAAATAATTGAGATGATTGAGGGCAAAGGTCTTTTCTAGACCAACAGAATTGAGCTCGCGCTCTGCAAAGTAGGCACCGGCATTATTGACGAGAACATCGATCACTGGATGGGCAGCAGCAACTTCACTTGCTACTCGCTTGACGTCTGCGGGAACCGAGAGATCGGCAGCAAGTGTGAGGGGCTTGTTACCGCCGGTCGCCTGTGCGAGCTCATCGGCAACCCCAGCCAACTTCTCTTTGTTTCGACTGATGATAGTGACTCTCGCACCTTTGCTCATTAAGAGACGGGCGGTCACTTTTCCGATTCCATCTGTAGCACCAGTAATGACAACCTGCTTCCCCTGCATAGACCCCTCTCGCATAGCTCACATCTAGTATTTGTGATACTTTACAATGCTTTCAAGGCAGAGGAAAGATATCTTCTCACCAAGGGAAGTGAGAAGCTATTCTTGGAGAAGCTCGGCTATATTAAAAGTCTTAGTCTGGGCGGATTTGCTAGCGCTTCCATCGGTCACCTGGAGTTGAACATCAAAAGCAGCGAGCTCCCGCTTCAAATCTTCAACAGCCCCCCCCTTGAGCACAAAGTACACATCAAACGAGGGATCTTTTGTGAGCTCTATGGAACCGACCAGGGAATTTTGTGTGCTGCTTGTCTGGATGGACCATTGAACAGATGTCGTCTCGGGAAGTTGACTTACACGCTGTTCGCCAACAAATCCACGAAGGCCGAGCACAAGGTAATCAGGCCCTTCTTCCGCTATACTTGCTGCCAAAAATATCCCAGAAACTGGCATCGGTGGCGAAACCTTTTCACCTTCATCAGCTTTGTCCTGTTCTGGATTCTCAGGCAAACGTGCCCTCGCATCCGCATCTCCCTCTGCTGCAACGGAGATCGCGGGTGAGGGCTTGGTATCCTCACCTTCCCAATGATAATGCTCTGTGTTGTCTTGTGCCTGACAGGCTATGAGCAAAAGCCATAGCCAAAGGCTTCCAATAGTATATGCGTTCACCTCTATCCCCTCCCAATGTACAAGGGGGGTATCGGCGCTCATTTTGAAAAATTTTCACTCTTCTCAAATAAAGATTTTTACACCTAAAATAACAGATACTTACAGAAACTGAATGGCGTGCGTTTTAAATTCCAAAATCCCTACTCTGCCTTAGAGAGCATGATTTCAGACTTACTTTTCTGTTAAAAACGAGGCCGTTCATACTCAAAAAGTTTAGCAAACCTGCAGAGATATTCGGGGGTCGGGTGTTGCGACATCCGCTCCTGCAGTCTGCCGATGAAATCAGGAAGGCTTTTGACTCCCTCTAAAGAACCAGAGAGTTGCTGCCAAAAGTTGGCCTCGTCTCCCTCATCGGACTCATAGACAAAGCGAAGTCCTTCTTGGTGCAAAACTAGCTTCCAGGTTTTCGGAGCTGCATAGTCAAGCCCTCCTACAGCCTTGGACAAGAGATTGCGCAGCCGATGTTCTCTCGCAGGTAAGAGCGCAGCAAAAGCTGCTGATGCAGCAGCGCTAGGCGGAGACTTGGGTGTCAGGTCTCCCGGCTGCTCGATACGGTGGTAGTGTGTACTTAAGAGAGCTTCGGCTTGCTCGTAAAACGCCCGATTGCCTACACGTGGCTGGCCGGAGGTATAAACACCGTGCACTTCCAAGCCCTGCTTCTTGAGCTGCATTGCCTGCAGGAGAGCCATTGCCCCCCCTAAACTATGTCCTGCTATGAAGAGGGGCTTTGGATCATTGGCGATGCGTGAGGCCAGATCTTTTTGCAACAGAGCAGAAACTTTCTTGTACTGAGCCTTCATTCCGTGGTGACTATACCCTTCAAGCCCCAGGTCCTGATTGGAACTCATAAAAAAAATGGCGTCTTGAACCGCTTCCTCGATACTATTGGTGCCACGAAAGGCCAGCAAACGAAAATCGTCCATATCTGCGAGATATGCATAGGCTCCACGCCTTGGTTTGCCATAGAGAACTATATCCTTAAAACCCCAGGCCTCTAATTGAGCCTGAATGAGAGGGGCATCCTGAACCTCAGCTAAAAAACCTGCCATTTGCATCATAAAGGCATTGCTAGTGGAATACTCTTCGGTGGGTTGAAATTCGACGGCGGGTAAACTCTCGCGACAAGGAAGCGGTGCCACCAGCGGCTGGGGCCCCCACGCTAAAGCCAAACTAGGGAAAAACCAAAGACACACCCATGCGTAGCGCATCGCTCTCCCTCTCTCAAAACTCTTATGCTTGCCTAGAAGCAGTATAGCTGAGAATGGGAGACTCGGGAGCTTTTTTTAGGATTTCCAACGATCGTGTAACCAGAAATACTGCTCGGGGCATTCTCTGATTAAGTTTTCCAATACCCCATTGAACTCCTGCGACTGAGCAAGAATATCGGCTTCGAAGTCGCTGCTGCACTTCATGGGTACTTCTGGGAAAAACTTGAGGGTGTGAACCCCAAAGCTCTCGCGCTTGATATAGGCGGGGACTATAGGCGCTGGGTAGCGGCGCCAGATCGCAGCAAAGCTGGTGTTGGTTTTAGCAGCTTTGCCAAAAAAAGGCAGCCTGGGTTCACCTGGCCGAGTCTGGTCAAAGGCAAACCCTACGATTTCCCCACGTCCGAGCACCTCGCGAATGCCTCGGAAGCCATCACCTTTTTTCTCGCGTTTGATCCAATGAAAACCATTCCGTCGACGCGTTTCCTCGACCCAACGACTGAGTCCAGGAGAGCGAATCTTCTTTACGAGCACGTGTGATGGCACGAAGGCTTTGGTCATCTTTGCCGCCATCGCCTCCCAATTGCCCATGTGAAAGCAAAGGATATAGGCTCCCTTACCCTGGGCCAAAGCCTCTCGCAGATGGCGCTCTCCCTGGACAGTCACATCAGCATCGATAGGTCTCCGCACCGAGACCAGGGTCTCAAGTATGGTCAAGGCGAAGTTATAGACGCTGGCTCTGCCTACCTGCACCCTTTGCTCAGGGGTATAGCGATCCCCAAATGCAATCTCTAGGTTGCTGAGAATCAATTGCCGTCGAAAACGCATGATATCAAAGACGAGAAAACTCAGGGCATGCCCTACGCCTTCGAGGGCTTTCGTCGGCAGACAGGCAAGGCTGTAGGAAAGTGTCGATAGTGCTGCGTACATGGCAGGTCCCCCGCTCGGCGTGCTTGTGTGAGCCGTTCATCAAATTCCTGAAATATCACAAAAAAACTAGAAGAGACAAGCAAAGACCCCTGGCCCCGAGGTGCAAACAGAGCCAAGTTTAGCTTGATTGAACCCGCTGCTCACAGCGATCAAAGAAATGCTTTCCCGTGAGATGAAGGGCCATTTTTTGCTCGCAAAGCACGCCAAAAAAGGTATAGTTCGGCCACTTCTACTGAGGAGAACCCCATGAAATTTTCGAAATTGCTCTTTGCACCTTGGATACTGGCCCTCGGCTGGGTTGGATGCGGAGGCCACGAGTCGCGACAAGAAAACAGCGCTCTTTCCCAAGCCGTTATGGATCCTAATTTCGCTTTCATCAGTTACTTCAACGCGATCCCACAGTTTGCCAGAGCCGGTGAACCGGTGCTACTTACCTGGTCTGCTCCAGGAGCCACTTATGTCGAAATCGTTGGTGTTGCAGGAAACCTCCCGAACCAAGGATCGTTCACGGTCAATCCCTTTCAAGATACGACCTACACGCTCAAGGTTGTTGGCCCCATGGGACGCGAAGCCTTACGGTATCTGCGCGTTAATATCACCCGTGAAGCCAGCACTATTCTCAATTTTTATGCCGAACGTGTGACCCTCAATAAGGGCGAAAGCACTCAGTTGCGCTGGAATACCACTGGCTGTCAGCGAGCCCAGATCAGTAGCAATGGTGGTGACTTCGGCCCTACAGATGTCCCCTGTAACGGGAGTTATTTTGTAAGTCCACAGCGTAGCTCCGTTTATACTCTCCAGGTCTTCGACCGGATGAATAATCCAAGTGTCAGAAATAGCGTTACCGTCCAAGTTCAAGAAGTCATCAGTCCCAAGGTCAATTACTTCTGGTCAAACTACAACGTGCTAGACTTTGGGGGTTCTGCTAATCTCAACTATGCGACGAGTAATGCAACGGAAGTCAGCCTCGCGATCCCAGGGCAAGCTCCAATAAACCTTCCGACTGCTGGCGTCTATCCGGTTAAACCCACAGAAACCACCACCTACGTTCTGACTGCGCGCGCCCCAGACGGAAAATCGACCAACAGTAGCTTGACTATCGTCGTCAATCAGATCCCACCACGGATCGAACGCTTTGCAGCTACACAAGAAGTTTTGAACTTCGGTCAATCGACCAATCTCTCCTGGAGCGCTGTCGCCTGCGTGCGAGCCGAAATCACTGGGGCCGTGCAAGTACCAGTCCCTTGCTCCGGTCAGCTAAATGTGCAACCAGGCTCTTCAGCGGCTTACACTCTCAATGTGTATGGCAGTAATGGAACTGTCGTCAGTCAATCGCTGAGTCTTCGCGTGAATCAACCAAGCCCTGCTCCCTCGATTGAGTTCTTCTACGCGAGCGCTCCTGCGATCGAGCGTGGTCAAACCACGACGCTGTATTGGAGAGTCGCCAATTGCAGTCGCATTGAAATTGCCGGTATCGCTCCAAGTCCCAGTAACTGTGGTGGTTCGGTCGATATCCGCCCTCCGCAAAATATGAACTTTCAGCTCACAGCCTTTGGCCAAGATGGTCGAAGCGTCAGCCAATCGCTTAGTATCGTGGTAAACGATCCTCCTGCTCCGGTCCTGGAGTATTTCTATGCCAGCAATAGCTCGATCAAAGTCGAGAAGAGTACGACTCTCTATTGGAAAGTTGCCAATGCAAAGAAGGTTGAGCTGATCACCAACAACCAAAGCCAAGCCGTTGCTGCTACATCCAGCCTCGAGGTCAGCCCCCGGGTCAATACCAGCTATCGATTGCGGGTCACAAGCTTAGCTGACGAGACTTTGGAATTCCTGGTGAGCATCGAAGTCATTCCCTTCACCGAACAAGAGCTCCTTGACAAACTCTTTAAAGAGCTACAAAAACCTCAGTAATGAAGAAGGTCTACGCCTCCAAGAGGAGGCGTAGGCCGCCCTTTGCATCACTTGCCGCCTGCTACCCCTTCTCTTGTCACCAATCCATCAGAATGAGACACTATGGTGTGGCTCAGCGAAGAGCCCCGCGATGAGGAGGGTGACGATGGCGTCGACTGCTGGGAACATTCGCTTTCTCAAATCTGCGATCACTTTGACTCCCAAGGAAATCAAGCAACTTGCTGGTCTCATGGCTCTGCGAAAGCACGGTTCTATAGACTCACAGAAAGAGCAGAAGTCCGAACAGCAACGCCTTGAGCTGGAAGACCTTGAGCTCCAAAAAGCGATCCATCAGCACTTTCAAACCAGTGCCGTCCCGGTTGAATCTATTCCAGAACGCTCCTCTAAGAGCCCTGAGGAGTTTTGGAATGAGATCCAATATCGCGCACGTCTGATGCAAGAACATAAAAAGAATGAAGCGGCTCGCCTAGCGGCCATCGAAGCTGAGGGACGAACTGCACGCCGCTATTACAAACGTGGCAAAGGCACTCCTTTGAAATGGATGATGTTGGGGAGCGTCTTGCTAGGGCTGAGCTATGGGCTCTACGAGCATTCGATGCGCGCTAAGTTTGTGAGCCAGACCTTTTTGTATGGCGAAAGCGCCTTTTCGCAAAGTGCTTGCCATCTCGCGATTGGACAGGATGGACCAGTACATGTGGTCGATCATATCGAAAGTCTCACTTCGCAAAAAGTCTACCGCGTGTTTGCAAGCTGCGACAAACCAGGTTTCCTCCATATCCAGAATCAACAATCGCTCCCGGCAACTACGCTGCTCAACATCCCTATTCAAGCTCGACAGTCGTGGGAGATCTTGAATGCACAAGGCAAGCCCTTGGCCATCTATGTCTCAGGCACACAAAGTCTCCGCGTTCGTTATGCTTTTTCTGAGCAAGAACTAAAAGCCACAGACACTTTGGAAGCCGTTGCTGGTCAAACGCAAGCTTCTTGGCTACGGGAATATCTGATTCCAATTATGGGGGAGTAGCGTATGACACAGGTCCAGACGATAACAGGAGAAAGTTTTGCAAGTTTCCTACCTCTTGTTCAGCATGTGGTGCGAAGCTTTCATATCTATGGTGATGCTGCGCAAGAGATCGTGGTAGAGAGTTTTCTTAAAGTGATCGACTCGATCCGAGAGGGAGAAGATCCTCATCAAGCGCTTTTAAATACGGCCCGCGCTCTTTGTCTCCAGGCCGTTCGCAACCAAAAGCCACCTCATCACGAGGAGCTTCCTGAACTCGGTGCAGAAATCGGTTTTTGGTTTGATAAAGATTCGGGTTGTTCCGATGTGCAACTGGAATTCAACAATCTTTTTATAAGTTCACTTCTCGTTCACTATCCGATCGAACCTAGGCGCTCGATTGCCAGTCGCTACTATCTCGAAGCCAAGAGTATCGGTGACATCAGTGGAGAGCTCAAGCTTTCTACTGGACGAGTTCTCCAGGAGCTCCTCCAGTTTCGTTCGGATGTGAAATATGGACTACTCGAACTTAAGGCCGAGGCTCCCAAAGATCAAAAGAAGCCTCAGCACCTGCGCGTCATCTAAGGTTAGCAAAGCTCCTCAGACGCGACAGCTTTGACCGTTTTCCCAACCCCAACCATCGCCATCGGCATCGCTACCTGCCTGTTGACACTTCGGGTAATCTCCAGCTCCCTGAGCTTGCCCGAACTCTGGACCAACAGGACTTGCATCCCCCTCGGACAGAAGCTCCACGTCCAGCTCTAATCCAGAGTCGATATAGCCTTGGGAATTCTGCTTACCGAGCATGAGGAAAGCTGGCGTCGAAATATCGAGCTGCGGGGTTTGACATTGCCCTGTCTTACTATTCTCTGAATGCCCTGCAGGACAGAAATCGGTGATGTAGAGCACGATGGAACGTGGTACGGGAGCCGAAGCCCCTACTGCAGCCTTCGTCTTGTCTATGTAGTACTCGGGAAGATAATTGTTGATGGGGCGTTTGCCGTTAACAATTTCACTCAAAAGCGACGTTTGTCCTGCAGGAGCACACCAGCGTGCCCCGCTCTGACATTTGATACGCAATTTACGGCCACAGAAATTCCAATTTTCTTGGCAAGAAGGCTCACCCCCATAGGGATTGCGCGCACACCGCTGGATACCAAGCTGTGCGATATTATCGCTCGGTGCAACAAACCAAATTGCGTATTCGTCGTTTCGGTATTTTTTTGCATCACCTTGCTGCGCGGCGACGTTATCGCAGGCAATTCCACCGAAGTTCTTGGTCAGAGGTCCCATGGTGGCCTCCCAACCCGATCCCGTCTCGAAGGTATTATAGGTCGTATTCACGATAGAAGTCTTAACGGCAAGGCGAGAATCATCTTCTGCGTGAGCAGAGCCGGTCGAAACCAGGAGTGAGCCTGCTAAGATCATCCGTAGAAACAAAGCCTGTGCGATACTGCTGTGTAAACTGTTCTGTATCCTGATCATGAGCGCCCCCCTGATAAGTGATCAAAACGAAACCCATCCCAGCGGAAGCATCCTCCCGTTGAGTCTTGCACACAAGTTGCGTGTTCCATATTGGAATTAACATGTAAATGTCTCGCTGATCGGTGCGGCTCTTGTCAATTTCAAATTCATTTAAAAAACAAAGCAGAGAGCGACTGTCTCAAAGAGCTGACAGAGTTTGCAGGTAGAGGGAGTTGCGATCTTGTAAAATTACAAATCTAAAATTTTGTATTCCATTCAATCAATCGGCAGGTAGAGCTCTTGAACTCGCCCAAGCGGGGCTACACGTTCGAGCTGAAAGCCTTTGTTTTTAAGGGAATCCAAGAGACCTTCAGGACCTGCTAAGTGCAAGGCACCAACCGCCACAAAGAGTGGGGCACTGTCGCTCTTAAACGTCAGTATTTTTTCCAACATGAGTTTATTGCGCTGCACAAGAAATCTTTCGTAAAAACTACGACTTTCTGGGTCCAAGGCAAGTTTGTTCGCGTAAAGATCTAATTGCGACATATCTCCTCGACGGTATGCGTCGAAAAGCTCATGGACTTCTGACGATGCCTCCTCTTTCCCCAAAAAAGCCCGTACCTCCTGTAAAGATTGCCGAAGGTGATACTCCTGCTCGTCGGACGAACCGCTCGCCATCAGCTCCAGCTGAAAGTCAGCTTTTTCGAGACCGAGTATCGGTTTGCCCTGAGCGCGGGCCAAGGACACCAGCTGCTCTTCGGAACCAAACTCTCGTGAGGCACCCGCTTCGCGCAGCGAGCTATAGAGCACGCTCAAGCTTGCGAGCCATGGCCGCATCCGGAGAAGAGCGCGCTGTTCTCGCGACGGAACCTTAAACTCCTTAAAAAACTTCTGGAGCTCTTTGGCCGTCTCTGCACTAAGGACCTGCATGAGGTCAGGCCCAGGGGGGAGCAGACCCGTGTCGAGAAGTTTCTGTCTGAATTGACTTTCTTGCTCATCCTCAGGACTCACTTCAAGGACTAAGCTCTGACTCTCTTGCAGGGCTTGCAAGAGAGCTGCATCCAAACGACCAGAGGTCGCATCGTTCATGTGGGCGGTGCCATAGAGGTAAAGCGGAGCCTCTACCTCTGTTCGCTTGAACTTCCAGAGAAAAATGGGAGCATGAGCGGAAACATGCACCTCTTGTTCGTTCGCCTGGGAAGGCTCAGCTCCGTGGGTACAAGCCACGAGCAGACCGAAGGTCACAGTCAGGGCTGCGATACGTCGCAAAAGGACTTTTAGAGAGATCGTCATGAGTTTACGTCCCTGGCATAGAGAATTCTCAATTTTACCTGAGTTTTCTGTATATTAGAAGAAGCCACAAAAGCTTTTCGCACCCCATTATGATCGCGCTTTTTAAGAAAATCTACCCTGGAAAGTGCTGACAGCCTTGCTTTTCCTCAATTCTTCTCGAAACTTTAGCTGAGAAAGAGAACCCGAACAGTAAAGCCGCCTGTCACCTAGTTGCAGGAGCGATCCCTGCATCGCTCTGCAATCTTCTTGGGCTCTTAGCGTTTGGTACAAGGGCTGCAGACAGCCAGACAGTTGGTGAAAACGCACGTTATTGAGGTCAGCTCTATGCTTGCTTGGAAGTCGCTCTGTGCTTTGACATTACTCAGCTTTTCGCTCATCCATTGCCATGGTGGTGCGGGAGATAGTTCGGCAACAGATTCTCGTCTCTCGGCGGTGGCCATTGGGGATTTTCGACCCAATACCTCCTTGAACCTGCCCATGTGGTCTAGGATGCAGCTGCAGATGAATCGTCTGTCGCCCGCCTCCAATGTTATAGACCGGAGTTATCCACGCACAGAGGGCAATGAGATCAAAGATACGCAGGTCACTGTTCCCTATGGAACGTATAAAATGCAGCTCAACTACTTCGATGCCCAGGGCAAGCTCGTCTATGAATCCTGCGCTCCAGACAAAAGCAAAGAGCATCAAATCCAAACCGCACAGTACAAAGCCACTGTCGTGATTTGTTTGGCAGGTACCCAAGAGTCGGTTGGATCAAGCGTCTCTGATATCGAAATCATCCCTGTGCTACAAGAAGAGGCGGGTGCACGGCCGAATAGCGAACTCAAAGTTTGTGCCGACTCTTTCCCGATGGGAAATCCTCCCACCGCTCGTCCGGTCAACTTCGAAGCAGAAAAGGGCAGCCCCTTCTTCGTGCGTAACATAGCGAGTCTAGCTCCCTGCCTTATGGTAGCCGATCGTTGTTCTGATTCTGTTCGTTGGGTCCAGAGCCTCTCTGGTGCCGTAGGCAGTATCACTCAAAATATCCGGAATGCCTCCGGGAATGATAGCAATACCTTTTTGAAAAACATCACGACAGACCCAGCTCTGAACTATTCGGTGGGTGATCATGCGGCGTGCATCAAGCAGCAGCCGCGCGGAGTCCAAGGCTTTCTCGAAGATTATGCTGCCTTGGTCAAAACGCTACTTTAGGTTCCTCCTCATGGGTGAAGTTCCCCAACCCCCGTGAGTTCCCCTGATTTCTGCTAGTCATCAAGCAACACTTTGGCGATCCTCCTTAGAGACAAGGAGGATCGCGATCTCTTTTTGGCTAGAGTCGCGAAAAATAGCCGTAACGATCGAGGAGCGTATGTCGCGCAAGAGGACCAGGATCGTCTTCCTCATAGCTTACAGCAAAGTCAGGGAAATTTCCGCGTAGTTGATGAAGGAAGGCGGCACACATCTTACAGGGTTTCAGAGTCGTGTTGAGATGAAAGCGCTTGAGCACAGGCCTAGTTTCTCGCTGACTCAGGAGCACAGATAAAGCTAGGATGAGGGTGATTTCGGCATGTAGGCACTGACTGAGTTCTGAAACATTGCGCGAATAAAGCGTCCACTGTTCCTCATCAAGTACGACTGTAGCACTTGCGGAAAGTTTGCGAGGCAGCAATTTGCCTGGAGTTTTTTGTAGGTCTGGAATTTCAAATGTTCGCCAAGGGAATTGGGGTTCGAGTTCGCGAAGTTTAGCCATGACAAGCAACAAAGGCTGAAGATATTGATCCTCGGCTTTGCCCTCAAGACTCAAACCCTCCCGATAGCGCTTCCCAAGAATGCGCTTCGAAGCTAGATCGATCTGCCCTTGCTCTCCAAAAGTAAAAACAGGGTTTCGAGCACAGATCCACGGTAGAGGATCCAAAAGATGCATACCAAGCAGAAGCAACGAAGCTGCTCCGGTCGCACGAAAGCCAAAAAAGTCACCCTCAAGGTGTGGAGCAAGCACCCAATCGTGAGTCTGCGAAGATGCGGTGATACGTGGATACATGAGGCTTCTCGCTCGTCTCCCTGCCAGTGAGAAAATAGGACCCAGCAGCTCCTAGCACAGCTTCGGGGACGAAGCGAGTCCCTTTCGTCTTAGCATAAGACCCTGCTCGTTTTCTCCTCAGGAGTGAAGCCGACTTGCTCCCCACCTGCAGACAAGACAGACACAAGATAGGGACGCAAGTTTTGCTTTCCTTTGACTTTGGAGGTAAATCTCTATGAAAAGCTGGCTGATGAAAATTTCGCTGCTGCTCCTCTTCCTAACGACGCCTGTCGCTGCTGAGCCAGAATTGGTGCTATTTGGTGACAGTATGACTCGAGCGGTTTTGGCAGACCACGCCCTTGGTGCTCCCATGCACGCGCCGCAAACCTGGCATCTGCTCCGAACCTTCTGGAATAAAGTTCGTTCGGGCTATCTGCCCGAAGACGAGGGCATCCTGAATTATATGCTGATGACTCGCAATGAGTTCCTGGCTCGCGATCAACTCGCAGCTGTGCAAGGAGTGCAGAGCTATTCGATACGAACGCGCCTGATGGCTGAACGCGGTATCTCCCTCCGAATGAGCAACTTTGCTCAACTTGGGGGATCCTATCGCGTAGGCGAACTCCAGCTGGCGCTCTATGCCCGGTCTCTCCAAGGGCGAAGCCCTGCCCCCCTCATCATCGTTGACTTAGGTCGTTCAGACTTCACCATTACCCTAGCGCTGGAGGACTTTCAAAAAGATGTCGATGCCTTTTATGAACGCCTCTTAGATCTCAGTCCAGGCTCCCGCATTCTGGTGCTCCGTATCCCTGATATCCCCTCTATTCTGCACCGGAGTGATCGCACCGCAGCCGAGCTTTTTGATCTTCTTCCTCTACGTTGTGGCACCTTCTTTGAGCAAGGTCACATAGCTTCCAAAACCGGCCTGCTTCCTGGGCGCCATGAACCTGCAACGTACGAGCAGCAAAAGGCTCGTCTCCTTGCTTTCAATGCATATCTCGAAACCAAGGTCTCTCAGCTTAAAGCTCAGGGGATCTCGATAGAGATCGTCTCAGGCGTGAAAGCACGGGCCGATGCCGAGGGCTGGGATGAGATTCTGGCCAATGATTGTCTTCATCTCAATCAGAATGGACATAGGGAAGAAGCCGAACGCCTCTGGCCTTGGGTGCTCGCTTTGTGGGGCGGTCCCCCTTCAGCTCCTAGCGATCGCACC
>JACCDP011523194.1_pt1 | contig 13204 bp, 8 predicted proteins | sample 7445841 | NCBI WGS metagenome assembly JACCDP01 (sample SAMN15323441, study PRJNA562643) | freshwater metagenome | isolation source: river surface water | place: USA:Blue River Watershed | collected 2017-08-17
AGACGTGATGACGCGTTGGCAACGCATGTGCGGCCACCCTGCACTGTGGATCCCAGGCACCGATCACGCCGGCATCGCCACGCAGCTCCAGGTCGAGCGCGCATTGGTCCGCGAGGGTACCTCACGGGCAGCCGTCGGCCGCGACGCCTTCGAAAAGCGCACCTGGGAGTGGAAGGAAGAATTCGGCGGCAAAATCACGCAGCAGCTCCGCCGCATCGGCGCGTCGTGCGACTGGTCGCGCGAGCACTTCACCCTCGACCCCGATTTGTCGCGGGCCGTGCGCACAGCATTCAAGAAGCTCTATGACGACGGCCTCATTTATCGCGGGACGCGCCTGGTCAACTGGTCACCCAATCTGCAGACTGCGGTGTCGGACCTCGAGGTCGAATACGAAGACCGCGATGTGCACATGTGGCATATCCGCTACCCCATCGCCGGCGACTGGACCCCAGGCGCATGGGCTTCGGGCAGCTGGGCTGCCGGCGCAACACACTACATCACCGTCGCTACCACCCGCCCCGAGACCCTGATGGGCGACGTTGCCGTGGCCGTGAACCCGACCGACGAGCGCTATGCCCACCTGATCGGCCAGTTCTTGGTGTTGCCAGTGGTCAATCGTCGCATCCCCATCGTAGCTGACGAGCACGCTGACCCCACCTTCGGCACCGGCGCAGTCAAAATCACACCTGCCCACGACCACAACGACTATGCCGTTGCGCAGCGTCAGAACCTGCCGATGATCAATATCCTCAATCGCGATGCCACGCTCAACAGCGAAGCAGGCCCCTATAACGGCGTCGAACGCTTTGCAGCCCGCAAAGCGGTATTGGCCGACCTCGAAAAAGAGCAGCTCCTCGTGGCCACCCTACCCCATCGCATGTCGGTGGGCATCAGCCAGCGCGGCGGCGAGGTTATCGAGCCATTGTTGTCTGAACAATGGTTCGTCAAAATGCAGCCATTGGCCGACATGGCGCTGGCTGCGGTCAAGAGCGGCGAGACCAAAATCATCCCCGAAAACTTCGGCCGCGTCTATGACAACTGGCTCGACAACATCCAAGACTGGTGTATCTCGCGCCAGCTCTGGTGGGGTCACCGCATCCCGGTCTGGTATGGTCCGAATGGCGAGATGATTGTTCCTGGTCCGGACGAACCCGATCCAACCGGCCCTGGCATCACCCAAGACCCCGACGTGCTCGACACCTGGTTCTCGAGTGGGTTATGGCCCTTCTCGACGCTCGGTTGGCCCGACAACACTGCAGATTTCCAACGCTTCTACCCCACCCAGGTGATGGAAACCGGGTACGACATTTTGTTCTTTTGGGTCGCCCGCATGATGATGCTGGGTTGCTACCTGACCGGCAAGGCGCCGTTCCACACCATCTATCTGCATGGTTTGGTGCGCGACAAAGACGGCCGCAAAATGTCCAAAACGTACGGCAACGTGGTCAACCCACTCGACATCATGTCGCAGTTCGGGACCGACGCCCTGCGCTTCACTCTGGCGACGAGTAGCTCGCCCGGCCAAGATTTGAACCTCAACCCCGAGCGCATCGAATCGGGCCGCAACTTCGCCAACAAACTGTGGAACATCACCCGCTTCGTGCTCGGCCGATTCGGCGACTGGAAGCCCAACAGCACCCACATCGTGACCGGCAGCTGCCTGCTGAACTACCCGTACACCGTCGCCGATCGCTGGATCATGTCGCGCTACCAACAGGTCGTCGCCGACGTCGATCGCCTGATGACCGGCTACAACTACGGCGAGGCCGGCCGGCAGATCCAAGACTTCATCTGGAACGAATTCGCAGACTGGTACGTCGAAATCGCCAAGGGTCAGCTCGACGGCGACGAGAGACGCCAACTGTTGACCCGCGAAGTGCTCTTCACCGTCCTCGAAGGCTCACTGCGCTTGTTGCACCCGTTCATGCCCTTCGTCACCGAAGAGGCGTGGCAATACTTGACCGGCCGCGTCGACCAAGACACCCAAGCAGACTCGCTGATGGTGGCAGCCTATCCTCAGCCCGATTCGTCACTGCGTGATGTCCAAGCCGAACAGATTATTTCGACCCTGCGAGAAATCGTCATCGGCATCCGCAACGTGCGCTCGGAATACAAAGTCGAACCCGCCAAGTTCGTCGCAGCCACGATTGTCAGCGCGCATGCCGCCCAACTCGACGAACAACGGTTGTTGCTCGCGCGCATGGCTCGTCTCAACAACGACGAGTTATCGATTGTCGACAGCATCCCAGCACGCCCCAAAGCGGCTGCGACACTGGTCATCGGCGACATCGAAGTCTTTATCCCGTTGGCTGGATTGATCGACCTCGATGCCGAACGTCAGCGCCTGACCAAAGACCTCGAGTCTGCGGTCGCCGACGCCGAACGCAAACGTACGCGCCTCGGCGACGAATCGTTCACTGGCAAAGCACCGGCAGCGGTAGTGCAGAAGGAACGCGACTTTTTGGCCAACCTCGAAGCACAGATCGCGCGCCTGACCCAGCGCTTACACGAATACGCAGCCGACTAACCCGCACGGCAGCTGCCGTCGCGCAAGGAGCACGCCATGCAACCAAATCGCATCCTCATCACCGGTGGTGCCGGATTTCTGGGCATAAACCTCGTACGCTACCTGCTGAGCCGCGGTCACAGCGTTGTCAGCTATGACATCGCGTCGTTCGATTACCCAGAACGCAGCCAGATCACCGAAGTCACCGGAGACATCCGCAACCAAGAGGCCCTCTATGCCGCGATGGAAGGGTGCGACCTCGTCGTCCATACCGCCGCAGCGCTGCCGCTGTACTCAGAAAAAGACATCCGTACCACCGACCTCGACGGTACACGCAACGTACTGACTGCCGCCCAGAAGCGGGGTATCAATCGCGTTATTCATATTTCTTCTACCGCTGTCTACGGCATTCCCGATCATCATCCGTTGTTCGAAGACGACACACTCGTCGGCGTCGGCCCTTACGGCGAAGCCAAAGTCGCCGCAGAACAGATTTGTGTCGACTTCCGTGCCACCGGAATGGTTGTTCCCATTCTGCGACCCAAGTCGTTTGTCGGTCCCGAGCGCTTGGGCGTCTTTGCGCTGCTGTATGACTGGGCAAAAGACGGTCACGGGTTCCCGATGATCGGCAGCGGCAACAACCGCTACCAGTTCCTCGATGTCGAAGACCTGTGTCAGGCGATCTACCTCTGCGCCACCGGCGAAGATGCCGTCGTCAACGACACCTTCAATGTCGGCGCAAAAGAGTTCACCACCATGCGCGAGGATTACCAGGCTGTGCTCGATGTCGCAGGATTCGGCAAAAAAATCGTCCCCTTGCCGGCAGCACCGGTCATCTGGACCTTGCGCTTCCTCGAGCTGCTCAAACTCTCACCGCTTTACAAGTGGGTCTACGAAACTGCCGTCACTGATTCGTTTGTGTCGATCGACAAGGCGCAGAACAAGCTGGGCTACGTGCCGCAGTTCTCGAACAAACAAGCGTTGATTCGCAATTACCACTGGTATGTCGCCAATCTGTCGGCGTTCGCCAACGCCAGTGGCGTCTCGCACCGTGTACCCTGGAAGCAAGGCATCCTCGGTATCGCAAAGATTTTCTTTTAGACCGATGCGACGCCCCATCGCCCTCTGGAAAATAGCCGCAGCCATCGTCGGAGGATTGTCCCTCACAGTGTCTGCGGCGTTCCTCGCCATCCAGCTCGTCCAGGCACCAATCGCTGCCGGCACCATCGACCCACTGCGCCTCAACAAGACCGAGTTCCGCGATCGCGGCCTCTTCAAAACCGGCGACACCACCTACATCCTACGTTTCATCGCCAAAGAATGGGTTTTTGATGCCGGTCAACAACGCAATCAACCGTTTGCGTTTAGCATCCCCACCGGTTCGACCGTTACCCTGATTGCTACAAGCATGGATGTGATGCATTCCTTCAAAATCGGCACCGAACCCATCATCCCCGTCATTGCTGGCAAAATCAGCACACATACCATCACGTTCACCACACCAGGTATCTACCCTCTCGAATGCACCTCGTACTGTGGCCCCAACCACCCCCAAATGACGGGCACAATCACCGTTACGCCATAGAAAAGCGGGCTGCGTACGCAGCCCGCCTCCATCTCCAACACCTACCGCTCAGCGCCCTGGTGCATCCACGATGATGACTTCGAGGCGCCGTGGGCCGTGCACCCCCTCGACGCGATTCAACTCGATGTCGGACGTCGCCGACGGTCCCGAGATGAACGTCAATGGCGCACGCCGTTCGACAATCGACGGACGTAAGCGTGCAAACGCCTCGGGTACCGTCAGCACAATCGACGCAGCATACACCACACACAGATGATAATCCGGCAGCAGCGTCAATGCTCTGCGCCCCTGCCCTACCCCAGCATCCAGCACAATCGTACCCGTCTGTGCGATGCCCAATGCCGATAAACTCACCACGCCATCGGTCGCCGCGATGTCTGCATGGCTGAGCTGCTCATCCCGTATACAGGGGATTTGTTGTAAGATGCCTGTCGGAAAATCAGCCGGCACCACATAGCGCGTCCCATACATCGCCAGTCGCGCACCGATAGCTGCAGAGAGCCCATCCGATGTGCTGTACCCGACCCACGCCTTGTACTCACTGACACGTTCAGCAAACATATGCACCAGTGCTGTTGGACTCACATCCGCATCAGGCGTACGGTCGGTCGCAAACGAATGGGGTACATACCCGGGCCGTTGTCCGCGCACTGTTGCTGCCTGGATGTCCGACAAAACCTGATTACGCGTTGTCGTCATGTTTGTTCCTTTCGCGCCACCACTGTCGGAACGTCTGATCCGGTATTGCCTGCAGATCGCGCATCGCTGTCCATGCACCCAACGGTCCCGGACCGTTTTCGATGTAGCCTTCGTGCACAAACGGCCACTGGGCCAGCTTGCCCATTGCCTGTGCAGCTTCGTACGTCACACGATTGCCGAATACCTGCGCCAACCCAGCCATCCCGATGGACTCTGGATCCAACCACCCCGACAGGTGTGTGTGGTGCTCGCGCACGACTCGGCCACGCAAATGGACCAGCACCTCTGGTATGTTGATCTTGACTGGGCAGACGTCATAGCACGCTCCGCACAACGACGACGCATACGGCAGCGACGATGTATGTTCGGTACCCACTAATTGCGGCGTCAAAATCGCTCCAATCGGGCCAGGGTACACCGACCCATATGCATGCCCACCCGTCCGTTCATAGACAGGACAGATGTTGATACACGCGCTACAACGGATGCAGTGCAACGTCTGGCGACCCACACTATCCCCCAACACCTGCGTTCGCCCGTTGTCCAAGAGTACGATGTGGAACTCCTGCGGCCCATCGCCGGGATGCACGCCCGTCCAGATCGACGTGTATGGGTTCATGCGCTCACCCGTCGAAGAGCGCGGCAGCAGTTGCATAAAGACACCGAGATCTTCCCAACGCGGCAAGATTTTTTCGATACCCATGACCGTGATGAGGACATCCGGCAACGTCAGACACATACGTCCATTGCCTTCGGACTCGACGACACAGACACTCCCTGTCTCGGCAATAGCGAAGTTCGCACCGCTTGTTGCTACTTTGACCGACATGAACTTCTCGCGCAGAAATGTCCGTGCTGCAGCCGCGAGATCCTTCGGATCATCCGTCAGGTCCGGCAGATGCATGGCCTTTTGGAACAACTCACGAATCTCGGATCGATTCTTGTGGATGGCTGGCACAAGGATGTGCGACGATTTCTCGTGCGCCAATTGGATAATCAGCTCCGCCAGGTCTGTTTCGATCGGCGTGATCCCCGCTTCTTCAAGTGCTTCGTTGAGCCGTATTTCGTCGGTCGTCAACGATTTTACTTTGATGATGTGTTTGGACTTCGTCACCTGAATAAGACGCGTCACTATGTCATTTGCCTGCGCTGCCGTACTCGCCCAATGGACGGTACCTCCCGCGGCTTGAATGTTCTTTTCGAGCTGTTGGATGTAGATATCCAAGTGCGCCATCGTGTCGGCTTTGATGCGCTCACCTGCATCGCGCAACTCTTCCCAGTCCGACACCTCACCGACGACCGCTGCCCGCTTGGCGCGGATAGTCTGCGTCGCTTTGCCCATGTTGCGTCTGAGTTGTGTATTCTGCAGCGCCTGTTTTGCGCCGACCGAAAACTCTGGCGACAGTTCAATGATGACTGAGTCTGGCTTCATACCTGCTCCTCCATCGCAAGCACTTCTGCCAAGTGCGCAATCTTGACCCCCGTACGCTGCCGATGCAACGCACCACCGATGTGCATCAGACACGAATTGTCGGCAGCCACACAGACCTCGGCACGCGTCCCCGTGATGTTGCGCATTTTGTCGCTCAACATGGCCATTGATGTGTCTGCATTCTTGACGGCAAATGTCCCGCCGAACCCGCAACACTCTACCGCTGCAGGCAACGGTACATAATCAATCCCTCGCACCGCGCGTAGCAACTTCTCGGGTGCATCGCCGACGCGAATCCCCCGTAACGAATGACACGTCGGATGGTATGTGACGCGGTGCGGATAATACGCACCGACATCCTCGTGCCCTAGTTTGTTTACCAACAGCTCTGACAGTTCGTACACACGCGGCGCCAATACGTCGATCTGTGCAGCGAGTGCCGCGTCCTGCGCAACTTCTGCCGCATATCGATACATCTCGCGCACCATTCCGACGCACGACGCAGATGGCGAAACAATACACTCGTACTCCGAAAACACACGTACAAATCGCTTGATCAACGGCATCGCCTCGGCCTGATACCCCGTGTTGAAATGCATTTGCCCACAACACGTCTGTTCCTCCGGGAACGCCACCTGGTGACCCAATCGGTCAAGAATAGTCACTACTGCTTTGCCTGTGTTCGGGAAGAGCGTGTCGTTGAAACACGTGATAAACAACGCTATCTTCATCTGATCCCTCTCTTGTCGCGTTATCGTATTCTACACGATGCCTCCGCTTGAGTATTCGAAAGCTCCGCTCGTGTTGCAACGCACTGTTTCACGTGAAACAGTTGCGGCTAAATCGAGATTGTTTCACGTGAAACATTTGTGTCGACTCTTCTCCTCAGGCAAACCATTGCATTACAAATAGATCATTGTTTCACGTGAAACAATGTGAGAACAGGACAATCACTACGAAATATAGTACAATCTGCAATACGACAATTTTGACCCCGTACCTTTTTCATCATCTCAAACGGTATAGTATGCACACACACCCGTGTGCGCAGCAGGAGCATCCAGTGACTGTACAGCACCAACCAAACGATGTGCCACGAGCCGGCATTGTTGTGGCATGCATGAATCAGAAGGGCGGGGTTGGCAAAACAACATCCGCTGTGAATCTGTGTGGTGAGTTTGCACGCAGCAATCTCCGTGTACTGTTGATCGACTGTGATGCTCAAGGCAACGCTGCAACAAGTCTCGGTGTGAGTAAACAGAACCTCGTCAACACCACCTACGAGGTCATCATGGGTACGAAGCCAATCACAGCGGCAATCCTCCCAACAAATCGTCCGAACTTCGATTTAATCGCCGCAAGTGAGCGACTGTCTGGCGTACAAGTCGAGCTCGTCGACACCGAGCGTCGTGAATTTCGCTTGTCCGAAGCAATTGCTCCGATACGCCACAAATACGACATCATCATGCTCGATTGTCCACCTGCACTCGGATTCGTATCAGTCAATGCACTCGCAGCGGCCAACACCGTGTGCATTCCACTCCAGTGTGAGTTCTTGGCACTCGAGGGACTCGCGCAACTCAAAAACATCATCGACCGCGTGCACCAGAGCCTCAACCCCAAGTTGTCTATCCTTGGTGTGGTGATGACGATGTACGATGGTCGAACGAATCTTGCACAACAAGTCGTCGACGAAGTGCGACGATTCTTCCCTGTACACATTTGCAACACACCGATACCGCGGAGTGTACGTGCGAGTGAAGCTCCGAGTTATGGCCAAATGTTATACGAATACGATCCCGAGGGCCGTGCCACCACAGCATACCAACGGGTAGCCGAAGATTTACTCGTACGCATGAACTTGAAGGGATAACACCATGAGCAAGCGACGTGGCGGTCTTGGGAGTGGGCTCGATGCGCTACTCCCCAGTGCTCCGGAAGGGGCGCCATCAAATAATATTTCAATCCGTGAAATAGCAATCGGCGACGTACGACCCAATCGATATCAACCGCGGAAGACGTTCGACGATCAACAAATCGCTGATTTGTCGGCATCGATCAAAGAGCATGGCGTTGTACAGCCACTCATCGTAACCCGTCTGCCGAGTGGTGGCTACGAACTCATTGCCGGTGAACGGCGTTTGCGCGCTGCTGGCCACGCAGGACTGACCACAGTACCGGTCATTATCCGCGAGAGCACACCACAAGAGATGCTCGAAATAGCGATCATCGAAAACGTTCAACGTGCAGATCTCAACCCTATCGAAGAAGCGCTTGCATATCAAGCACTGAAGGATGAGTTCCAACTCAGTGACGAAGAAATCGCTGTACGCATGGGCCGCACAAGCCGCGTGCATATCACGAACACCAGGCGCCTCTTGCGCCTCAGCGAAGATGCGCAAATCGCTCTCCGCGGTGGTTCAATCAGTGCGGGTCATGGTCGTACCTTGCTCAAAATCAACGAGCCGGACAGACAACAGGTGTTGCTGACGGTGATGCAGCAAGAGACCATGACGGTACGTGAAGCAGAGCTTCTCAGTGACAGTGCATTTAACACCGTAGCAGACGCAGCGAGCGCACTCCACACCATACGCGGCGTGTCTGCACGAGGCGGTAAACCATCCCCAATCAAACCAAAGTCTTCGAGTACGACATCTATCGACAACGAACCACAAAACACCACCAGTGCCGATGATCGTGCCGTGGCACGGGAACTTGAGGTCCATGTTGGGACCCCCGTACAAATCCAACGGAGCCCACGAGACGTCCGATTGACCTTCGTCTTTCATAGTCCCGAGAAGCTCCAAGAGTTCCTCGAAGTCTTTTCCAAGTAAGCCGCGCGCAGTGGTGCACTTGTGCGCGCACGTGCGTCCGAAACGAGGTCAGCTATGCTTATAGAACTCCATATCGGTAATTTTGCGATTATCGACCAGGTTACCCTGTCTTTTTCCAGCGGCTTTTCGGTGCTGAGTGGCGAGACGGGTGCGGGCAAGTCGATGATCATAGACGCGCTGGGCATTCTCCGTGGCGACCGCTTCGATGCGAGTCATATTCGCAGCGGCACCGAACGTTCGCGCATCGAGGGCGTCTTTCAAGTCAAACCACACCACGATTTTATTGCGCTCCTCGACGAACATGGCTTGCGCGAAGAGGGTGACGACAGCATCATCATTTTGCGCGAGGTGAACCGCGAAAGCAATCGGACGGTCAGCCGGATCAATGGTCGTGCCGTCACCAATGCAGTTGTGCGTGAAATAGGCAGTTGGCTAATCGACATCCACGGGCAACACGACGGGCTGACCATCTTCAATGCCAAAACCCACCTCGACATCCTCGACCGCTTCGGTGCGTTGTACCCTGCACGGCAGAAGGTGTCCGACCTCTATACACAATGGAGATCAATCCGCACCGAACTCAACGAGCTACGCACCGCAGCAGATCGGCGCACCGAACGCATCCAAGAACTCCGCTCACTCCAAGCAGATGTCTCTGCAGCCAAGCTTGTGCAGGGTGAAGAAGAAGCATTGGTCGCCGAACGAACGCGCTTCCAAAATGGCGCGCGCATCACCGAATTAACCACGCAGATTTACCAATCTCTGACGGGTGATGAACGTCGCCCCCGTGGGATTGTCGATTCGAGCGTCGTGGTCGCTCAGCTCTGTGCCGACCTGCAGAAGTACGACCCATCTGTCGAGTCGATTGTCACACAGGCGACAGAACTGCAGTATGCGCTCGCTGATCTTGCCCAAGCCGTTCGTTCGTATCGCGATCGTATCGAATTCGACCCCGGTCGAATCGAAGCAATCGAAGACCGTATCACCGAATTACGCGCCATCCAACGCAAGTATCGTGCAACCATTCCCGAGCTTATCGAACGTGCAGCGCACGCCACGTCTGAGCTCGACAAACTCGAACACAGCGACGAATATGTCGCAGCACTCGAGCAACAAGAACTCCGCATGCGCGGTCAACTCGGCACCGCAGCACACGTGTTGTCGCAGCAACGTGCCACCGCAGCAACCAAACTGGCCAGCGCAGTCGAAGCATCAGCGCGCGATTTGGCAATGCCGCATGTGCGCTTTGCGGTCCAACAAACCCAGACAAACGCATTCGATGGCGTCGTAGTGAGTCAATCAGATGGGACAACCGCACTGTTGGCGTGTGACCGTAGTGGCATCGATCGAGTCGAATTCATGATTGCCCCTAACCCCGGTGAAGAACCAAAGTCTCTTGCCAAGACAGCGTCTGGTGGCGAAGGGTCGCGTCTCTTTTTGGCAATCAAATCGGTGCTGGCCCAAGTCGAAGTCGTCGAAACAATGGTCTTCGACGAGGTCGACACCGGCGTCGGCGGTCGGGCCGGGGCAGTCGTTGGCGAGAAGCTCTGGAACATCAGCCGTCACCACCAGGTGCTGTGTATTTCGCACCTCCCGCAGGTAGCAACCTTTGCAGATACGCACTATGCGATCAGCAAAAAAGTCAGCGCAGAGCGCACCTCTACCCATGTCGTCGCGCTCGACGACCACGCACGCGTCGACGAACTCGCAGCCATGCTCAATGGACACCCCGTGAGCGCCCAAAGCCGTTCCGTCGCAACAGATATGTTGACGCATGCGCGTGAACGGAAAGCAATCAGACACTAGCGTTCGCTTCTGCCCAGCGTCGCTCTCAAAGGACACGCCATGCATCCTCAATCCAAAATCACCGAATGGTGCGAACGTGCGCTCGAATACGGCTGGTTACTCTGTATTGGGATTATTCCTTCCTATTTCAATCTCTTGTCGGCCCGCCATTTCGAACCAGACAAAGCAGTGCTCTTCCGGGCATTCGTCACTGTGTTGTGTGCCATTGCTGCAATCCACTGGATCGAACAACGTCGTCAAGCCAACGCGACACCTGCAACCGTCTCCATCCAACGCTCATTTCTCTCGTACAGTATTGTGGCGTATTGCGCTATCTTCTTGTTTGCGACGGTCACATCGATAGTACCAGGGATCTCGTTTTGGGGGTCGTATCAACGCCTCCAAGGCACGTACACGAACCTTTCGTACGTCGCCCTCGCACTCATCATCGTTGTCCATACGCGCACAGTCACACAGCTCTGGCGGTTCATTGGAATGGTCCTCTTTTCTTCACTCGTACCGACCCTCTATGGCTTTGTGCAACACTACGAGTCGGACCCGCTGCCATGGAAGGGCGACGTCATCACCCGTGTGGCTTCGACAATGGGGAACTCTATTTTTATTGCGGCATTTTTGATTCTCACCGTCCCATATGCAATTGCCTACGGACTCTCACTCCTCCGCTCAACACAACAATCCTCCAACGAGCATGCAGATGCACCGTCGTTGCAGACGCTGCTTGTCGATGCGCTCACTATTGGTGCGGCCGTGGCAATTATCTTTTCTGCCATTCAATTCAGCGGGGTGGTCCGTTCCATCGATTTGCGCTTCTGGTGGGTCTACCCGGGCGCGTTGCTGAGCACAACAATTGCGTATCTATCGATTCTTTTTCGACAACCACTCCCCATCGCACGACCATTGCGTTCGATAATCCCAGCGCTGCTTGCAACACTCTATGCAATCGCCCTCGTCATCAACGCACAACCGAGCGCAGAGGTCAAAATACTGCCGCCTACCGACGGGCGATTCGGTGCACAGTGGTCGCTCTGGTTACTCACGGGGATCGTCTTGCTGTGGGTGGCCGTCACTCTACCGCTCTTCCAAAAAAACCAACCGACCACGGACAAACGATACACGCGCATTGTCGGATGGGTGAGCTTGATCTTTGCTGCGACGAGTCTTGTTACCATCTTCTTCACACAGAGCCGTGGACCATGGATCGGCGGAGCTGTCGGCATTGTGTTCTTTGTGACGGTTTTGTTGCTGGATATTCGTCGCCGCAACGGTCGCCATGCGCGACTCGCCACCCGTCTGTTCATTGCGCAGTGGAGCATGGTGGGGCTGTTGCTGGGGTTTTTGCTCCTGTTCAATTTTAGTCAGGCACCACTCTTTGCAGAACTGCGCACCGTGCCGTACATCGGTCGGATGGGCAAGCTCTTCGACGTCAGCGCCGGCACGACCGGTGATGTCCGGATGAAAATCTGGTTCGGCGATGAATTCGGCAAGGGCACCATCGGACTGATTACCGCTGATCCGCTCCGTACCATCATCGGCTGGGGCCCCGAGAGCATGTTTGTGGCCTACAACGCATTTTATCCGCCGTCGCTCGCCAACATCGAATCACGCAGCGCCTCGCCCGATCGCTCGCACGAGGCGTTCCTCGACGAGTTGGTCAACAAAGGCCTGCTCGGATTGTTCAGTTACCTCGCACTCATCAGTGGCGCACTGCTCTATGGGTTCAAACTGCTCAGACAACCAAATAGCGCACCACTCCGGTTCCTCGTCATTGCAGCAATGAGCACCATCGTCGCCCACAATGTCGAGGGTCTGACGGGTATCCCGGTCGTGACTTCGCTGATGATGCAGTGGGTGTCGATCGGCGTGTTGATTGTGGTAGGCAGATTTTCGACCGAATCATCACCGCAGATGGAACAACCTGCATCGAGCGAGCCAGTCGCGATCCCGCTTACCAGACCAACGCAGACAGGGCGCAGACGAGCGTCAGCGCAACCACAGAAAGCCGTCATATCGAGCCGACAACCGTTGGTGACCGACTATCTCATCTACGCAGCGGTCCTGGCCGCAGGCGCATACGGGGCCTGGTCGTACAACCTCGACAACGCGTTGGCAGATATGCGCTTCCAGCAAGGAACCAGCTACGCCGAGGCCGCCACGAATTCGGGCAATACCGACCAACAAATCATTGGCCTGTCGTACTTCCTCGATGCGATACGCATGGAACCAAATCAGGATTATTATTATCTCAGTGCTGGACGTTCTCTATTGAACCTCGCCGATGCCAAACGTCGGATCGGTGGCAACCGCATTGATTCACAAGACACGTCACTGCGCGAACTCCTGCC
>JACCDP010126736.1_pt1 | contig 13201 bp, 18 predicted proteins | sample 7445841 | NCBI WGS metagenome assembly JACCDP01 (sample SAMN15323441, study PRJNA562643) | freshwater metagenome | isolation source: river surface water | place: USA:Blue River Watershed | collected 2017-08-17
TAAAAACAAAAACCCCAGGGTTTTTAGTCCTGGGGTCCTTTTGAGTTTGTGTGTACTATTCTGTTACACTACAGTCCTCCAGGACCCCGTATCTGGTGTGCGATCATTACCTAGACTAATCATCTCACATGACCAATAGGTTGGCGCAAAGCCTGCCTGTTTGGCTATGGATATCAGTTGTCTATGTAAAGATACAGTTTTCATTTTTTGCTTCTTTGTTAACCTTTGAAATTTTGCTAGCGGAATTGCTAACACAGTCCTTATTGTATATATGTTCCTCGACATTGTCAACAACTTTTTTTGAAATTTGGCAAAATTTCTTTTCTGTTGTTTTTCTGCAACATCAACGAACATTTAGTTCTATTGTAGTTTTATTTAGCCTTCTTGTCAAGAACTATTATGAAATAGGTGAATTCTGAGCGATTAAACTTTCTTCTCTAAACTGTTGATCGATGTACATATACGGCCAAAGTGCTTCGCCCCATTCATCTGCATCAAAGTCTAAAACAAAAATAGCCCTATCTTTGCCAGTGTGATTAAACCCATAATGTTCTCTTGTTATATTAAAGGCAAACAATTCACCGACACGCCATCTATGTATTTTTCCGTCTACCCAAAATCCCACATCTCCGTCCGGAACTATCATTGGCAAATGCATGATGATCTTATTCCCCCAATCGTGATGTGTGTGCTTTGGTGTTTGACTGTTAGGTCTTAGAATCAACCATCCACTAGCTCTATGAGTTGGGCCTTCTCTTATTAATTCAGTGCTTTTTGGAAACCATTTTTGATATATAGGCCAGGGCTTGTGATCCCACCAAAGGGCTACGGCCCGCCATTCTTGTATGGGCGTGCTTTCCTCATCATATCCAGGAATAGCTATAGTTCTTTTACCTAAGTTATCCAAATACTCCTGTAGGATAACATCCTTATTGTCAACTAATCTTTTTAGGAATTCTTGTTTTTCTTTTAAAGTCTTTGGCGCTGTCATGAAAATATTTATTGTACGATTTTTTAGTTGATGTAAGAACTGATTATAAGTATGTGATGCAAGCATCTGCCTATACCACAGAACATTTTTACAACAAAATATACTACGAATCTTGTTCTGAATTTGAAGAAGCAAGAGATCTTTGCCTTAGTGAAGGCAACTGGCTAGGACATAATTTTACCAAAGATAGGCTACGCATTGAAGAGCATAAAGGATTCAGTGTTGTTTATCATAAAGAAACCGACGAGCCTGTAGTTTGGGGCGGTGTTTTTAATGATGGAAGATTTCCAAATCAAGTGGCAAGGATGTGTAATAGATTCTACACTTTCCCTAAATGGAGATTACAAAATAAAGAAGGTTTAATTGCTGGTTGGAATTTAGCCAATACTTATATCATAGAACCACTGATTAAAATTAACAATTATGATTGTTACTTCATGGCTATGCAAACTAGAACTAAAAAATCAACCAAAGGATATTTTAGGATTTGGGTAGAAACTCTACGTGCTGTAAATCCTAAATGGACTAGACACGATGGGTACTTGCAAACTGTGCCATATAACAATCAAAAATGTTGGCAAAATTTTATGTACTTGGAAATAAAACAGGGTTCCTTTGATATTTGGAACCCTGTGACCATCGATCAACATCAGTGGGAGATGTTAGAAGAAGGTAAAGATTAAGATGGCTTATATATAGCTAACATTATAGGTGATAAAAAGTTAGCATTGCTATGAACTGTAGTTTCTGTAGAATTAATACCACCATGATCCTTAGTAGTCCAAGTATAACCTAAGTCCGACACCAAATCGTTTACGGAATCTAAAAGTTCCGTGTTGAGATTTTCTATGTAAGAAATAACTTCGTCATTAAGTGGTGTGTGAGCAACTCCACAACTACACACTTCTGGATTAACCGCATGAGCAATAGTTGTTTCTATCATAGCTCTAGAAATTGTTCTTTTAACAAGCATGATTTCTGCTTCTGGATAAAGACTCTTAAATTGACTGATAAATTTTGTTAGGCCTGCACCAGATAATACTAATGCAGATGCTGATGGATAACTGTTAATAGTACTTTCTAATAGCGTTTTATAATTTTCAAAGTCAAAAGTTAAATCATTGCTAATCATATGTCTTGCTTCTTCGATCCCCCCATGGGCATAGTGCGAAACATACTTCATTAATACACCGTTATCATACTCAGGTGGGAAATCAAAACTTTCAGGTAAGGGTCTATTTCTATAAATTTGAGCAATTTGACCTGCTAGTTCTGAAATTCCGCTTCCCAATGGACCGACAACAAATGTCAATTTAGGCATAATAATACTCCGTTTCTTATATTTATTCTTATTCCTTTACAAATTTAAGCAAGTATCGTTGTATTTTTCCGTTAGAGTTTTTAGGTATTTCATTTACAATGCTTATTTTTTTAGGTGTTTTGTAATGTTCAGTTGTTGTCTTAACTAATTTTTTTATTTGATACTCAAAATTCTCAGGGGTTTCAACTCCGGGCTTTAATGTAACAAATGCATGTATTTGCATCAGCCCATCCTGATCCTCCTTGCCAGTCACACCCACTTCTTGAACTAAGTCGTGCCTAATGATGATATTTTCTATTTCAACAGGACTGACCCAGTTTGCACTGACTTTGAACATATCATTGCTCCGACCAACGAACGAATAGAATCCCTCTTCGTCTTTTATAAACTTGTCACCACTAAAACACCATTCGCCTTGAAAGATTTTTCTACTTCTTTCTAAATCATTATAGTACCAAATACCCATACTTGGCCCCTTTAAGTATAAATCTCCTACTTCGTTTTCTTTACATACGGTTCCGTCGGCATGTCTGATCTCACATTCGTAATTATGTACAGGCTTTCCTACAGTGCCCTTTTTCACTGTCCCGTCTCTATTACAAAGTAATGCACCGGTAAATTCTGTAGTTCCGTATAAATCGTATAGGATAGTGTTTGTTTCCAGTTGCCATCTTTCATTGATAGCAGTAGGCAACATTTCACCTGCACTTACACAAAATCTCATACCAAGGTTTTTAATATCTAATCCGCTGTTTAATATTCCGACATATCCAGCAGGTACAGTGGCAAATATAGTAGGGGAGTGCTTTCTTATAATCGAAATCATACTTGTTGGGGTGGGAAATTTTTCCATTAGAATTGCAGTACAACCAGCAACAAGTGAACACTCGAAACTATGACATAGTCCATAAGCAAAAAACAATTTAGCTGCGGTAAACACTAAATCGTCGCTACGGTATTTCCATGTTTCGATACCTAAATTATAACCAACAGCATACATAGCGCCGTGCGAGTGTACAACTGCTTTTGGTTCACCACTGCCACCGGATGTAAACAACCAATAAGCCGCACTATCCCTAACTGTTGTTTCGGGGTCGTAACTAGTAGGTTGTGATAAATTTCTAAATTTTTCTATATCAGCTACCAAAGTCGGACGATGACTGCTTTTTTGTAAAGTCTCTTGAATGAATGGTTCACTATCTTTACAAGTTAATATAACTTTTGGTAAACTAGTTTCTAAGTAATGTGATATGGTAGATTTTATGGACCTTGGATTACACAACACAGCAATATATCCGCCTAATATACACCCTAATATTGCAACTGGCAGATCGATACTGTCCACCAGTGCTATCATAACTTTATCTTCTTTAATTAGTCCTAAGTCATTTAAACTTTTGGCAACCCCCCTTGCTCTCTGTTCAAGTTCAAGATAAGTTATTTTGTCATTATCGTCAATAAATGCGATCTTGTTCGGTTGAGATTTATTCTTTTCAAATACAAATTTTGCAAAATTAAATTGTTTTGTGATTTCCATGATCTACTCGTTATAAATATAGGATATTTATAAAAGTATTAGTTAATGAAAAGAATATTAATATTTGGTCACAGTGTTGTAGATCCTACATTTTTTAACACACGGGTACTTAGAATAAGAAATACTCCCGATGATTATTACTTTGGAAAAATTATTTCTGAAGCCACCGGTGTTGAAGACGTTAGGACCTTTTCTATCAGTGGATGTGGCAATGCTTGGTTATCATCCAGTGTGATAAAAAATTTAGATCTTGTAGATAAGGACACGCTTGTAATAATTAATTGGGGATTTGTCGACAGGTATGATCTTTTGTTATCATCTGATAATGATGATTTGCAATCAGAAATAGAATCCTGTATTGATGAAAGATTTAAATTTTTAGATTTTGATAAAACTTTTGATTTTGATGGTAATGAAAAATCTACAGGATTAAGATGTTGGCCTACAGGTCATTTTATGTTTGGGCCAAAAATGAAATTAAAACCATTTGTAACTCAACCTATTCAATTAAAGGATTTTTATGAACGTGTAGTTATGATACAACATTTATTGAAATCTAAAAATTGTTTACAAGCACACTACATGCAATTACCTCCCGATCATTACACTTTTCGACAACTAGTTCAAGGACTACATTTTTATCTAAATCAAAATAGCGTCTATCAAGCAAAATATATCAAATATGAATTTTTTAAAGAGTATGAAAATATACACGAAGAAAATCCAGAACTTGAGTATTGGAAAAAACTAGTAGATTGGAATTTGTTTACTGAATTCATGTTTGAGTTTTATCAAAAACATGATCTGCCTTTTATCTGTACAGATCAGTTTAACAACTTTCATCAAACACCTATAAATTTATACTTCTATATTAAACATTGTATTTTAGATAAATTAGGGCTACCACACAAAAATCTTTATGAAAAAATGATAGTAGCCACTAACGATCATTGCAAAAAATACAATAGCGTTTATGACTTAGAAGATCCTGCTGTAGTTGCGTTACTTTCTTCTTGAAGTCTTGTTAAGTACTCGGCTCTTGTAATTGTTGTTCCATCTTCTAGGACCACTTCTCTGCCCCATTGAAACATATTCCAAATACGATCATGGATGTAATACATTAATGCGTTAATTGTAAACTGGCAAATAAAAATTAGGCTTGCTGTTTCGGCAGCACTCCAACCTGCTTTTGCTACGGTGTATACAATTAATGCAGTTGTGCTTCCGCCAATAATGCGCCAGCTAATTAGTCTAACAATACTACGTCTGCGCCAGTCGTTGAATTTCTTTTTCATTTTAGTCATTTAAAAGTTCCTTTATTTTGTTAGGCCATAATGGTGTTTCCATTCTTTCTGGATGCCACACTACAGCTCCTATGTTGTTGTACATCCATGCTTCACAAATGTTATGATCATCATGTGCCAATACTTCTGCACTGTCTGGTGCTTTTATAATTTGTAAAGTATGAAAACTATTAACTTTGTCTACACGACCGTTACATGATATTAAATGTTCAATATCCATGTGTCCATCGATTCGTGAGACTTTGCCACCAAACATTTCTGTCAATAAAAATGCCCCGTGACAAATTCCGATAACGGGTTTGTTTTCCCCTATCATTTTTTGAATAAGTGCCTTCTCTACATAATTTCTAATAGGATGATCATCGCCGCCAGTGACTATTAATAAGTCAATGTCAATATCTTGTATATCCATCCTGTTAGGTATAAAAATTAGGTTGTGATTTATTAAGCACGAATACCATCCGTGCTCAATTGAATCATACTGTCTATTTTTATGCAACAGGACTCTTTGTGTGAGTCCTATATTCATTATTGTAAGTACGCTTGTTCAAAAATCTGTTTTGCTTCTTCTGTTGGCATACTGTTATCGCAACAAATTTGATACAAGTCAATACGCATTTGATGTGCGATCTTTTCTACACGTTCTTGTACTGCTGGATCATTACATAGTTTCTTTAGTTTGCGAGCACCAATAGTACTATGGAAGCCTTCGTCTTTTGCAATACGGGCATAACGTGAGCTAATAAACTGATCTGGAATACAATCTGCCATCATGTTCCAGTTTCGCTCTGCACGACCCTCTGCAATAAATTGATAAGTTGACAATACAACATCGTCTAACTCACCATACTTTGCTAAAAGTGTAGCACCTTTAGCAGTTGGTTTTGCTTTTTCTGCAGCAATAGCAGCATCAACATCCACGTCATTACCAGTAATATGCTCAATAACTTCTTTAACTAGTTTAAAGTGTATCGATTCGTCTAAAACTTGCTTAGAAAGCAATGTTAGTTCTTCAGGATCAGTATTCGCATCTGCTGAAGCAACAGCCTTTGCTACACCAACCATGTTCATACGCTCGTTGACCATACGACCAACAAAGTGTTCAACTAGCTCATCTTCGCTTGGCTTGCTGTCAAAGTATGCCTTTACCATTAATTCACTAGCACGGAATAGTCCCTCGTTATCACGCCCTAATTTCTCTACAAACTGTTCTGATGTTAGCATTCTATTTTCTCCTCAACAAATGCATTTTTGTATAACTACATATAATTATTTAGTATTTTTAGGAAAATTTTATATGAATACACGAATTTTTAATTTAATTATAAAAAATTTGCAGGATTCGTTTAATTTGGAAAAGTATAGTAAAATTTGTGACTCTATTACAAAAGACACACGAATAGACTTCTTACCATGGACTCCAGCAAGACTTGAAAAATTCAAGAAAAGAATTGGTGAAGAACTGTCTTTGTCTTTTGATTGTAGTGGTACTATTGAAGAATTAGTTGATAGATTAGATAAAGAATATCTTGCAAGATTTTTTGGTGAGATTTGGAAGCCGACAACAGAAAAGTTCACGTACACTGGTTGGGCCATAGTTGATGAAGTAAACAAGCATAACCCTAAAGCTGTTCTTGATGTTGGCTGTGGGTACAATCAATTTAAGGGACGTATTCCTAATTTAATTGGTATTGATCCATATAACAACTGCGCCGACTATATGGTTGATGTGTTAGATTTTAAAATGCCTGATCAAACATATGATGCTATTATTTGTTTAGGCTCTATAAACTTTAATGAAAAGAGTGACGTAGAGGTTAGATTAAAGCGTGTCAGTGAATTATTAGCCGCCGGCGGCAGGGCATACTTTAGAGTTAATTCAGGGCAGTTATGGAAAAACGGTCCGTATGTGGATATATTCCCATGGAGTTTTGAAATTGCCGCAGAGTTTTCTAAAAGTTTAGGTCTAACATTAGAGACTTTTAAGAAAGATTGGAATGATCGTTTATACTTCGTCTATTACAAACAACATGAACAATAACATATTACATGCAAGTCCAAACTGGATATTTGTTAGTTTTACCCATGGAGCATTTGGACACTTATTAGGAAGGTGTTTAATGACCGGCCCAGATACGGCATGGTATGATCATCCAGTAAACGGTGATAGACCATGGAACTGGAATCATTTTCCGGTTTGGAGCGGCTGGGGCACAGGATTTAGTCACTTTATTAGGGGTTTTAATATTGATGATCAACATAGTTGGCATACAAAAAGAGACATTCCAGGTTTTGGGCAATGGAATCAATGGCACCCTAAAGGTGATGAAAATAGATTTTCTGAAGAATGGATTAATGAATTAGCTTTAAAAACAAAACTAGTTTATACTACACACGATTATCCAGAATACTTAAAATCTAGATTTCCTAATTGTAAAGTTGTTTGTGTAAGAATTTCAGATAACGACTGGGTTAATTGTGTTAAAAATCAATTAGAAAAAACAGGGTCTTACACAACAATACTTAATGGGATAACTGATCCTATATCAGAAGCCGACAAGTTTGATTGGAGTAACAAAACTGGATTTAGCTTGCTTAGGGATTGGGAAAAATATAAACTCAATCTAAATGATGAAGAGTATGTTGAATATACTGTTAAAGTCATGCAGGAACAAGAATCTATAAGGAAAAATCAAAATGATTTTATTGACTGTTTCTTTGATACAGAAAATAAGTTTAATATTGATGCTATAGTTCAGTTACACAAAGATTTAGATATTAGTCACGACGCTGATAGAATTAAAAAAGTTTTAGATGCATTTAATTTAGATAATTTGATAAGGAAATTTTTATGAGTTACCATCCATTTGCTTTAATTGTTGAATCAAAAAAAGGAAATCTAATAGTTAAATGGAAAGATGCAGTTACATTAGCCAAGTATGCAAATATCCAATCAGCATTTTATCTTTCCGAAAATCAATCGTTTAGTGTAGAACTATTAGAACAAAAGTTTACTCCTTGGAATCAACTATTTTGGAGTCACAGAGAAAAACAAGGCATGTTTGATTATCCAGATAATGCACGAATAATGGACATTGGTTGTGGAGTGTCAGCTGTTGATCTTTTATTATATAGTTATATCCCAAATAGCACATTTTTTCTTTTAGATAACGAAGGATGGGATGACAAGTTTGCAGAATTGGGTATTCCTAATATCAGTTATGGTGATAATTACCCAGTCTACCATAATTGGAATCCGGTTATGGATGCTATAGAAGCTTCTAATTTTGATAAATCTAGATTTAATTTTTTGAGCAGTGATTCAAAATTTCCTGAAGATTTAGATGTTGTGACGTCATATCTGTCTTGGTGCTTCCATTATCCTAAAGAAGTTTATTGGGAGAAAGTCCAGAAAAGTTTAAAAGTTGGTGGAAAACTTATTTTAGATGTACGCCCGTTGCATGATAGAGATATTATTGGCGAAATAAGCGAGGCGATGAAAAGTAAACCAGTAACCTTTACTTTTCCTAAAGTTTCAAAATATGTAGACGACCACGAAGGGCCAGATCCAAATATTACTGGGTATAGGTGTATGTGGACAAAAAATTAATTACTTTCATTTGCTCTTTGAGCAACAACTTGTTCAATATCACCACGTTCATCAGTAACCCAATTTTTTTGCCAGTAGAATCCCCTAGCGCCAAAAGTTATGCCTAAAATGAGCCTAGGTCTGTCTGTTTGATTAGGTTTAGATCTATGTTTCATATAGCCGGGAAAAATTAATAAGTCTCCAGATTGTACATTAATTTCATGTTCAAACTGATAAGTGCCTTCTAAGTAATTTACTGGCTGAGCAGATAGCAATAGATCGTTCGGATTTTCAAAGACTATATTACCTTGTTCTGGACTAGCATCAACATAATATACTGCTGTAAAAGGCAAACTTAAATGTAGATGACTAGTTATGTAACCGCCTCTAGGAGATTTGTTGGCCCAGATTTCTAAAATAAATGGTTCTAATCCAGGAAAATAATCTAATTCTTTCCAATAATCCTTAGCGGCTGCTTCAGTAAACGCGATTAAATCTTTTGTTTCTTCTGCATATTTTCGATTGATGTTAGGCTCTACATGATATGTACACATATTTCCATCACGCTGAAAATGTTGATTATTTGAAATAGATTCCTCAAATGCTTTATCAAGTTTACTGAACAAATTATCTTTGATCCATTCATGATTTTCGTAGCGTGTTTTATAAATTTTAAAAGGAAAAAGTGAGATTGCGTTTGACATTTTAATTTTTGATATCCTGTATTTTTACATCAGCCCAATTCAATTTGGGAACATCTAATATTACTTGTTGTGTGCTGATAACGTCTTTGTATTTTATTAAATCATAAATGTAGTTTGCTAACGTTTGTGTTTCAATTTTTGGTGCAATGAATATTTTAGACATTTCAGTATCAACTAAACCTGGGATAATATTTAACACTTTTGGTAGATCGGAGTACATTCTTTTTGAACAAATAAGATTTTGTTCCTTTTTGTCACTAATATATTGATCAAAAAAATCGTTAGTTTTTCCTGGATAGAAAACTAGTTTACTGCTCATATTAACAATCATCTTATTTTGATTTTCCCATGTTTGTATAAACATTTTTAAAAGATCAGTTTGACTGTTGTGAGCATATGCATTGTTTATAAAAATATCAAAGTCTTGAGATTGATTTACAATATTCTGTCTAATTTCCGAATTTGAAATATCCCAGCCATTACTTGAGCTATACCCGACAACAGTATGTCCGTGTTCTTTAAAAACATCGTAAATAGATTTTCCAATTCCTTTAGTGTGTCCAGTAATTGCAATTTTATAGGTCATGAAAATATATATCAATAAATATTCGACAAGGAAAAATAATGCATTTTATACATCAAACAGTTAGCCTATGTGATCATTGTTATCGACATGTACCCGGAAATGTCGTTGAAGAAAACGGGCAGATTTTGTTAAAGAAGATGTGTCCTGAACATGGGTTAATGGTTGGAATAGTTGAGCCCGATGTTGAATTTTATTACGGTTTGGTGCATAATAAACCCCCTGTAATTAAAAATTTTATGGAGCCAATGCTTTTTGAAGTAACCGATAAGTGTCAATTAAATTGTCCACATTGTTATCATTTACCGGATAATAAAACACAAGACAGACCGCTTGATGATCTTAGGCAACTTTTCAAGAACTTTCCTAAAACATGTTTCCCGATGATAGCAGGTGCAGAGCCAACTCTTAGACCTGACTTTATAAAATTGTGTCATGAAATAAAGAATTCAGGCTTTGAAAGATTCTTAGCGTTAACAAACGGTTTAAGATTTGCTGATAAAAAATTTACAGTTGATTGCTTTAATGCTGGATTAAGGAACGTTTGTATAGGTCTTAATCACCCATCATATCAAGGACAAAGGGTTCATGATAAACAACTAAGGGCTATAGATAATCTAATAGAGCAAGGTTATGGCATGACCTATATAGGATATACTTTACAAAGTTTAGATGAAATTCCATTTATTTTGGAAGAAATTAAAACTTTACAAAGTAAAATGCCTAATAAAGAAGAAAAATGTCATTTTAGAATTCGATGCGGCAGTTTTATTGGTAGGAGTTTAGATAGCCAACGTAGCTTTTTAAGTTCTACTATTAAAAAAATTAAGGATATATTAGGCGATGAAATAAGTCTTTGGCACGGTGACGATAATCCTTATCATGTAGTTTATAAGTGGGGTGATATAGTTCTCAGATTAATCCAGTGGCCAGATGTAACTAACATAGATTTAGAAGAACTAGATACGGGACCATGGTGCCAATTTTATGATGGACCGATTACAAATTTTGTACATCAAGTTATTACACGTGATGCATATATTAATATGAAAAAACCTGCTTTAGATTTAGTACCTATTAAATATCGTTATGAACCAACAGAGATTAAAACATATTGGAAAGATGATTGGAACGGGCCTATTCAAGTAAAAGATTTAGATTGGGGATGGATGAGTTCAGAAGCAACACCGATACAGTTACCTAAAAAAATACCAATTAGAATTGCAAAAACGGTAGTATTATAATTATGATAGTTGAAAAAACTGGTTTCTCTGTTAATATACAAAACATAATAACCGACATGAATGTAGTGTTGTCAAAACAAGAATGGCCGCACTCCCCATTAGGTTCTGATTTAGTTGCTAATCAAATAAGTCTTAGACACAGGCAAGGACATGAAAGCTGGACAGATGGTGTTGGCAGTTTAAAAGACAAACAGGGTAATGTTATTGCCGAAGAAAAGGATTTTACTATTTGGCACAAAGAACTACCTGAGTACACTAGACAAGTTTTAGATGATTTACAGCAAAAAGAAAATGTAAAATTTGGACGTGTTAGATATATGAGGCTATTGCCTAAAACAGGATTACGTGTTCATTATGATTTTGAATATAGATATCACTTAGCAATTACTACTAATAGATTTAATATGTTTGGACATTATTACGAAGGTGATTTAGAAGTAGCTAAATGTTACCATATACCCGCTAATGGATATTTTTACAAAGTCGATACTAGAATGCCACATTTTGTATATAATGGTAGTACCGAGGATCGCATACATTTAGTATGCTGTGTGATTTAACAAAATATTTTTTGCTGTAGGTAACACACTTAAAAATAATTGATAGACATTATCATCGATAGCGTTAGCATCGTGTACTAGACTAGTATCGATAATATATAATCTACCTAGTTCAATATTCTTAACAGTTTCTAATTCACCCGTTGCTTTATTAAAATATCTAACAACGACATTTGGACTAGTAGTAGCCCATAAACGTATCCACATACTAGGAACAACTGTATCAATATGTGGATAAAAGAAAGCACCGTCATCCCATTTAAGAATATTACTACGACACCAGTATCCGTCAAACACTTTTAGTGGCGATAAAGAAGACAAGTTCATAACTTCAGTAAGTGCAACACAATCTGTTTCTATCAATGGCTGAGTGGGATTGTCTCTGTTCCATGCCATCAAAGAACCATTAACGGGGTCTTTGGATTTTAATACACCATCTTGATTTACCAGCGCCAATGCATATCTAGGTAAATGTTGATGATCGTTTCCCCACTGTTCAAAATCTTTTTCGTATTGAACGATTTCTTTATTAAACAGATCACAGTCTATTTTGATGTTTAACGGTGTCAAAAAATTAGGGTGAAGACTTTGATAGTCTTCGACCCCAATCAAATTTTTACATTTGCTGTAAAAATTTACTGCGCCAGATTTTTCAAATACGTTAATAGTTTCTTGAATGATTTTATCTGCATCAATTTTCATCAACTATTTAAGACTCTAGACACTGCTGTAATTACAGAAGCGATACGCCCAATGTCACGTAATTGTTCAACCGTGTAACCTTCAGCTTTAAGCGTCTCATAATGAGCCTTAACACAGAAGTGACACTTGCCAACAATACTAGCGGCAAGACTGTATGCTTCAAATCGTGCTTTAGTAGTTCCGCCATGTGTGCTGATAGCATTCATTCTAAGTTGAGCTGGTAAACCTTTTAAGTTAGCATCGTCAGCCATTTCTACGAATGGATACCATACATTATTCATAGCCATCAAACTAGCGGCTGTGATTGCAGCTTCTGCTTCCTTTTGGTCTGCCATCTGACTCTGCATCCAAGTCCACAATTTACTGTTACCTGTGGCAAAGGCAGCGGCTAGTGCTACTGCTTCTGCTTCCTCTTGTGGAAGTGTACTGCGCTTGACCACTGCATCGATATTCAATTTAGTATCTTTTGCATAGTCAGGAATAGTTTCTTTAATTTGATCTACCCATGCTGTCATTTTGTTTTCTCCGCAATTTCTTTATAACCCTTATATGTTGGGTGTACCCTGTCGGCACTTAGCTGATGCTCTTTGGAATCAATGACAAAGTCCTGATATTTGTCAGCTACCTTTTGTACATTTTTTCTTTTAACTTCTTTTATTGCAGGCA
>JACCDP010546166.1_pt1 | contig 13201 bp, 12 predicted proteins | sample 7445841 | NCBI WGS metagenome assembly JACCDP01 (sample SAMN15323441, study PRJNA562643) | freshwater metagenome | isolation source: river surface water | place: USA:Blue River Watershed | collected 2017-08-17
ACCGGCGCCACGGCGTCCAGCAGGGCAGGCAGCGCGTTCGGCAGCGCGTGGACCATCAACGCGCGCGCACTCGAACAGCCCTTGGCCCGCGCGGTCACGACGTACGGCTTCGAGGCCTCTGTCGTCAGCGCGTCACGCAGCACCACGCCGAGAAAAAGCCCCGGCCCGAGCGACATCACCGCCGCTGCAATCGGCTCGAACAGCGATTTATCCTCATCAAAGGACACCCCCGTCTGGCGCGCGACGACGAGCGCCACGATGAAGGTCGGCGTCGCGTAAACGATCGCGGGGAGGCGCGACAGAAGGCCTCCCGCGACACCTCTCCGAAGGACGACCGAGGTGGCCGCGAAAAGCGTGGCGAGGGCCAACGCGAGCACGAGCGCGACGGCACCGATGCGAAGGCTGCCCAGCAGCGCGCGCGAGATGTGCCGCGCGTCGTACAGCTCCGAGCCACCGTCGCCGACGAGCGAACGGCCCGCGGCGAGGTCGCGCCACGGGCAGAGGAACCCATCCCAGCGGTTCAGACACAGCCGCTCGTCCAGCTCGCTCTGCACGGCCGACGCCGTCACCTGCTTCGCGTCGTCGTCGCGCTTCACCGGCAACCGCGCCACCGCCTGATAGACGACGAACGCGATGACCGGCATCAGCGCGAGATCGCGCGCGAAGCGGAACACAAGCCCTCTCATGGCATCGCCCCGAGGCGCGTGGACGACAGCGAGAGGAAGTTGAACGCGTCGACGCCGAGTCCGCGAATCCAATCGCGCGTTCGGTAGTAGCGATCCGGGTGATAGAGCGGCACGACGACCGCAGACTCGTCCGTGAGCAGCCGCTCTGCGGCCGTGAACGCGCGCTGCGCTTCGGCCGGGTCGCTCGCGGCAGCTCCTTCGGCGAGCAGCGCCTCGTATCGCCCAACCAGCAAGCCGCCCTCGAGCGACGCGAAGCCCGTGTAGTTCACGCCGTTCGAACGGAACGGCGACAGCAGGCTCTCGGGGTGCGCGTAGTCGGCGCCGGTGCGACGCAGAAACAGCGCGTGGCGCACCTTCCCGTCCTTCGTCTGAATCTCGTCGGTGAAGTTCGACGTCTCCACCACGTTCACCGGAATGCCCGCCGCGCCCAGCTGACGCCGCAGCCCCTCCGCGATGCCGCGCTCCGGCAGGAAGGTCCGAGCCGAGCGGATGAGCAGCGTCAGAGGCTCGCTCGGCGGCGTGAACGGCTCGTCGGGAATCCCATCACCGCCTGTCGATGGGTTGAGCGACGGCGGCAGGAAATGGATGGCGAGGCGTGGATTCGGCACGAGTCCATCCATCAACGCGTCGCGATGGATGGTCCGGCGGATCGCCCTCCGCAGCGGCAGCGGCACCTTGTCCGCGTTGATGCCCAGCCAGACTGTGCCGATCAACTCCGTGTGCCTCAGAGCCGCACCGGCCCGCGCCAGCATCGTCGGGTCGTCCATCATCAGCACGTCGACCTGGCAACGCTCGTAGAGCACCGGCCCCAGGGCCACCTCGACGAGAAGGATCGAGCGCGGCGCATCGGCAGATCGCACCGCGTCGTGTTCGTTCGCAACGAGCCGCAGCGTGCGCCCCAGCTTGTCCCAGGAGCTCACGCGGAAGGCGCCCAGCACCAGCGGATGGTCGTCGCCCGGTTCGTCGAACCATCGCGCCGGAATGTCGAGGCCGAAGCGAGGCTCGAGCACCGACGACGGCTGCGGGAAGAAGACGTAGACGTTGGCGAGCCGCTGCAGGAAGTAGTTTCGCGGACCTTTGAGAGAGACCTCGAGCGTCCGCGCGTCGAGTGCGCGCACCCCCATGTTTTCCAGCGTTTCCGGAATTTTCTCCGGTGCCTTCGCGCGGGCCTCCAGCACCTCCTCGGCGCCCACGAGGTCGACGAGTGGCCCTGGCTCACGCCCCAGCAGCGCACGCCGCCACGCGTAGACGAAGTCACGCGCGACGAGCGGCGTCCTCCCGTCGCTCCACACGACGCCGTCACGCAGGTGGAACGTGTAGATCTCGCGCCCGTCCTCGCGGCGCACCTCCCACGACGAGGCGAGGCCCGGGGCGACGCGGTGCTGTTCATCCAACGTCGTCAGCCCCCGCATCATCGCGAGGATCACCGGATAGTTCTCGGCAGACGACGGACTCGAGCGGCTCCAGTCGAGCGTGTTCGGCAGCGACGCCAGTGCGACGCGCACCTCGCCCGACTCAGGGCCGCATCCGCCGGGACGCAGCGTCTCGCCACAGCGGCAGCCCCAGAGAGACGCCAGCACGCAAAGCACTGCGGCCGGCGCGAGGCGCATCAGACGGCCACCGCAGGCGATGGGTCGGCCGATCGCGCGACCTCGGGCTCCGACGCCGCGAACGAGGCGCCGAGCGTTACGACGAGCGTGATCCAGACCAGGTCGGCCATCAAGAGGTGCACCAGCTGCAGCCAGATCGGGGCGAGCAGCACCACGTTCAGAATCCCGAGGCCGAGCTGGACAAACAGCAGCGTCGTCAGCAGCCCCGCCGCCTTCCCGGACAACGGATGCGACATGTGTCTCTTGAGCGCTTGCACCATCAGCAACGTCACGGCCATCGCGGCGATCGCGATGCCCGGGTGTGCGGTCCGTAGCTTGATGAAGAGGTGCGCCGTCGGCGCGAAGTCGCTGCGGATGCTGTCGAGCAGGCTCACCGCGGGGAAGAGCGTGTCACCCAGCGCCGCGATCGCGCCGCTCACACCGAGCAGGAGCATCGACACGATCGACGCCGCAGCGAGTGAGACCGCCGTCCCGCGCCCACGCAGCTTCGGTCCGGGAACGTCGAACGCCCAGAGCGTCGTCAACGTCATCGCCCCGACCAGCACGAAGGTGTTCACCAGATGGACCGCCATGAACATGGCGCGCGCCAGGGTGTCGTTACCAGCGACCAGCTTGAACAGCACGAGCCCCGCGCCGACCCCCGCCTCCGTCAGCATGAAGAACATCGAGGCCGCCGCGCCCTTGCGGACGACGTGGCCGCGCGGGAAAGCCCGGAACGCCCAGACGAGCAGCACCACGACTGAGATCAGCGCGAGGCCGCTCGTCGCGCGATGCGAAAATTCGATCAGCGTCTTGGTGCTGGGCGCGAGCGGGATCACCTCGCCGTTGCAGGTGGGCCAGTGGTCGCCGCAGCCGTCACCCGACTTCGAGGCGCGCACGTAGGCGCCCCAGACGATGACGAGCAGGTTCCAGACGACGACGCCCAGCGCGAACTTCCGAAACGCCTTCATTTCAGCCCCACCGGTGATACGCGGGATGGCCCGGCTTCACCGCGACGAACAGCCCCCGGCACGTCGCGCAGACCTTACCGCCTGCCTCCAGCGTCGCCTCGATCGTCGCGCGGTCGTCGGTCGACTCCACGACCTTCGCGCGCAGCGTCACCGGCCCATCCATCGGGATCGGCCGCTTCAGCTTCACGGCGTACTCGGCCGTCACGGTACAGGGCGGCGCGTCGATTCCGGCCTTCTGCATCAGGTGGTGCGCGGCGGTCCAGTTCGAGTGGCAGTCGAGCAGCGCGCCCGTGATGCCGCCGTTCATCATCCCCGGAAAGGCCTCGTGGTGCGGCTCGGGGCGCCACTCGCACACCACCTCGTCACCGATCGCAAACGACCTGATTTTCAGACCTTTCGCGTTCGCGGGTCCGCAGCCGAAGCAGATGGAGTTCGGCGCGTAGGTCTCCTGCAGGCTCTTCGATTCCATGGTTCACCAGTCCTTGTCGCGCCGCTGGCGCTTCACCTGTGAGGCCTGTTTCTTCGCGGTCAGCCGGCGCTCCTGAGAGCCGCGCGTCGGCTTCGTCGGACGCCGCTTCTTTGGCACGAAGGCGAGCTGCTCCAGCCGCTCGCGCAGGCGGTCGATCGCATGGCCCTTGTTCTCGTGCTGGCTGCGCCGCTCGGTCGCCGTCACCGTGATGCCGGTGGGCCGATGCACGAGCCGCACGCCGCTCTCCGTCTTGTTGCGGTGCTGTCCGCCCGGGCCGCTCGCGATGAAGACGTCCCAGTCGCACTCGTCGAAAAGAGCCTCATCCGACAGGCTTTTCGAGCGTCGTGCGATCGCCTTGCGGTCCGGCGGAGGCGGCGGCGCAGGGGGCGCAGGAGGCTTGCTTCCGGGAAGGTCACTCACGACGCACCTCCGCGCACCAGCTGCCGTACCGCGAGCCCCAGGCCGTCTTCGGTGAGCGGAAACATCGGGAAGAAGCCGCGGAGAATCTTCACGGTCGTCTGAGCCCAATAACCTTCCGGGTCGGGGTTGAGCCACACCTTCGGGCGGAAGTGTTCGGACACGAGGCGCATCCATTCGAGCCCCGTGCGCCGCGTCGACTGGTCGTACCAGTAGCTGCCGCCGGCGTTCAAAAGCTCGGCCGGATGCATCGCAGCGTCGCCCACGATGACCAGCTTTTCGTCGCGGTCGCTCTTGCCGAGGAGATCCGCGACCGGCACCGGTCGCCGGAATCCCGCATCCTCGAAGACCGACGCGTAGATGCAGTTGTGGAAGTAGTACGAGCGGAATCGCGCGAACCTTCCCGACCGCGATGCCGACGTGAAGATGCGACTGACGAGCTCCGCGTGCGGATCCATCGAGCCGCCCACGTCCATGAGCAGGAGCACCTTCGCGCGGTTGCGGCGCGGCGGCCGCATCACCACCTCGAGTTCGCCCGCGTTCGAGGCCGTCGCATCCACAGTGCCGTCGATGTCCAGCTCATCGTCCGCGCCGCTGCGCCCGAGATCGCGCAAGAGCCGCAGCGCCACGTCGATCTTCCGGACGTCGAGCACCACGTCGCTGCGATAAGCGCGATACGCACGCTCGCCCGCCCGCTGCATGGCCGAGCGCGAGCCGCCGCCGCCCACCGCCATGCCCGACGGATGCGCACCTCCGTGGCCGAACGGGCTGGTGCCGCCGGTGCCGATCCACCGGCTTCCGAAGTCGTGACGCTCCTTCTGCTCGCGCAACCTCTGCTCATAGAGCTTACGCAATTCGTCGGGCGACAGGCTCTCGGCGAGCGCGCGCTCCTCATCCGAGATCTCGCGCCGCTTCGCGTCGGCGAGCCACTGCTCGATCTCGGCGGTGACGGCGAGCGCCTCCTGCGTGACGCCCTGGTAGACCGCGAGGAACGCCGCGTCGAAGGCGTCGTAGTGGGCGATGTTCTTGACCAGCACCGCGCGCGCCAGGTCGTAGAAACCGCTCAGCGAGGAGTCGTGCAGGCCCAGCTCGAGCGCGCGCATCAGGGTCAGCCACTCGTGGGTGGAGACCGGCACCTTGCGGCGGCGCAGCTCGTAGAAGAAGTCGAGGAGCATGGGCGTCCTCTTCTAAGCCCGCGCCTTGAACGCCTCGAGGTCCTGCTCGGTCTTGAGCAGCGTGCCGAGGAACGGGATGCCGCCGCCGATGCGCGACAGGTCAACGCCGCTGCGGCGCAGCGCGGCGATCCAGTCGATCAGCTCGCTCGTCGACGGCTTCTTGCGCAGGCGGGGCGCGCTTCGCAGGCCGTAGAAGGTCTCGAGGCAGTGGTCCAGCACCTTCGGCTCCAGGTCCGGGTGGTGGACGCGGACGATCTGCCGCATCAGCTCCTGCGTCGGGAACTCGATGTAGTGGAAGACGCAGCGGCGCAGGAAGGCGTCGGGCAGCTCCTTCTCGTTGTTCGACGTGATGATGACGAACGGCCGCTCGCGCGCCACGTACTCGTCGCCGGTCTCGTTCACGGCGAAGCGCATCGAATCCAGCTCGGCGAGCAGGTCGTTCGGGAACTCGACGTCGGCCTTGTCGACCTCGTCGATGAGCAGCACGACGCGCGTGGGCGCCGCGAGCGCCATGCCCAGCGGCCCCAGCTTCACGTATCGGCGAACGTCCTTCACATCGCCGTCGCCGAAGCGGCTGTCGTGGAGGCGCTGGACCGTGTCGTAGACGTAGAGGCCCTCCTGCGCCTTCGTCGTCGACTTCACGTGCCAGCGCAGGAGCGGCAGCCCCATCGCCTGCGCGACGTTCTCGGCGAGCAACGTCTTGCCCGTGCCCGGTTCGCCGCGCAGGAGCAGCGGACGCTCCAGCGCGAACGCGACGTTCACGGCGTGCCGGAGAGAGTCGCTCGCGACGTAGTGGGCGGTTCCTCGAAAGCGGTCGAAGGTCTGTTCCATGGCCGGCGGAATGTAACAGCGCAACACCCGCCGGACGCGATGAAATCGGCTTTTCGGTCAGTCCATCGCCGGCTCGCCATCGCGAAGCGACTGCTCGGCCTCAGCATCGACGACGATGTCGCTCAGCGCCGCCGCGAGGTCGTTCTTCAGCTTGGCCTTGGCGCGGATCTCGAGCTGCCGCGCCCGCTCGCGCGAGATGCGGTAGTGCGCGCCCAGCTCGCTCAGGGTCATCGGCTTGTCGACCATCAGCCGCTGCTCGATGATGAAACGCTCGCGTGCGTCCAGCTTGCCCAGCGCCTGCTCGACTTTCTGCCGCGCCAGCGTCCGCGTCTCGTGGGCCTCGAGCTCCTCGTCGGCCACGGTGGCGTGGCCATCCAGGAAGTCGAGGTGGCTCGTGCCGCCGTCGTCGCCCATCGGCGCGTCCAGCGACAGGTCGCGGCCCTCGAGGCGCTGGCTCATCTCCGACACCTCGCTCTGCTTCACCCGCAGCTTCTTCGCGATGTCGCCCTCGGCCGCCACCTCGGCGCCGTCCCCCTCCTTCTCGAGCTCCCGCCTCGTGCGCGCGAGGCTGAAGAACAGCTTGCGCTGCGCCTGGGTGGTCCCGAGCTTCACGAGGCTCCAGTTGCGCAGGATGTAGTTCTGGATGTAGGCGCGGATCCACCAGACGCCGTACGAGATCAGCCTGATTTTCCGGTCGGGATCGAACTTCTGCACCGCCTTCATCAGGCCGATGTTCCCCTCCTGGACGAGGTCGGCCATGCGGAAGCCGTAGCTGCGGTACTCGAACGCCACCTTCACGACGAAGCGCAGGTTGCTGGTGACGAGCCGGTGTGCGGCGTCCAGATTGCCGGTGTCGCGGAACTTCCGCGCCAGCGCCTGCTCCTCGTCCACGCTCAGGAGCGGCAGCTGGTTGATCTCCGACAGGTAGGTCGCCAGCGCGCCGGTGTCTCCCGGCGCCGTCGAGACGCTCTGCTGCCGCTTCTTCGCCCGTGCCGCCGTCCGCTGCGCCGTCGCCATGCGTCCCCCCGCGACCATCGGTCGCTCACGAGGACGGGCCGTGGAGCAATCGGGGTGCCACGAAGACGACGCCGCGCCACAATCACGGAAACAGGCTGTTTTGAAGCCGTTCCCGACAGCAGACGGGCGCACGCCGCCGTCATCGCGACAGGGTTTCGCAGCGGACCGGCTGGGAAAAGTTCAGGACCGGTCGGGCTCCGGACGCCCTAGCAGGCGACGCCGAAACGCTCGAAGGCCGCACGCCCCAGCGCCTCGCGGTGCTCCGGTGCCGCCAGGCCGATGAGCGCCCGCGCCCGCTGGCGCAAATTCTTTCCATAGAGGTCTGCGACGCCGTGCTCGGTCACGACCCAGTGGAGATGCGCGCGGGTGGTCACGACCCCTGCGCCCGGCTTGAGCAGCCCCGCGATGCGCGATTCGCCCTTCGAGGTGGTCGACGGCAGCGCGATGATCGGCTTCCCGCCCTCGGAGAGCGACGCGCCGCGGATGAAGTCCATCTGCCCGCCGACGCCCGAGAACTGCCGCGTGCCGATCGAATCGGCGCACACCTGCCCGGTGAGGTCGATCTCGATGGCGCTGTTGATCGCCGTCACCTTCGGGTTCTTGCGGATCACCGAGGTGTCGTTCACGTAGCCGATGTCGAGCAGCTGCACGAGCGGGTTGTCGTCGATGAAGTCGTAGACGCGCCGCGTGCCCATGACGAAGCCGGCGATGACCTTGCCGGGATGGACCCGCTTCTCCTCGCCCGTCACGACGCCGCTCTCGATGAGCGGCACGACGCCGTCCGAGAACATCTCGGTGTGAATCCCCAGCCGCCTGTGGCCCGTCAACGCCGCCAGCACCGCGTCCGGAATCGCGCCGATGCCCATCTGGAGCGTCGCGCCGTCGTCGACGAGCCCCGCGACATGGCGGCCGATCGCCTGCTCCACCGGCGTCAACGCATGCCCGCGCGCCTCCAGCAGCGGCTCGTCGCAGGCGACCATCGCGTCGAAACGGCTCACATGGACGAGGCCGTCGCCGTGCGTCCGCGGCATGCGCGGGTTCACCTGCGCGACGACCTTCTTCGCCACCTGCACCGCGGCCCGCGCGACGTCGACCGAGACCCCGAGCGAACAGAAGCCGTGGCGGTCGGGGGGCGACACCTGCACCAACGCAACGTCTATCGGAAGAATACTCCTCCGAAAGAGGTTCGGCACCTCGGAGAGGAAGACCGGCACGTAGTCTGCGCGCCCCTCGTGAAGCGCCTCGCGCATGTTCGCGCCGACGAAGAGCGCGTTCACATGAAAGCTTTTTTCCAATCCCTTCTGAGCGTACGGCGCCGGACCCTCGGTGTGCAGGTGCACCACCTCGACGTCCGTCAGTGCCCCGGACCGGGCGGTCATCGCCTCGACCAGGAGCCGGGGAACGGCCGCCACCGAGTGGACGAAGACACGGTTCCCCGATGCGATGCAGCGCACCGCCTCGTCGGCACTGGTCCAGCGCATGAACGCCCCCTAGCGCTTCTTCTCGTGCTCGATGGTGACGATGGTCCCGATGCCGCCGCGCACGTTCCAGGTCGCCTCGATCCGGAACTTCCGCGGCGCAATGGCCGCGATGATGTCGTCGGCGATGGTGTTCGTGACCTTCTCGTGGAACGCGCCCTCGTTGCGGTAGCTCCAGAAGTAGCTCTTGAGGCTCTTGAGCTCGACGCACTTCTCGTCCGGGACGTACGAGATCTCGAACTGCGCGAAGTCCGGCTGAGAGGTCAGCGGGCAGAGGCAGGTGAACTCGGGCACGTCGAACGTGATCGTGTAGTCGCGCTCCGGGTTCGGATTCGGGAAGGTGTCCAGCGTCTTCGAGGGCTGCAGCGGCATGGTGGTCGAGGCCTCCGTGTTTGTGACGCCTTCCTGTAATCGAACTTGGGCATCGGCGGTGCAGCAAACGAAGGGCGACCTTCAAGGACTGCGGGGCGGTCTGGCACGGCCTCCGAAGCCAAGGGAAGATCGAACAGGTACACCAACAGCCGTCTGAACGCCGTGAAACCCGTCAGCAACCGGCGCCAACTCGACGGTTCGGGCCCTTCCGGCATCGCGTCGCCCGGACCGCACCGTCTCCCCGGCCGAGCCCCTCGCGCCAGGAGTCTGATTTGTCTCGCCCGCGGTCCGGTGCTAGGAATCGCCCCCCGCGTTCGCTCCGACCCTTCCGAGGACGTCTCCATGCTCGCCTCCACCCGTGAAGCCTCCCCTGCGCCCCGCGTCATCTCGGCGCCGCCGCGACCGTCCGACTCCGGACACGAGGCGCTGCGAACCGAGCTGGACGCCCTCAACGAGGAGCTCCGCGAGCTTCGCAGCACCGACCACGCCCTGCGGGCCTACTTCGCGAGCTGGGGCGCGCTGGTGTCGCTCTCGGTGACCGGCAAGCTGATCTTCGACTTCTTCAACCCGCCCGACGGCCGCGTGGTCCGCCCGCCCTACTTCACCGCGACGCCGCTCCTGCTCATCGGGCTCTGGCTCGTCTTCGACGCCCTCAAGAACCGCGCCCAGAAGGCCGCCCTGGAAAAGCACGAGGCGGTGCGTCTTGCCCGCCAGCACGAGCTGAGGGAGCTGCTTGGCTTGAACGAGGCGCCCGTCCCTTCGCTCGACGATGACGCGGCCCCGGCCGTCGGCCTCGCCTAGAAAGAGCGCCTCCATGCGCGCGCCGTTCATCGTCTTCGAGGGGCTCGACGGCGCCGGCACCACCACGCAGGCGCACAGGCTCGTGGCGGCGCTGCAGAGCTCCGGCACAGCCGCACACTTCACGCGCGAGCCCTCCGACGGTCCCATCGGCACGATGATCCGCCAGGCGCTGGGCGGCCGACTGATGCTGCCGTCGGGCGCCCGCCTCACGCCGGAGACGCTGGCGCTGCTGTTCGCCGCAGACCGGATGGACCACCTCGCCGCCGAGATCGACCGGCTCTGCGATGCGGGCGTGACCGTGGTCTGCGACAGGTATCTGCTGTCGAGCATTGCGTACCAGGGGCAGGAGCTCGAGCCGGGGTTCGTCGCCTCGGTCAACGCACGCGCCAAGGCCCCCGACCTGACGCTCTTCGTCCGGGTTTCGCCGGAGACCGCGCTCGTGCGCCGCAGCGGACGCCACCTGGGCGACGAGCTGTACGAGAAGCTGGAGACCCAGCGTCGCGTCGCCGCCGCCTACGACCGCGCGGCCGCCGACTTCTCGGCCTCGCACCGCGTGACCGTCATCGACGGAGAGGGCAGCATCGACGAAGTCGCCGCCGCCTGCCTCGCCGCCGTGCGCGCCCTGCCCTCGACCCGTTAAGGGTCTCTGGACGGGGTTGCCACGCCCTCGAGAAGATTCGCGTGAGCAGACGCTACTGAATGGAGAACACTCGAATGACGCCCCGCCCGCACACCGCCGCGCTGGTCTTGATCGGTAACGAACTGCTGAGCGGCAAGCTGCGCGATGAGAACGGCGCCTACCTCCTGCGCGAGCTGCGCGCCCTTGGCGTCGAGATGCGCCGCGTCGAGATCGTCCCCGACGAGGAGGAGGCGATCATCGACGCCGTGCTGCGCGCCCGCCGCGAGGCCGCGCACGTCTTCACCTCGGGCGGCATCGGCACCACCCACGACGACATCACCGTGCCGGCCATCGCGAAGGCGCTGGGGCGCCGCCTCACCCATGCGCCCGAGATCGTCGAGCTGTTGCGCCGGCGCTGGGGCGACGACCTGCACCCCTATCGCATCCGGCTCGCCGAGATCCCCGAGGGCGGCGAGGTGCTCTGGGGCGACGCGAGCCGGCTGTCGTTTCCTGCCATTGCTGCGGAGAACGTGCTGATTCTGCCGGGCGTCCCGCAGCTTTTCGTCGAGAAGGTCGAGGCGCTCAAAGGACGCTACCGGGCCCCGCCCATCCTCCTCGAGAACCTGTTCGTGGGCTGCCCCGAGGGAGAGATCGCGGCGCTGCTCGACGAGACCGCCGCCGCCTTCCCGGACGTCGCCATCGGCTCGTACCCGAAGCTCGAAGGCACCGCCGACCACCGCGTGAAGGTGACCGTCGAGTCTCGCGACGCAGCCCGGGTCGCCTCCTGCGCCGATCACCTCGCAGGGCGGCTCGCCCCCCACCTCTTGCGACGCGAGCGCCCCTGAACCGCCGCCGCTTCATCCCGGACGCCCGAGGAGCAGCGGCGCCGCCGCCCCCCTTCCGACCCCCATCCGACCCTCATCCGACCCTCATCCGAACCCCGCCGACAGGGGGGGGCGGACAGGCGTTCGCACGCCCGTCGTCGACCGTCGCTCGGCCCTATAATCAGTCCAACAGACAACACAAAGACAGGAATCGGTCGCGATTCCTTCCTTCGCCGCAGCGCAAGATTCTTCCGAAAAACAAGGAGATTGACGCCCTCGCTTCGTCGGGCGAAGGTGCCGGCGTTCGAGTCATCTAACTTCTTTCCAAGGAGTATGGGAATGCGTTCAGTAGGGATGTTTCTGGCGGCCTCGACGATCGTCGCTGCGGCTGGCTGCGCCGGTGATGCCGGGAAGCCGGGCGATCCGGGCCGCGACGGGGCGGGCTGCTCCGTCGTCGACACCGAAGGCGTCAAGACGCTGGTCTGCCCCGACGGCAGCCGCACTGCGCTGCCTGCCGGCGCGAACGGCAAGGACGGCACCGACGGCACCAACGGCGTGAACGGCACCAGCGCCCTCGTGGCGACCACGACGGTCACTCCCTCCAGCGAGTGCCCGACGGGCGGCGTTCGCATCGACAGCGGCAGCGACAACGGCGCCGCCACCAACGCGGGCAACGGCATCCTCGACGCCGACGAGATCGTCTCCACCCGCTTCATCTGCAACGGGGCCGACGGTGCCAACGGTGCCAACGGCGCCAACGGCGTCGACGGCGCGGACGGCCGCGACGGCGTCAACGGCCTCAACGGCGCCGAGGGCTTCACGACGCTGTTCCGCCACAGCCGCCTCGCGCAGGACGAACTCGGCATCGAGACCTGCCTCCTCGGCGGCACCAAGCTCGAGATGGGCCTCGACGCGGACCGCAACGGCCTCCTCGACGACGGCGAGATTCTCCCCGCCTCGACGCAGTTCCTCTGCGACGGACAGCAGGGCATTCAGGGCCTCCAGGGCGTTCAAGGCGACCAGGGCATCCAGGGTGAGCAGGGTGTTCAGGGCGACAAGGGCGACGCAGGCATCGTCTGGGCCGGCGCGTTCGACGCGACCCGTTCGTACGCCATGGGCGAGGCCGTCTCCATCGACGGCTCGACCTACGTCGCGCTGACCGGCACCACCACCCCGCCGCCGAGCAACGAGTGGGCGCTGGTCGCGGCGAAGGGCGATCAGGGTGTGCAGGGTCTCCAGGGCGACAAGGGCGACACCGGCGCTCAGGGCGACAAGGGCGACACCGGCGCTCAGGGCGATAAGGGCGACACCGGCGCTCAGGGCGACAAGGGCGACAAGGGCGACACCGGCAACGCCGGCCTCATCTGGCGCGGCACCTACGACATCCTCGCGACCTACGCCGTGGGCGACGCCATCATCGAGGGCGGCTCGTCCTACGTCGCGACGGCGCTGACCAACTCGCAGCCCCCCGGCACCGACTGGGCGCTGCTCGCTTCGAAGGGCGACCAGGGCCTCAAGGGCGATCAGGGTGACAAGGGCGACACCGGCGCGACCGGCGCCCAGGGCCTGAAGGGCGACCAGGGCGACACCGGCGCTCAGGGCCTGAAGGGCGACCAGGGCGACAAGGGCGACACCGGCGCCGAGGGTCCGCAGGGCCTGAAGGGTGACCAGGGCGAGAAGGGCGACACCGGCGCTCAGGGCCCCCAGGGTCCGAAGGGCGACGCCGGGCTCGTCTGGCGCGGCGCCTACAACATCGCCAGCGCCTACCTGACGGGCGACGCCGTCTCCGACGCCGGCGGCTCCTACGTCGCGCTGGTCGACAACGCTGGGCTCATCGGCGGCAGCGACTGGGCCGTGCTCGCCGAGAAGGGCGCGCAGGGCGAAAAGGGTGACACCGGCGCCCAGGGCCCGCAGGGCATCGATGGTGTGCAGGGCCCGATGGGGCCGCAGGG
>JACCDP010466899.1_pt1 | contig 13199 bp, 7 predicted proteins | sample 7445841 | NCBI WGS metagenome assembly JACCDP01 (sample SAMN15323441, study PRJNA562643) | freshwater metagenome | isolation source: river surface water | place: USA:Blue River Watershed | collected 2017-08-17
GCATATTGGAGATGATGAGCCATAGCACAAATGCAGGATAAGGGTCAAATCTCAAATGTAAGGGTGCCATCGTATTCCATACAATCCAAGAAGCAGACCAAGTAAATACCATCATAAAAAACCCCATAGAACCCACTTTGTTTGTAATCCAAAGTGCTAATTTGTCCATCCTTGAAAGCCTTTCTTTATGCCTGATATTAGCATTTCTAGAAGGCACATGGGTATCCTTGATATGCTGAAGGCTAACAGGGTTTACGTTTTTCATAATTGGGGCGTATTTATGGGTAAAATTAGCTAATAACTGAGTTCATAGTATTCGCTGACTTGTATATCTTTAAGTACATTAAGATACATGCCATGTCACAATCCAATTCAAGACGTAAATTTTTACGCAGTACCGCTGTGGTAGCTGCGGGTGTTACAATTATTCCAAGACAAGTTTTAGGAAGAGGTTTTATAGCTCCTAGTGATCAATTAACCAAAGGTATTATTGGCCTTGGTGGTATGGGAAGAGGCCATATTGGTCTTGGAGGAACTAGGGTGGTAGCACTATGTGATGTTGATCAAACACATTTAGCGGCAGCGGCTAAAATGGTAGGCGCTGGTGTAAAAACTTTTGCAGACTACCATGAACTCATTGCAATGCCCGAAGTTGATATTGTGCATATTGCTACGCCACCACATTGGCATGGTATTATGTCTGTTGAAGCGGCAAAGGCAGGTAAAGATATTTGGTGTGAAAAACCAATGACCCGTACCATCGGTGAAGGTAAACGAGTGGTGGATGCAGTAAAGCAGTATGGTCGAATGTTTAGACTAAATACTTGGTTTAGATTTCAAGATGAGTTTTATGGCATGAAAACAACGGTAAAGCCTATTAAAAAATTAGTAGAGTCGGGTATGCTTGGTTGGCCACTTACTGTAACAGTTAGTAAACACACTGGGTTTGATTGGAAATTTTATTGGATTGGAAAAACAGGACTTGAAGCGCAGCCAGTTCCTGCAACACTTGATTATGACAGATGGTTAGGACCTGCGCCATACAAACCATACAACGCGCACAGGGTTCACGGAACGTTTAGAGGTTATTGGGATTATGATGGTGGTGGACTTGGCGATATGGGGCAACATTATTTAGATCCTATTCAATATTTTTTAGGCAAAGACCACACGAGTCCAGTAAAAGTAGAAGTAGACGCCGATCAACAACATCCGGATGCTTGTGGTACGTTTCGAAAAATAGTGTATACCTATGCCGATGGTTGTAAAATTATTTTAGATGGAGAAGCCAAAGACGAATCGGTGGCTTACATAGAAGGACCGGAAGGCAAATTATTTGCTGGCTTTAAATCTACCATACCTAATCTAAAAGAAAAGTTAGCGCTACTACCAGATCCTACACCACAGGTTACAGATTTTTTAGAATCGGTAAAATACAGAACACCTTTTGCGCTGAATGAATCCAATGGACATAGGTCTTGCACGATTATTAACCTGGGTAAAATTGCACTACAGTTAGGCCGAACTTTAAATTTTGATCCAGAAGCACAAGTATTTATTAATGATGATGAGGCGAATAAAATGATCAACCCGCCAATGCGTGCACCCTATGGTATCTAGTTTAGTAATTGACAAATTTATTGACATGAAAAAAATATGTATAGCTTTTATTGTATCAGCCGTTTTTTTAGTTTGCGCTGGTGATTCATTTGCACAAGGAGATGCAACTTCTGTTGCGTCCACTGTTTCAAAAATGCAAGCATGGAACAGCGCAGATTGGGAAACCTTTTTTAATTCGTTTAAAAATACGGATGCCGGCACCAATGCCCCACATGTAAAAGCGATGTATGAGTTGGATGCCTATTTGCATGCAGCATCACTTGATAAATCATTAAAAAATAAAGCCGTTACGATTGTTGTTAAGGGGCTATCACATTTGCAAAATGTTCAAGAAAAAAACATTTTTGTTCGTGCTTATTTATTAGAACGGCTCGGTTATTTAGGGTCAGACAAAGCTGTACATACACTTTCTAATTATATTGAAGCACCTGGTTATGCAGACGTGGCAACCATGTCGCTTGCTACCATCGGTTCAAAAAAATCATTGGCTGCACTTGAGGCAGCACTCGTAAAAGCTACATCAACTATAAAGCCTGCTATTGAAGCGGCAATCAAACATTCCAAAAGAGTTTTACCTTCTATACAGGCAGTTGCGTTAACGCCAGCTAAGGCAGTTGATCCCGCGCAGCGATTACTTAATTTGCAAGACCAAATGGAAATTGCAAAAAGCCCAACAGCGCAAAAAAATATTATTATTGAAGCTGGGAAAGTAAATAAAGTAGGCGCACTTATGTTTGCTGCTAATTTTTTAGAAACGGCGGCACTACAATCTGATGCAGCACTTGTTGTAGCTAAATTGGCACTTGCCAATCCAGATTTTAAAGGTCCCATGGTAAGACCTGTTTTACAAAGAGCACTCACTTTATTGAAAGGAGAAGATAGTGCCATTTTAGCTAGTAAGTTAGCGTATCATATTAAGGCCATGCCTTACGATTATGGTTTCGAAAACTTATTTAATGGAACCGATTTAACGGGCTGGAAAGGACTTGTTGCAAATCCTATAGCCCGCTCAAAAATGAACGCCCAACAATTACAAGATGCGCAGGCAAAAGCAGACGCATCCATAAAATCCGACTGGGTAGTAAAAGATGGACTACTTGTTTTTACCGGACATGGCGATAATTTATGTACACAAAAACAATATGGTGATTTTGAACTTTTTGTGGATTGGAAAATCACCGAAAAAGGCGATGCGGGTATTTATTTACGCGGAACACCACAAGTACAAATATGGGATACGAGTAGACGTGAAGTGGGCGCACAGGTTGGTTCTGGTGGGCTTTACAACAATCAAAAAAATCAGCGTAATCCGCTAGTTGTTGCAGACAATAAAATTGGCAGTTGGAATACGTTTCATATTATTATGCGTGGTGCAGAGGTTACTGTTTATTTAAACGGGATACTCGTAACGGATAAAGTTGTTTTAGAAAATTATTGGGACCGTACACTTCCTATTTTTATAAAAGAGCAAATTGAGCTACAAGCACATGGTACTTATGTTGCTTACCGTAATATTTATATTAGAGAGCTTCCGAGTGATAAGCCAACTGCCTTGTCAGACTTTGAAAAACAACAAGGCTTTAAAATGTTATTTGACGGCACGAATCTAGATCAGTGGGTAGGTAATAAAGCAGGATACCTTTTACAAGACGGCGCTATTATGGTGAATCCAAAAAGTGCAGGTGGAGGCAATTTGTATACCAAAGACGAATATGCCGATTTTGAATACCGTTTTGAATTTCAGTTAACCCCCGGAGCCAATAATGGATTGGGGATCAGAGCCCCATTAGAGGGAGATGCTGCCTATGTGGGTATGGAGCTCCAAATTCTAGATAATGAAGCTGAAATCTATAAGAATTTAAAGCCTTATCAGTACCACGGCTCTATTTATGGGGTTGTGCCAGCAAGAAGGGGCTATTTAAGGCCAATTGGTGAGTGGAACGAAGAAGTTGTTGTTGTAAAAGGCACACGCGTTAAAGTCATTTTAAATGGCGAAACCATTACGGATGCGGATATCAAGGAGGCATCTGTAAGTGGTACCATGGATCACAACGAGCACCCAGGATTAAAGCGAACTACCGGTCATATTGGCTTTTTAGGCCATGGAGACGTGGTTCGATTTAGGAATATACGGGTGCTTCCTCTATAATTTGCCTAATACCTGCTTTCACCGGGAACGATTGCGTAGAAAAATAATGGTTTTTGGCGTAAAGATTGTGTAGATGGGTGTAGCATTGAGCTACGATTTTTAATATTTTAATGATTGCTAAATTCAATTACGTATGCGTATGAAAAGTGTATGCCTATACCTGTTATTATTGGTAGGGTTGCTAAATGTACATCCAAATCTTTCTATTGCACAAACCGGTAAACTTGAAGTAAAGGGTAAAGTTACCTCAAACGACCTTCCTTTGGAGGGTGTAAGTGTTACTGTTAAGGGTGCAAAAGTAGCGGGAACTGTTACTGACAAAAATGGTCAATTCAAAATTGTATTACAAGATGGAAAGAGTAGTTTAACCTTTTCTTATGTGGGTTATTCTGAACAAACAATCGCCGTTAATAACAAATCAACTATTAACGTATCGCTTGTTTCTGCTGTCTCAGAAACTGAGGAAGTAGTTGTGATTGGATACCAAACCGTAAAACGCAAAAACGTATTAGCGTCTATTGCTAGTGTTAGTTCAAAAGATTTAAAAGATATTCCTGTTAACTCTGCTGCCGAAGCATTAAATGGTCGTTTAGCAGGTGTTACCGCTTCAACAGCAGAGGGTTCTCCAGATGCTGATGTTAGAGTTAGGGTAAGGGGTGGTATGTCAATTACTGGTGACAACTCTCCTTTATATATTGTGGATGGTGTTCAGGTAGAAAACGGATTGTCAGCCATTGCACCTCAAAATATTCAAACCATCGACGTTTTAAAAGACGCTGCTGCTACTGCTATTTATGGTGCACGTGGTGCCAATGGAGTTATCGTAATTACAACCAAGCGTGGTAAGCCTGGTAAACTACAAGTAAGTTACAATGGCTTTGTTGGCGTAAAGCAACTCGCTAGAAAGTTAGGTGTTTTAACGCCTGCCGATTATGTGTTGTATCAGTCGGAAAGATCAAGAGGATCTAGTACGGATAGTTTAAATTTTGTCAAAAATTTTGGTACGACTTGGGATACCTTAAAAAATTACAACAATGTTGGCGTTGTTGATTGGCAAGATGAAGTAATGGGACGCACTGGTGTAGCACAAACACATAATATTACTGCCTCTGGTGGCGTTAAAAATTTGACCTATAATTTTGGTTATACTCGAAATGATGATAAAGCCGTTATTAGAAATTCTACGTATAAAAGAGACTTATTAAATTTAAGTGCCGATTATAAGTTTAGTAATAAATTAAAAGTAGCCTTAACAACCCGTTACACACAAACCGAAGTAAATGGCGCTGGTGTATCTTCTGAACAAGGCTCTTCTTTTTCGAGACTTCGTAATGCTGTAAAGTACAGACCTTTCTTATCTAGCAATCAAGATTTAGATGATCCAGATCCTCTAGCAGATCCAAACGTTGGTAACGGTCTTAACTTGATCAACCCAATTACACTTGCTGATGCTGAATATAGAAGAAAGTCAACTACTGTTGGAAACATTGCTTTAAGTGTAACCTATAACATTGCTAAAAATTTAACTTTCAAGTCTACCGTTGGTGTAGATCAATTCAAATTAGTAGATCGTCAATTTAGTGATTCAATTACACCATATTCTGTAATATCAGGTTCAAGAAAGCCAATTGCGCAGCTTGATACTGCTATTCGTAAAACAATTACAAATTCTAACGTATTAACCTATTCAATTAATAAGTATAAAGGTAAACATGATTTCGACTTTTTAATTGGGCAAGAAACCTACGATTATAGAACAGAGTCGTATACGCAACTTGTAAGAGGATTTGCTACATTTACAACGCCTAACAATGCGTTTGAAAATTTGGGTAGCGGAATTTCGTTTACCGGTTATCCGCGTGTAAACAAAACGAGATATACCAATATGTCTTTTTTTAGCAGAATTAATTATGCTTTTGAAAATAAATATTACCTAACACTTAATGCAAGAGCAGATGGCGCTTCAAAATTTGCACCTGGTAAGCAGTGGGGTATTTTTCCTTCAGGATCTTTTGCATGGAGAGCAAAAAATGAGAAATTCTTAAAGGATAACTCATTTATTTCTGATCTTAAATTTAGAGCGGGATATGGTAATGTAGGTAATAACCGTATCAACGACTATTTGTTTTTAACAACATTTAGAAATGATGGTGGTTTGTATTATGGTATCAACAATCAAGCCATCAATGCTTATTACTCTGCGGGTCTTGTAAATGAGGCGCTTCAATGGGAGTCAAACGAGAGTAAGAACTTTGGTATGGATTTAAGTGTATTAAGAGACCGTATCACTTTGTCTGTAGACGTCTACAACAACCAAGCAAAAAATTTATTATTGAACGTGCCAATTGCATCTACCTATGGTTATAGTTCTCAATTACAAAACATTGGTAAAACATCTAACAAAGGTGTGGAAGTTCAATTGGGCGCGTCAATTGTAAAGAAAAAAGATTTCACCTGGAATGCAAATTTCAACATTTCATTCAATAACAACCGTGTTGAGGCCCTGGGCCAAAACCAAAAATTATTTTTTCCAGCTGCAAGCTGGGGCGTGTCTGGTCAACCCACCGATTATATCGTAAGAATAGGGGATCCAGTAGGTGCTATGTGGGGTCTTGTTAATGATGGATTTTATACTTTAAATGAGTTTGAATACAATACAGCTACTGGCGTTTATACGCTAAGACCAGGCGCTGTTAATGCCTCTGGTGTTATTGGTACTGTTCAGCCAGGCTCTATCAAGTTTAAAGATTTAGATGGTGACGGTGTTATTAATATGGATAAGGATAGAACCATTATTGGTAATCCAACACCTAAGTTTACAGGTGGTTTAGCACAGCAGTTTACTTATAAAAACTGGGATATGAGCTTGTTCTTAAACTTTAGTTATGGCAATGATATTTACAATGCGAATAAAGTGGAGTTCACCAATGGTTACACTGGTAATTCAAATATGTTAAATATTATGGCCAATCGTTGGAAAGTTGTAACGCCGCAAGGTCAAACTGCTCAGTGGGTAACTTCTACAGGGCAGGTGATGGGTATTGCACCAGGTGCACTACAGGAATTAAATAAAAATGCAACTATTTGGCAGCCAATCAAATCTGCGGGTGCATTTTTCCCAAGTTCATGGGCTATCGAAGATGGATCATTTTTACGTGTAAACAACTTGACAGTAGGGTACAGTTTGCCAGTTAAAAACTTAGTTAAAATGAAAATTTCTAAATTAAGATTTTATTTCACAGCTAATAACCTAGCGGTATTTACAAAATATACTGGTTATGATCCAGAGGTTAGTGTGCGTAATAGTCCACTCACACCTGGCTTAGATTATTCTGCGTATCCAAAAAGTCGCAGTTTCATTTTCGGAGTAAATGCTAACTTTTAATTTTATAACGCTACAGATATGAAAACAAAAAATTTATATAAATTAACGCTATCCGTTGCAGCAATTGTATTGTTGTCCTTTAATAGTTGTAATAAATTTTTAGATCAAAAGCCAATTACAGATGTAAGTACTGAAGTGGTATTTAGTGATGTTCCTAGTGCACTTAAAGCATTGGCTGGTGTGTATAGCAGAATGGTAGGAGATGCAGGATATGGTATCCGTGTAAGTCTTTATTATCCGCTAGACACCGATGAGATGCAAGGTCCAACTGGTGCAGGAGATAATGATCGTAGAGATATTGCACGCTATGCTGCGACGCCAGGTAATGCACAAATCACCAATCCATTTAACCAAATGTTTGCTGGAATTGAATATGCAAATATTTGCATTGCTAATATTCCTAAAATGGCGATGTATACAAATGGTACGGATCAGGAAAAAAAGAAGCTACAAAGAATGTATGGAGAAGCACTAACGCTTAGAGCACAGTTTTACACAGAAGCTATCAGAAACTGGGGCGACTTGCCTGCAAATTTTGCACCAGCATCTACTTTGGCAACTAGTAATCCTTTTCCAACTAGAACAAATAGAGATACTATTTATGATCGTTTGTTAGAAGATTTAAAATTAGCTGCTACACTTGTTCCTTGGAGAAATGAATTGTCTGCAATTGGTGATGCTGCCGATGAAAGAATAACAAAAGGAACCGTTAAAGGACTTCGTGCAAGAATTGCATTATACAGAGGTGGGTTTTCATTACGTCAAGATGGTGTTGTTAAACGTTCAACTGATTATATAAAATATTATCAAATTGCTAGAGATGAAGCTGCCGAAGTAATGGCTTCTAATCAGCATAGTTTAAATCCAAGCTTTAAGGCATTGTGGAAAGATCAAGTAAACGCAAGAGCAGTAGCTGATCCTAATGGGGAACTCATGTTCCAAGCTAGTGGTATTGGCGGTGTTGGTGCAGGAGATACAAAACTTGCTTACTACAATGGCCCTACTGTAAATGGACTTGGAAATAAGAGTGTAAATGTATTACCAACTTATTTTTATGCATTTGACTCTACTGATTTAAGACGTGATGTTACTTGCGCTGTTTATAATGTTGCTGCCGATGGAAGCACAAAAATTGGCCAAGCTATCACAGCTATTTGTGATGGGAAATACCGTAGAGATTGGATTTCAAATCCAACGGTTTCTCCAACAAATGCAATCCAATACTTTAGTCTAAAATGGCAAATTCTTCGTTACTCAGATGTAATGCTCATGTTTGCTGAAGCAGAAAATGAATTAAATGGTCCTACTGCTGCTGCATACAATGCAGTTAATCAAGTTAGAAGAAGAGGTTTCGGACAATCTTTAACAACTGCAAATGCTGCAGTAGATTTACCAGCAGGTTTAAATAAAGCAGACTTCTTTAACGCCATAGTTAAAGAGCGTTCTTTAGAATTAGGTGGTGAGGGTGTTCGTAAATATGATTTAATTAGATGGAATTTACTCGCGGCAAAGATTAATGAAACAAAAGCTGCCTTATTAGCGATGTCAACCCTTTCTGCTCCATACAATACATTACCTACTTCAATGTATTATAGAACCGGAAGTACTAGTGATGATAACCGTTTTGGATCAACTGGACTATGGGCAAATTCATTTTACAATGCAGCCCCAACAGCAACCCCTTCAGGTACTACCAAAATCGTTTGGTTAAGTGCTGCTATCAACACAACAGCGCTTTCAAGATTTGCTACAGGTTTTGTAACAGGGAAATCAGAATTATTACCCATACCCCAACCTGCAAGAGATGCCAACCGCAATCTTACGCAGAACCCTGGATATTAACAATTGACAGGTTGGTAAATAAAAAGGCTACTCAATTGAGTAGCCTTTTTTGTTGGCAAATAGGTTTCTAATGTTTAATTTCAGTTACAATATAAATTAAGAGTTCAATGAAAAAGTTTATCTTTTTATGTATCGGGTTAATTATTGCAAACGCAGGATTTTCTCAATCAAAAGAGTATGCACGCGTTGCTGGAGCAGTTGAAAAACTAAAACTTGCTATGATCAGTGGCGTAAGGGAGGAGTTGGAATTTATTGTGGATGATAGTTTAAGTTACGGTCATTCTGGTGGAGCCGTAGAAGGCAAGGCCGAGTTTGTAGAAAAAATTGCTTCTGGCAAATCAGATTTTGTAACCATTCAGCTAACGGATCAAAAAATTTCAATCACAGGTAATGTAGCTGTTGTTAGGCATCAATTATATGCAACTAACAATGATAATGGAAAGCCCGGCGAAGTAAAATTAAAAATACTCCTCGTATTTAAAAAGGTTGGAAAAGACTGGAAATTATTAGCACGCCAGGCTATAAAACTTACCTAGCTTTTTTTGCACCACTTGATTCCCTGATAATCATTTGTGGAGGCAATATAATTTTTTCGAATTCTGTGGTGGGTCTTTTGTTTTCTATTTGCTTGATCAGTAATTCAATGGCTACTTGTCCAATTTCGTAGGCAGGTTGTCTTATCACTGATAAAGAAGGAGAGAGTAAGTCCGTTAAATCAAGGTTTGAAAAACCTATCATAGCTATATCAGTAGGCACTTCTAGCCCTTTGGATTTGAAGTAACGTAGGCAATTGGTAGTGAGTTTATCTGCCGATGCAATAACTGCACTAGGCTTATTTTTATTGGCTAGCAAACTACCGAGAGCGGTTTCAACTTCTTGGTAAAGCATTCCGCCATGTAAGCAATACTCAATTTGAGAAGCATCAAATGCAATCTTGTGATCTGTTAGTGCGTGGTGGTAACCAGCAACCCTTTCTTTTGTAATAGATAAAAATTCAGAACCAGCAAGCATGGCAATATTTTGATGCCCATTTTTTATGAGTTCAGATGTGGCATCATACGCCCCTTTATAATTATCAACGCCTACTTTATGCGTGTCTAAATTTTCAACGACCCTGTCAAAAAAAACAATGGGGAATCCGCGTTTGTGTAAATTGATTAAATGGTCTAGATTTTGTGTTTCAGAGGAAACAGAAATAAGTAGGCCATCAATGGATCTAGACGCTAAATATTGAAGGTTTATAATTTCCCTTTCATAGGATTCATGACTTTGGGCAATGATTACATTGTATCCTTTGTCGTAAGCGATGGACTCAATACCATTAATGGCTTGTGAAAAAAAGCTATTGGCAATTTCACAAACTATAATTCCGATAGACCGGCTCCTTTTTTCCTTTAAGCTAAGTGCAATGGGGTTGGGTCTGTAATTGATTTTTTGGGCGTATTCTATCACTATTTTTTTGGTTTCGGGGCTAATTTCATAACTATCCCTTAACGCCCTCGAAACGGTAGACGTGGAAAGCCCTAGGGCCTTGGCAATGTCTTTGATGGTAACCGCTTCGTACTTCATAGAAAAATCAAAAAAGTGACTCAAAATTATCCTTAACCCTAAAAATACGATAAATATCAAAGACTTAAAAAGTAGGCCTAAAAACCGGGAACGATTGCATAAATAAAGTCTTAAATTACACCTATTTTTCATCATTATTTGAGTAGTCTTGAGCTACGAGAAACGCTTCACAATCAACGCATATGAAAAGAATTGTATACTTATTTGTAGCCCTAATTTTGCTAGGGTTTATGACACCTGAAAAAAAGGTTGTTTTTTTCATGATTGGCGATTCAACCATGGCAGATAAACCACTTTTAAATAATCCAGAAAGAGGATGGGGGCAATTATTTCCTCAATATATTTCAGACGCAGTAGATATAAAAAACTTAGCCGTTAATGGTAGAAGTACCAAAAGTTTTATCAAAGAAGGAAGATGGGATACAGTAATGAAATACATGAAAGAAGGTGATTATGTATTTATTCTGTTTGGCCACAATGATTCAAAACTAGATGACTCCATCAGATCGGCGCCAGCCAATACAATTTATAAGAAAAATTTAATTCGCTTTGTTAATGATACAAGAAAAAAAGGCGGACATCCAATTTTAATGACACCCGTAATGCGCCGAAAATTTAATACTGCTGGTATTTTTGTTGACCAACATGGTGATTATCCAGGGGTGGTACGTTTTTTAGCAGACTCTATGCGTGTTCCATTAATAGATCTGCATGCTTCAAGTAAAAAATTAATTGAGAATGAAGGGGTAGAAGGTTCTAAAAAAATGTTTTTATGGATCGACTCCAATCATTTTAAAGTAATGCCGGTAGGTAAAAAAGATGACACCCATTTTTCTGAATATGGAGCGGCGCAAATCGCTTCACTTGTATGTGCCGAAATTTTAGAAAAACATTCAGCACTTTCAAAATATTTATTACGCTCGGCGCACAAAGAAAAATACGCATTTGAACTGCCAAAAATTTACGAGCCGCATTTCAAAAAAGACACGTTTAATGTAGTTGCTTATGGTGCAGTCAAAGATGGTATAACATTAAACACAGTAGCTATTAATACTGCCATTGTTGCTGCAAATAAAGCAGGTGGCGGCATTGTTCATATTCCTGCAGGACTTTGGTTAACGGGTCCAATTGTGCTGCTTGATAACGTAGAATTAAATACAGCAAAAGGGGCCCTCGTTTTGTTTACAAAAGATAGAACACAGTATCCTTTAAAAGCAGCTTCTTTTGAAGGGGTTGAAGCAGCCAGGTGTCAATCGCCTATTTCAGCAACAAATGCTGTAAATATTGCTATTACTGGTCAAGGTATTTTTAATGGAGGTGGCGAAGCATGGCGCCCATTAAAAAAAGGAAAGGTAACAGAGTCAGAATGGAAACGCTTAATTAATACAGGTGGCGTTTTAAGTGAAGACAAAACAAATTGGTACCCATCTGCGGGTGCATTGCAAGGGTCGCTAACCAATAATATTGGAAAGTTAGTAGGCGGTGCAACACTTTCATCATTTGAACCTATTAGAGATTTTCTAAGACCTAATATGATCAGGTTCACAAATTGTTCCAATGTTTTATTGGAAGGCGTTACGTTTGAAAATTCGCCAGCATGGACCATGCACCTGCTTATGAGCAAACACATTACGATTAGAAAGGTGAATGTAAAAAATCCATGGTATGGACAAAATACAGATGCACTTGATTTAGAATCTTGTACCAATGCGCTTATTGATGGTTGTAATTTTGATACCGGTGATGATGGTATTTGTATTAAATCTGGAAGAGATGAAGAAGGCCGTAAAAGAGGGATGCCTACAAAAGATATTATTGCCATTAATACCACCGTATACCATGCACATGGAGGTTTTGTGATAGGAAGTGAAATGAGTGGTGGGGCCAATAATATTTTTGTGTCTAATTGTACATTTATTGGAACTGATATTGGTCTTCGTTTTAAAACCACGAGAGGAAGGGGCGGTGTTGTAGAAAATATTTACGCTTCAAATATTACCATGCGTGATATTGTTGGAGAAGCAGTGCTATTTGACATGTACTATGCTGCAAAAGATCCTGTGCCATTAGAAGGTGAGAAAAAAGACATGCCAGTGATACAAACACTTCCAGTAACAGAAGCAACGCCTATTTTTAGAAATTTCTATTTTAACCATGTGTATTGCAACGTTGCCGAAAAAGCCGTTTTTGTAAGAGGAATTCCTGAAATGAATATTAGTAATTTGGTGTTAAGCGATATGGTTTTTGCAACTAAAAAGGGCATCGACATTACCGAGGGTTCAAACATCGAGTTTAACAATATTAAACTTGTTACCCAGGAAGCGAGTCCGCTTGTATATATCCAAAACAGTAGCAAACTCACCTTCAACAATTTTTCTATTGAGCCAAATATTCCGTTGGTGTTTAGCATTAATGGTGACCGCTCTCATTCAATTCACGCAAAAGGACTCAATTGGAATAATGCTATCAAAAAAGATGAATTCTTATTTGGCGCAAAAACAAATAGTATCTCGTATCAACAATAAACCTACTTCATGAAAAAGTTTTCAATACTTTGTATCGTTCTTTTTGCAAATAGCTATTTTGCTTTTGCGCAAACTGAATCTATGGCAGCTAAGGTGGCAGCAACTGCTA
>JACCDP010150124.1_pt1 | contig 13195 bp, 13 predicted proteins | sample 7445841 | NCBI WGS metagenome assembly JACCDP01 (sample SAMN15323441, study PRJNA562643) | freshwater metagenome | isolation source: river surface water | place: USA:Blue River Watershed | collected 2017-08-17
GCACACCTGAGAGCGAGTTTCGCACTAAGCGTTGTAATCAGTGGGTTAGCTCTAAGAATGCTTGGTTGCCTGCTGGCACTTGGGATTTACTTAAAGAGGATGTTGTTGTTGATGATTTGGCTGACGTGATTTTGGGTGTTGATGGTTCGTTTAATGGTGATACGACTGCGATTGTTGCTGTTACTGTCCCTAAGTCTAAAGAGGATAAGCCGCATGTTTGGTTGGTTCGCGCTTGGGAAAAACAGCCGACTGATGCTGATGATTGGCGTGTTGATACTTTGGAGGTTGAGCAGGCGATCATTGATTTTTGCCAAAAGCATCCTAATACTAGGGAGGTTGCGTTTGACCCTTTTAGGTGGCAGCGAACTATGCAGGCTTTGATGGATTTGGGTTTACCGGTGGTTGAGTATCCTTCTACTTCGGCTAGGCGTATGGTTGGTGCTTGCCAAAAAGTTTATGACAGTGTGACTGAATCTACTTTGACTCATGATGGGGATGCTTTGTTGGCTAGGCATTTGGATAACTGTAAGTTGAAGGTTGATAATTTGGGTGGCCGTATTGTGAAGGAGTCTAGGGCTTCTAATCGGCGTATTGATGCTGCTGTGGCGTTTGTTATCGCTTATGACCGAGCAACAAGTAAACTAGATAACGACATTACACCAGAGTTTTTTGTTTTCTAAGGATTAGGTTTGCTATCTACGATTTTGCAGGCAACAGGTATAGCTGTTATTAGTGTGGCTGTTGGTTTGATTTTTTTGCCGGCTGGTTTGATTTGTGTTGGTGTTGGAGTTTTGTTGTTTGGGTTGGCTTTAGAGAGAAGCGATAAATAATGCTTGGTAGTTTGCGTGGCGAGAATAGGGCTATAAGTTTTCAGTCTATTTGGGGTGCAGGCGATATAACTTCGTATGAAACTCAGTCATCTGCGTTTGTTGACTATAACTCGTCTTTGCAGGTGAACGCTGTTTGGGCTTGTGTGTCTTTGATTAGTGACACGATCTCTAGTTTGCCTGTTGATACTTATGTTAGGCGTGATGGTATTGCTTACCCTTATCGGCCTAAGCCTAGTTGGGTTAGTAAGCCTGACGTGTTGATCCCTAGTATTGCTTTTTGGCAACAGTGTATTACTAGCTTGCTGATTGATGGTAATGCTTTTGTGAGGTTGTTTAGGGATGGTTCAGGCGAGATTTTGAACATGATGGTTTTGAATCCGTTGGCTGTGAAGGTGGAACGTAATAAGGCAGGTCAAAAACTGTTTCACTATACCGGTGAGGATGGTAAGACTCTCAATACTGATGATGTGTTGCATATTGTTGGCTCTATGTTGATGCCTGGTGATTTGCGAGGCAGATCACCTATTGACACGCTCAAAGAGAATATTGGTTTGGCTATTTCGTTGGAGGGGTTTGCTGCAAGATTTTTTGGGCAAGGCACAACTCAAACAGGTGTTATTGAGTATCCTGGTGCGTTGACTGCTGAACAGGCTGAGAACCTTGCTAAGAGTTTTGACAGAATGCATAAGGGTTACCGTAAAGCACATAAGACAGGTATTTTGTCGGGTGGGGCAACATTCAAGCCAACTATGGTTGCTAATGATCAGGCACAAATGTTGGACTCTAGGCGTATGGCTGTTGAGGATATTGCGAGAGCGTATCGTGTGCCAGTGAACATGATTGGTTTGAATGAGCGTGGAGGGCAAAGCTACAATTCAAACGAACAGAACGCTATTAGTTTTGTTGTCCACACTTTGCGACCCTGGTTGGCGAAACTTGAGGATGCGTTTAGTCAATTGTTGCCTGACTCTGCGTTTATTTCGTTTAGCACTGATGAATTGTTGCGTGGCGATTATGCGACAAGGATTGAGGGTTACGCAAAAATGTTGTCTAACGGTGTGTTCACTGTCAATGAGGTTAGACGTAAAGAGAACATGCGACCTATTGAGAATGGTGACACTGCACGTGTGCCTTTGACTAACATTGATATTAATGCTGCTGGTTTGGTTGCTGATGAAAACAAGGTTGACATGGCACAGAAGTTGATTGCTGTTGGTTTTGTTCCTGAACAGGTTTTGAAGGCACTTGGTTTGCCTGTTATCGCTCATACTGGTTTGCCGACAGTGCAGTTGCAGAACCCTACTCAAGTCCCTGATGGTAGTTATGAAACAGGTGAATAGTGCCTTATTTTATTAAGCAAACAGCGGAGGGTTGGGACACTGTTAAGGATGATGGGGAAGTGTTGGGGAAACATAAAACTAAGTTGCAGGCGATCAAGCAGATGGTTGCTGTTTCGTTGGCTGAAAAGATTGCGCCTGGAGGGGAGTTGCAGAGGGCTGTGCCGGCAGGTGAATACAACCCTACTGATGGTGTTGCTGTTGCGGCTAAGCGTGCTTTGAAGTGGATTGATGAGGGTTTTGCTGGTGATGGGTTTACTGCTGTTGGGCGTAGGCGTGCTAGTCAGTTGGCTTCGGGTGTAGCTGTTTCTGCTGATGTTGTAAACCGTATGATTAGTTATTTTGCTAGGCATGAGGTTGATAAGCAGGCGACTGGTTTTAGTGCTGGTGAGGATGGGTTTCCTTCGGCTGGTCGGGTTGCGTGGGATGCGTGGGGTGGCGATGCTGGACAGAGTTGGGTGAATGCTTTGAATGAGCGTTATCGTAATGAGTTAGATTTAGATACAAGTAAAACTATTGGAGTGAGTGAGCGAAACATGGATGAGTATCAGCCTTTGACTAAAGAGCAGTTGGTTTTGAAGGTTCAGGAGTTGCAGGGTGAGGTGTTGGAACTTGTTGGGCATCTTGTTGAAACTGTGAGCGATTTGGGTGAGTTGGTTGAGGCCACTGTTGAACCTGTTGCACCTGTTGACGATGTTATGCCTGAAGTTGAGGTTGAGGTTGATGCGGTGAGGTTTGTTGAACCGGTGAAGGTTGCTGAGTTGCATGAACGTGGGGAGCGTGTTGAGCAGGGCATTGAGCGTAGAGAGCTGCATGATCTTGAGTTGCGTGTTGAGGGTGATGGTATGACTTTGACTGGTTATGCTGCTGTTTTCAATAGTGCTAGTCAACCGTTGCCTTTTATTGAACGTATTGAACCTGGTGCGTTTAGGGACAGTCTAAAGTCTAGGAATGATGTGAAACTGTTGTGGAACCATGACACTAGCACTGTTTTGGGTAGCACTAGGGCTGGCACTTTGCGTTTGACTGAGGATGAGCGTGGGTTGCGTGTTGACGCTAATTTGCCTGATACTCAGGCTGGTCGTGATGCGGCTACTCTAATTAAGCGTGGCGATGTGACTGGTTTTAGTTTTGGTTTTAGAGTTCCTGTTGGTGGCGATGAGTGGCCTAACGCTGGTGAGCGTGTGCTCAAGCGTATCAATGTTCATGAGGTATCTGTTGGTGTGGCGTTTCCTGCGTATCTTGGCACTGAGGGTAGTGCTACTGTTAGAAGCATGACTGAATTACCTGAATTGATCGCTAAGCTCGCTGAGTTGCGTGGGGTTAGTGCTGAGGAGTTGACTGAAGCGTTGTTGGCTTTGGAGGCTGGCCAGGAGTTGACTGAACGTCAGGGCGAGTTGTTGACTGAAACTTTGTCTAAGGTTTTGACTAAGGATGAGCAGGTCAATAATGCTTCTGCGTTGCTTGATTTGAAAAAGAAGGAACTTGATTTGTTGATGAAGCGAGTCTAAACTTAGGTTTGAACAGTGTAGTTTATTTCCATTTCCTATGCTGATCAACTAAAAAAAGAGCCACATTCTTTTCCTCTGCCAACCACCTGGCAGGGGTTTTTTTTAAGTATGTTTTAGTGTGTTATAGACTTTTAGTGCAGTGTGCGTTTATCCCCTGCATGTTCAGCGTGTATCGCGACAAAAAATAATCCCTTCCCTTTATAGTCTTGAAAGGACTAACTACTATGAGCGAATTTATCGCTAAGCAGGTTGAGGCGAAGCAGAAGGCTTGGCATGAAGCTAAGGCTCTCATTGATTCAGTTGAGGCACGTGGTGGCGTGTGGACTGGCGAGGATGAGTCTAAGTATGCTGCGTTGACTGCTGAGATTGACCGTCGTAATGAAACAATTGAACTTGAAACACGTGAGGCTAAAGTTGCCGAGCAAATTCAGGCTTCAGCAATTAACTTCAAAGATGCAACTGTTAGTGACGATGAAACTGACATCCTTCGTAAGATGGCTGCCGGTGAACTTCGTGGCTACGAATTCAAGATGGAAAAGCGTATCACTGGTTCGTCAACTGGTGCACCTGTTCCAACTGGCTTCTACAACCAGATCGTTGCGGTTGCTCGTCTTGTAAACCCACTGCTTGACTACGCTACTGTTATCAACACTGCTTCAGGTGAGAACCTACAAATCCCTTCACAGGCTGGATTCTCTACTGCAACTATCGTTGGTCAGGGTGTAAGCATTGGCACAAGTGAACCAACATTCAACACTTTCACCACTTTGGGTGCATACAAATTCTCTGCGTTAGCACAGCTATCTCGTGAACTTGTTTTGGACTCTGGTGTTGACATTGTTGGCTTCCTTGCAGGTCAGTTTGGTAACGCATTTGGTTACGCTATTGCCGACAAGGTAGTAAACGGAACTGGAACTGTTGAGCCTACTGGTTTCCTAACTCAGGCTGGAACTGGTGTTACTGGATCAACTGGTGTATCTGGTGCGTTCACTGGCGACAACGTTATTGACTTGATTTACTCGCTAGATGGTGCAGTCCGTCAGTCACCTTCATTCGCTCTGCTTGCAAACAGCACTTCTATTGCAGCTCTGCGTAAGTTGAAGGACACTGCTGGAAACTACATTTTTCAGGTTGGTGACTCTAAGGATCGTCGTGACCTAGTGCTTGGTGTTCCTGTTATTGAAACTCCTGCTCTACCTTCACCTGGAACTGGTGTTCGTTCACTTGTTGCTGGTGATCTAAAGTCGCTGTTCATTCGTAACGCTGGTGGCCTTCAGGTTGACAGAAGCGATGACTATGCGTTCGGTAACGATTTGGCCACATGGCGCAGCACCTGGCGCATCGATTCAGCACTCATCCAAAAGGGAAATCTAAAAGTATTTCGCGGAGGAACTGCCTAACATCTGTTAGCAAAGAATTGACCCTCAATTCAGCTGCGTAGGGCTGTTTTGGGGGTCTTTTCTATTATCCTAATTACATGACTAAATGCGCAATATCTTGGTATAGCAACTCTCTCAATCAGCCGACAGGTTATGGCACACAAAGTAAACAGGTGATCAGCAGGCTTGTTAGGGCGGGACATAAAGTGGCGATGCTCTCTAACTATGGTGGTGAGGGTGTGAACACGCAGATTGAAACTGGGTTCGGTAAGATACCTCATTACAGTCGCGGAATGAACCAATACAGCACTGATGTTTTGCCTATGCATCATGCACACTGGTCAAGCGAAAATGCAGGATTGCCATCTTGGGTGTTGACCCTCTATGACGTTTGGGTGCTCCTAGATAATCCTGCGTTAGATACTTTGCCTATTGCTTCTTGGGTTCCTATTGACCATCAGCCTGCACCAGCTAAGGTTTTAGATTGGTTGCGTAAACCTAATGTGACTCCTATTGCTATGAGTTTGTTTGGTAAAAACATGATTGAGCAGGCAGGTGTTCAAAGCGAATATATTCCTCACGCTATTGAAACGAGTGTGTTTAAGCCAACATCAAAGTTGCAGTCAACAGGTCAAACAGGTGAGGAGTTTATTGACTCTAAAGATAAGTTTGTTGTTGGCATGAATTTTGCGAATAAGGCTGGAGGGTTTATTCACAGGAAGGCTGTTGCAGAGAATTTTTTGGCGTTTGGTTTGTTTGCTCAAAAACATGATGACGTGATGCTTTACATTCATAGCGATCCGTTTGGTAAGCAGTCGGGGTTTGTGTTGCCTAGCATTTTGCAGGCTTGTGGTGTGCCGGCAGATAAAGTCAAGTTTGTTGACCCTATTGCATACCAGTATGGGATTAGTCAAGAGGATTTGGCTGCTATCTATTCGGCTTGGGATGTTGGTTTATTCTGCAACTATGGTGAAGGGTTTGGTGTGCCACAGATTGAGTGCCAGGCGGCGGGTGTGCCTATTGTGACTTCTAACTTTGCTGCTTCGGCTGAACTTGCTGGGCCTGATAGTTTGCTGGTGAATGGGCAACCGTTGTGGGACTCTGGGCATCACACTTGGTTTAATGTTCCGTTTGTGCATGAGATTGCGCAGGCGTTAGAGATCGCTTATCAGCGAGGTAAACAAGAATTTCCTGACACTGTTGCTCACGCTAAAAAGTATGATGCGAATACGGTGTTTGATGAGATGTGGAAGCCGCTGATTACTAAGATGAGTGCGCTTTGATCCCTGTTTTAGGGTTTTTGACTTACAGCAGGTTTGATTTAGCGCATAGGCTTTTGGCGAGCATTGATTATCCTGTTGAGCATCTTGTTATTGTAGATAACTCAGGTAAACGTGAGTTTATTCCCAATAAACCTGAGTTAGTGAAAAATCTTTGGTTGATACAGCTACCGCATGGGTTGGGTTATGGTGGTGGGCTGAACCTAATAGTTAAGTCAACACCGTTTGCGTCTTACTGGGTTTTGGTGAATGATGACAGTGTGTTTGCGCCTGGTGCGTTAGCTAAGATCGCTGAGAAGGTTGACACTGAGAGCATAAACTTTTTGAGCATTATGCCTAAATGGTCGGGCTTTGTTTTAGGTGAAGGGGCAGTGCTAAAGGCAGGCCTGTTTGATGAGCGTTTCCATCCTATCTATTTTGAGGATAATGATTATGAACGCAGGTTGCAGGCTGCTGGTGTTGAAGCACAGTTTATTCATGCTGTTATGCAACATGACAACAGCTCTACTCTAAATAGTGGTTTTCATAGTCAAAATGATAAGACGTTTCGGGCTAACCATTTGTTGTATGAAAAAAAGGTTGCTGAGAATGATTTGACTCAGGGTGACTGGAGTTTGCAGATTAGGAGGGTGAACGCTTGGGACAGATAGTTTATACCGGTGGAACTTTTGATTTGGTGCATTCTGGGCATGTCAGGTTTTTGAGTCAGTGTCGTAAGATTGCAGGCGACTCTGGCACTGTTGTTGTGTCTTTGAATACGGATGAGTTTATTGAAGGGTATAAGGGTAGGCGACCTGTGATGTCGTTTGAGGAACGTAAAGAGATTTTGTTGGGTTTGCGTTGTGTTGATCGGGTTGTCGCTAATGTTGGTGGGGCTGACAGTAAACCTGCCATTGTTGATGTTATGCCTGATTTTGTGGTGATTGGTAGCGATTGGGCTACACGTGACTACTATAAACAGATGGGCTTTAGTCAAGCATGGTTGGATGATTTAGAGATTACTTTGCTTTATGTTCCTTATACTGAGGGTATTAGCACAACTGATTTGAAACAGCGTATAGTCGCTAGTCAAGTAAAATAGTAGTGACTTTGAGGAGTTTATTTTGGCTATTGTAAATGGCTATTGCACGCTTGCTGACGTAAAAGCGAGTTTGAGAATAACTGACACTATTGATGACTTGTTGATTGAGAACAGCATTGAGGCTGCTTCACGTATGATTGACCAATACTGTAACAGGAACTTTTATTCAGGTTCGGCAGGTGAAGTCAGGTATTACAAAGCTAACGATGGTTACAATGCTTGGATTGATGACTGTCAAACGATTACTCAGTTGCGCACTGCCGCTACTGATCCTGTTGTGTTTGATACGACTTGGGCTGCTAGTGATTATCAGGTGACTCCTCGTAACAGGTGGGCTAATGGTGCATACTACCCGATTACTGGTTTGATTGCTGTTGACAACTATTTGTTCCCTGTTTGGGGTGATAGTGCTTTGTTGGAGGTTACAGGCACTTTTGGTTGGCCTAGTGTTCCTAGTCAAATCAAGTTTGCGACTATCATTCAGGCTTCTAGGTTGTTTAAGCGTTTAGAGTCGCCTTTGGGTGTTGCCGGTGTGAGTGACATTGGGGTTATGCGTGTTGGGGCGAACATGGATGGTGATGTTGCGCAACTCTGTAACCCTTATCGTTTGTTGAGAACAGGCGCATAGTGAGCATTAGTGACCTTAGACAAGGCTTAGCAGATAATCTTGAAACAATACCAGGGTTGCGTGTTTATGCGACTTTACCTGACGTTGTAAACCCTCCTAGTGCCATGATTACGTTGGATCGTATAACCTATAACAGGCAAATGTTGGGGGCTATGAGCGAGTATTCGTTTAAGGTGACTGTCGTGTTGGGGCGTGTCAGTGAGCGTGTGGCTCAACAAAATTTAGATTTACTGGTTGCACCATCAGGCGACTCAGTGAAGGCAGCTATTGAGAGCGATAAAACTTTAGGTGGGAATGCGTTTGACGTGTTTGTGCCTGAGTTGTCGGCTTATGGTGCTGTTAGTATCAATGGAATAGACTATTTGAGTGCCGAGTTTTCGGTTCAAGTATTCGCAAGTTAAAGGAAAAACATGGCAATTTTTGTTGCAACAGATTTCAATGTGAGCATCAATGGCTCAACTGCTTTGGCTTCGTATTTGACTCAGGTTGAATTGAAGGCATCGGCAACTGACATTACTACTACCGCGTTTGGTTCATCTTGGGTGACACGTGTAGCAGGTCTAAAAGAAGGTTCGCTTACACTTACATTCAACCAGGATTATGCTGCTTCAACTGTTGACGCAACTTTGTGGCCGCTACTAGGTTCACAGGCGACAGTAGTTATCAAACCAACCTCTAGTGCAGTAGGAACAGCTAACCCTGCCTACACTGCTATTTGTGTTGTCAACGACCTAACCCCTGTATCAGGCACAGTTGGCGATCTTGCTACCTTCTCAGTTACTTGGCCTACAACAGGCACAGTTAGCAGAGCCACAGCGTAATGAACCAAATAACCCTACGCATAAACCTCAGTGACGGAACTGTTATTGAAGTTGACACTAAAGCAAGCGACATCATCAACTGGGAAACCTATTTTGATTTAGGTATAGACAAGTTAGAGAAGTTTACACATCTGCTTTATTTGGCTTGGTTGGCTGTAACACGAACCGGTAAAACAACTTTAGATTTTACTGGTTGGGCTGATTTAGTGAAAAATGTTGAGGTTGACGACCCAAAAGGCTAAAACCTTTAGGCATTGACTCCCATCATTGGTTGATCGCTAACCTTAGTGTCGCAACAGGTATTCCACCGAGTGTGTTGTTGCAGGAAAGTGATCGCATGATAAACACAATGTTATTTGCTCTCAGGTATCAAAGAGGCAACGAATAATGTTAGGCACTATTGGTTCAGCTGCAAGACGTAAACTTGCACGTGATAATGACCCTAACGTTATTTTTGATGTGAAACCTATTTTGAAGGCTTTAGATCAACTTGAACCTGGTATGCGCAGACAAATGCAAAAAGACATGAAAGAGATAACTAAGCCTGCTGTCAGCCACATAAAAAGTGTTATCCCTCCCACATCGCCTCTATCTGGTATGAGCAAATTTCGTGTCCCTAGAAGCAGCGGTGGTTTCAGCAGCAGTGATGGTCGTTTGAATTGGGAGGCAGGAACATACAAAAAATCTACATTCAAACCCGACAATGTTATTCCTAGATTTTCCGCAAGCAGATCGTTGAGAGCTAACGTAACATCTTTGTTTGGTATTTGGTTGCGTTCACCAGGGCCAGCCATGTTATCTACTGCTGGTCGTGGCGGTGGTGTTACTCGTTATCCTGTGACACGTGAATACGATTGGAAGGGTGGCAGGCGTAAGCATCGTAATAATGGTCAAGGTCAAGCGATGGTTCGTAGGGTCAAAGAGGTAGGTTTATACAACTTTTTTTACAAGGCAGCTGACAAGCGTGTTCCTGATATGGAGCGAGAAGTAAGATTAGTTTGGGATAAATACACAGCTAAATTTAACAGGAAATGGGGCTAAATGTCCGCAATTCTAAAACTACTCTCTAAGTTTGACGACAGTGGTATCAACAAGGCTAAAAAGAGTTTTGGTGGACTAAAGACTGCGCTTGGTGCTGTCGGTATTGGTTTTGGTTTGAAGGCTATTACTGATGGTTTGTTGGATGCTGCTAAAGCGGCTTCAGCAGATCAAAAGTCTATGCAGTTATTGAACAATCAGTTAAGGCGTAATGCTGGTGCTACTAATGCTCAAGTCAAAGCTAACGACAAGTTTATTGACTCATTATCTAATCAGGTTGGTATTGTTGATGATGAACTTAGACCTGCTATGGGTAAGTTTGTTCGGGTTACAGGCGATACCGCTAAATCCCAAAAACTTTTACGCCTTGCTTTAGATGCTAGTGCTGAAACAGGTAAGCCTTTAGTTTCTGTAAGTGATGCTCTATCTAAAGCATTTGTTGGTAATAAGACACAATTGATTCGTCTATTCCCTGCGTTGAAAGAATCTAAAGATTTATTTGGAGATTTAGAAAAAATTGTTGCAGGTAGAGCTATAGAGCAGGCTGATCCTTTTGCAAAATTCAATGTTGCTATGGACAATTTGAAAGAAAAACTTGGGGCAGTTATCTTGCCTTATCTAGTTGATTTCATAGATACAATGATGAAACCTGGTGGGGCTATAGATCAGGTGGGCAAATTTCTTGATGATGTGTCTAACCCTAAAACTGAGGCAGGTAAGACGTTTATACAAATTAAAGATGCTGTCGCTCAAACCATTGATGGTGTGAAAGAGTTTTTTGCTTTGTTTGGTGATGGTGATGCTGTCAAAGGTATTGGCAATGTTGCCTCAAACCTAGTCAAAGCGTTGCCTGCTTTGCTTGCTCTAAAAGGCATTATGACCCTTGCTAGTGCAGGTAAAAGTATCGCTAACCTCGCTAAAGCAATAGGGTTGATGACTGGGGCTAAGGGTGTGACTGGTGGTGTGCCGGGTGTGGCTGGTGCGGCTGGTGGGGCAGTGTTGATGAATGTTGCCTCTGTCGCTATTACAAGTCAGGCCGCTACTTTGACTGCCGCTTCTATCGCTCAGGAAGGTATAAATAAACAGTTGGGTAAAACTGGTCAAACATCTTTGTTGACTGCTGCTACTTTTACAGGCACACAAGCTATACCTTTTACTAGGTCTAGTGATTTGCGTGAAGCGTTGTTTGGTATGAAACGTCAACCTACGACTGTTGTGAATTTGAATGTGCAGAACGCTGACCCGAAGGCTACTGTTGATGCTGTGTCTAAGTATGTGAAGCAGAATGGTGGTTTGCCTGGTGCTTGGGGAACTGTGAGGCCATAACAAATGGCTTTGCCTACTTATGTTGTAACTATTAGTTTTGGTTCGTCAGGGGATATTGATGTTAGCCAGTATGTGCAGTCGTTCAGTATTAGTCGGGGTATTAGTAGGGCGTTAGAGGATTATTCGGCAGGTAGCCTAAGTATCACGTTTGTCAATAACAGTCGTGTCTTTGACCCGCTAAACACTAGTTCCCCGCTTTGGTATGGTGTTGGTGGTTATACGGTGGTTCAGCCTGGTGGCAGGGTGCAAGTCAAAGCAAACAACATTGTTAGGTTCACTGGTTTTATTCAAGACTGGGAGTTTAGTTTTGATGATGCAGGGTTTGACGGTAAAGCAACATTAACTGCGTTGGATCGCATGTATCGTGTTGGAAATGCTGTTTTTACTGGTGGGCAGGCTTGGCAGGTTGAGCCGACAAGTGACCGCATGAAAACAGTGTTGAACTATAACGGATTTGGTGCAGCCGAATATTCGCAAATCACTTCAGGGCAAACTTTGTTAGGTTATGACGACTGGAATGCAGGGGACTCGGTGTTGAGTTATCTGCAACAGGTTGCTCGTAGCGAACCAGGGGACTTTTACAGTAACGCTTCAGCTGTAATGACTTTCAAGGATCGTAGTTTTACTAACTACACTTGGTCTAATAGTATGCGCTATAACTTTGCTGCTTACCCTTCAACAGCGTTGAATAACACTAATGTTGATGATGGTAGTGGTTATTATAGGTGGGATATTGGGGCTAGGACTACTGCTGTTGCTAGTCAGTTTGGTGGCAGTGTTTATCGTGGGGCAACAGTGAACGCACCTGACCCTGCCGATCAAGGCGTTGGTTTTAGTTATACAAACGTCAATCTGGATCGTTATGCGACAGTTGGCACAAGCGTTGTTTTTAGTGCTTATCTGCGTGGAGCTATCAACCCTTATGAAGCGTTTTTTGCCTTCCTAGACACTAACGGGGCAACTATGGATTCAGGGTTTGCGACAGTGACTTCACCTAGCACAGCGACTTGGGTTCGTGTAGGTGGCACACTAAATAACCCTTCAGGCACTATTGGGGGAATACAGTTTTCGGTTAATACTTATGGGGGAACTACTTACACTATTTTTTGTGAGGCTTTTCAAGTTGAACCAGGGACAGCGTGGATCAACTATTTTGATGGCAACTATAATCCTTACACTTCTACTGCTGGCACTGTTTATGATGTGGCTTGGGCAGGAGGCACTTATGCTTCTCAGTCAGGTTTATTGACTAGCACTGCTTCTACTGTTGCTGCACCGGCAATACTTACTTTTGCTGACATGAACAGTCAAGGAACTGCTTACGGTAATGGCACAGGTATTCCGTTCACTGAGTTGCAGGTCGCTTATGGCAGTGAGAACCTTTACAACAAGGTTCAGGTTATTGGTGTGAATGCTACTGCTGTTGCTGACGATACGACAGGTCAATCAAGGTATGGGCTAAAAACTTACAGTCAAACAGATAACCTAACAACATCGTTGACTAAACCTAGTGAGATCGCTAACGCTTTGCTCGCTGAATGGCGTTTACCTGAGTATAGGGCTGAACAAATAACTTTGGCTTTAGAGTCGTTGACTGGTGCTCAACAAAATCTTGTTTTGGCGATAGATATTCGTGATGTTGTTAGAGTGTGTTTTCAACCTTCAGCGACAGGCACAATAGTTGACAAGTATTATCAGGTGTTAGCTGTCAACGCTAATACTGATGTTGAGCGAGATAGTTTGACGTTCACGCTCGCTTCGCTAGATAATCTGCCTATACGTTTGAACTCAACGCTGTTGGCTGTTTTAGACACTGATACTTTAGGCTGATAAACTGGTGGTTTAGGAGTAGATAATGGCTGGATATAAGATTTGGAACATTGGTGATGTTCTTACTGCCGCTGATTTGAACAGCAGTTTTAGTGACTTACCGTTAAGGCATTCTGCTATCACTGCTACTTATA
>JACCDP011562615.1_pt1 | contig 13193 bp, 6 predicted proteins | sample 7445841 | NCBI WGS metagenome assembly JACCDP01 (sample SAMN15323441, study PRJNA562643) | freshwater metagenome | isolation source: river surface water | place: USA:Blue River Watershed | collected 2017-08-17
ATTAATAGTTTCCAAATGAACTCTTCTGTACCATCTATTATTAAGGTCTCATCGTTACCAATTCTTAAATTTACAGAGTGTATAAGTGTTCTTAAGTTTAAGTCAAACTTCACTGGAAAATTCTCAGTTACATAAACTAAATACTCTAAAGCCTCTTCTTTTGTCGCCATATCAATTTCAGGTGATATTCTTCTTAAAATACTTCTCATTCTATTAATCACTTCCTGTTTAGTTAAATGTACATCTACATGAAGAGATCTCGATAAAATTGCGTCATCAAACTTATCTTCTGGTAAATTTGAAATAAATATTACCTGACCACTAAATTCAAATCGATTTGGTAAATATTTACCATCCTTTTCGTCATATGTGGTTTGAATTTCAGCATCTGACATACCAGTTGAATCAAAAGTATTTCCTTTTGTTATCTTTGAAAGTTCTCTTACTGGATAAGTATCTAAAGCACCTTTTAATAAATTTACTGAGTCGGCATCTTTCAATACAGCGTCACAATCATCAAATATCACTAGTCTATTTCTATTTTTGAACAAAACCTCATATAGACCAGCAGTTGTTATTGTGCCAGTTGATTTATAATAGTGTAAGTCTTTTACCATTCCAATTGAATTAAGTGTATCAACTACAACAGAAGTTTTTCCAACACCTGCCATACCAGAAACAATTAAGGAATTACTTTTTCCTCTTGCAACTTGTATTGTATATAGTTCAATTGCTTTGAATACATCTATTTTTAGGTCATCATATTTAATCTTATCAGAATCTTTTTCAACAGTTTCTTGTTTTGCAATAATAGCTACTAGTTGTTCTATTCTTCTTTCTGTCTTTTCTATAGATGATTCTGATTTTGCTCTGGCTCTTTTCTTTTTCCATTCTTCTAGCTCTTCTTTAGGGTCATAATTTTCTGATAAAACCTCTTTGCGTTTTGAACTTTGAACTATAAATTGGTTAGGATCGTTGAAGAAATTTACCACCTCTGGTAAAATATTTACAATAGATGTATCTTCGGGTAGTAATAAAGTGAATTCTGGATTTGTCTCAAATTCAAAGTTTTTCCAAAGGTCTATAGAATGGACCGTGTGTCTTAAATCAGACGATTTCCAGTTTATTCTTATCGCCTTTTCAGATACATAAGAAATTAATAATTGACCTTCTAAGAATTCTTCTTCTTTTTGTATGTTAAAGATCTCGTGATATTTGTATAAATCAACACCTGTTTTATTAGATAGATAAGATATTATTTTATCCACTGCCAACTCTTTATCTTTAGCAAGAAAAGACTCTTTGAATAATTTATAGCTCTTAATTATTTTCATTTTTCATTTAATTTTTTCAAAATCTGAGAGCATTTTTCATAATCCTCTTCTGATTCGTATTCAGAAATTAAATTCTGAAGTTGACTTCTATTACAAAGTTCTAATTTCAAAAGAAATATCACTTCTTTAACTTCTTTAAGTGAATCAACTTTAACATCAATCATTTTGTTGATTACTTCCCTTTTGAACGGTGACATTCCTAAAAAATTATTCCAGGTGTATATATTATTATCATTTAAGAAATTAATAATTTCCTCTGAGCATAGTTTAATACTATCTGACTTAGATAATGAGCTTTTATTCTTTTTTATCTTTCTAAAAAATGCCTCATTTATGAATTCTTCGTATCTGTTCACATTCATAACTTATATATTAAATCTTAGTATTGAGAAAGCATAAATTAATATATAACTAAAATCTTTTAATGTAGATGTCTGAACAACTTTATTTCTTTAATAAAGAAGGTGATTACTTAAATTTCAGTTATAACCAAACACTGGAGAGATATGAGGGTGATATTCTTTTTCATGAAAATTCAAATGATACTTTCAAGACTTTTGGTCTTTATACACTAGAGTATATTCCTTCTTTTGAATTTGAAAATGTAGGACAATTATCAACAAAGAAATTCCAATTGTTTAATGATTATGGTATTCATTTTTATGGCGCAAAGTATCAAAATCAAAAAGTTACATTAATAGAACCTGTCAATAATGATCCACAATTTTATAGTAAGTGGATTTATGGTGATGATTTCGAAGTCAAATTTCCAATTGGTACAATAATTAAGTTCGACTCCACAATAATGGAGTTTAATAATTTAGATAGGACTTATGTGGTTGTTTCTACGAAGAAAAACGCAATAATGATTATTTCACAAATGGACAACTTCACATTTGAATCACTTTACTATGTGATTTATTCAAGTGCGATTGCCTTTGCTAACTTAACAATATCTGGAGTTAATACGGTTGGTGTTTATAATTATATTGACAATTCCTACAATAATAACTTATCACTTTGGTCTGAACCAGATTTTTATGACCACATCTATGTCGGAAAGAAATTAAATGTTGTTAATTCGCAAAATAACAACGAAAGTCTAACAATTAATAATATTAATCTTACTGATATCAGACATTTTGAGTATTATGCCAACAAAAACTCACTACCAACTAATTCAAATTTAATTATAGAGGTCATCACAAGAACAGATGTTCCTAGATTATATAATGGTGTAGTAAATATAGATGGTAGTAAAAAAATATTCATAGATCCTTTACAATATCCACAGATATTAAAACCAGGAGTCGAATTTAAAATAATTGGTTCTGTAAATAACACTAACTTTTTTACCGTAGCTCCAATGCTTAATTTCGATGATATTACAGCTCCTACATTTTTTGCAACACAATCTCACGTACTATTTAATAATAGAGTTTATGAGTGTATTGCTGCTTATACACATAGTTTTGCTGGTTCTTTTTCTACATACAGAGTTACACCAGATGATGGTAATTATTGGTCTAACCCTACTCATATAAAAGTTGATCAATCTACTTCAGTTGAGAATCTTTCACAAGCTCAAATTTATTTAACATCTGATAGATATTATTTCGAGCAATCTTGGACAGCTTCGGCGCAAGTAACAATGGCATCAGCTTTAGAAAGATTTCAAAGTGATTTAGATATTTTTAATGTTGATTTGTTTTATCTGAATAATCAATTGAAAGCAGACTTAGTTTATCCTAGTAAGTATGCAGAAGTTAATTTTTATCATACTTCGATAGGGCCTACATTTTCAATTGGTTCATATACTGAAACTTATGAAAAATTAATAGGTGTAACTGACTCACTTACTTATGAATTGAATTATGATTATTCTCAGAATTTTAGATTTAATATAGTTTTTACTGATTTAGATGAGTTTGGATTTAAGATAACCATAAATGGTATGGTATATGATGTTGAAACTCAATTTGTATATAGTGGTTCGACTATTGATATGGTAAGAACCATTGACAGAACTCTTAGAAATTGGTTTAATAGATACTTTGTAAGATTATATTCACTAGGTATTAATGCTGAGCTAAGATACACTGGTAGCTTCACTTCAATATTTTATAACTCTATTAGATTTACCACTGAATATCCAAATGTACCTATGGTCTTAGACTCAGTCGAAGTTGGTACAACAGCAGCGTATTATATAGAACATTCAACAATTCTATTTAACGATTTAGGTGGGTATTTGAGTTTAACTATAAATGGTGATGAGTATGGAGTTTTCACAACTTTTGGAACTTCCTCAGCAGATATACCAACTACACTACAAGATTGGGTAGATGAGCATTCAATTAAATTAATAGATTTCGGAATCGTAATTACAAACATAAACAATCTATTAGTATTTGATGTGATTAGTTTAGAAAATCCATTAACTTATACGGTTTCTACTGGTAAAGTTAATTTACCAGGAATTAATGATTATGTTATAACTAAAAAGACAAGAGGAAATTTAGGTGTTCTGTTAGCTTCAAATGAGGTAGTATTGCCTTCAACAGCCACATCTTCTTTTGAAAATGAGGGGTTTGCTACAGGAATGGCACTTTCAATCAACAATACCTTCTTTCCCTGGAACAATCAAGAGTATGTAATAGATTTCTTAGACCCTTATGTTATGAACCTGAGTTATCAGGGTCCTTTTTGGGGATTGACTAATGCTATTTGTAATTCATCAGCATTCATCACACTTGCTTTTGACTTAGGATTTGGACAAACAGCTTGCCCTGGTCCAACTGGACCTACAGGTTCAATTGGTGGTCCTTTTGATTCGCTTGCTGGTGGTGATTTCAATCCAATAATGTTTAGTATCACTTATAACCCAAATACATATACTGTAAATTCATATAACTACTCTTCTTTCCCTGGTGCTGTTGGGTTAGTTGATATAATTTTTATTCAGTTATCTAATTCAATACTTACATTTGGTGATAATTTAATGGCGATTGATGCCCTTTTTGGTGACTATTTAACTACAATAAATCTTCCAGGAAATACACAGAGTATAGAAATGGAATTCAACACTATAAATAGTTACTTATATTGTTTGTCTAAATATAATCTTTATGTTGTCGATCCTGTGATTAATACCCTGATTTCAACAATATCACTGACCGCTTCTAATTCATCAGCTTCTGCTTTTGATTTAGAAATAAATCCAATTAATGGAGACGTTTATGTGACTTATGATAATTTACCAAGAGTCGATATATTTGCCTTCAACAATTTGACCTCAACACCTACGGCTACCTTAAGTCCTAGTACGACTAATTTTCCACCATCAGCAACGAGAACTGGCAGAATGGTGTTTAATGACTTTGAGGGTGATATGTATATTACCACAGATGCTGATCAAGTGATTAGAGTTAATACAACAAGAGATATCCAAATTAATTATGGAATCTCAGGTCTTACTCATTCTATATTCTATGAACCTGTTTATGAGTCTGTATATGTTTATGGTTCTCAAAGTCTATGGAGAATTGATAATGGTGTTACCCAATCAATTTCTGGAATACTATCCTACCCATTTAATGATATCATATTCAATAATATCACCGGTGAGATGAATGTTTCGAACTCGGCAAATGATTATGTTAAATTAGATTTAATTAATAATTCATATATTAACCTTCCACAACCCGATCATGGATATTTAGTTGTCAATCAATTTGATGGTGATGTTTATATGTCTGTCAATGCTACTGGTTCTGGATTAATAAGAGTAATAGACCCAAATAATGGAAGTACTCTATATACAGCATCAGGATTAGGAGGTCCAACTACAAAAATTATCTACAACCCAGAGAGAAGGTCTGTCTGGGCAATTCAGCCTAGTTTGAATTCAGTTGTTGAAGTTGATGTAGACTTAGGAAGTGCAATCATATTAGATCAAGCAACTTATTCAGTTGTAGAAGATAGTAGTTATGGTACTTTGGATCCAAATTATGTGCCTCGAGAAAGTGTTTGGTTAAAAACAAGAGAATACTTCAGAAGACCAAGAGCAAATTTTGAAGGTGACGTTTCTGTCAAATATTATTGGAGATGGATGACCGATCAAGTTCCACAATTTTTTCTTTATGATTTTTCTGGAGAACAATTGGGTACAACAAGTTCTCTTTCTTATATAGGAGAAAAACCACTAAAAACCGCGGTATTAAATAGAACTGCAAATAGAGATATAACTAAGATTAAATTTCCTGAGTATCAGCAAACTATTTTTGATAAGATAGAATATACATTATCTTATGTTGATGATCAGGATGATACAAGTGTTGCTCCAAAAGCATTGGAGTTATTCATTGGATTCAAGGATGAAACTGAAGGAGCTTTAAGAACAGTCTTACAATTATTCAGAAAAGAAGAGATTGAGTTTTCAATTACATCAAATTCAAATACTATACTAACTTTCACTAATGTTGTTTTAGATGGGTATAAAAGAGGACAAATTACAATAAATGAGACTTCAGCTGAAACATTTACAGGAAAAGGTCTTAATCCTGGTCAAAATTTAGTTATTTATGTAAAAGATATAACAAACTCTAAAAATCAATATCTGTCTGATAATAATGCTGTGTTTTTGAAGATTAGGAATGTTTATACAAAAACCTTAATACTAGACTTTTTTAATATAGATTTAGATAATTTAACTGAAGAATCAACAATCATCTCAAATTATCCGAAGGCTGGTAACACAACATTCTTAAGAACTACGTTCAAAGTTAAAGATAAAGAAATAGGTAGATTTGTTACATATGGTCAAACAGAAGAAGAAGATATTAGATTTAAAGTTGAATTAGGTAATCAAGGTAAGTTAATTAGTCCAGATGAGGTATTCATATTCAAAGAGTATGATATTAATGAAGGTGGCATTGATTGGACTTTTCTTAATAAAAAGAGAAAAGAAATGTTAATGAATAAAGATGTAATTTATCCTTACATTGGTTCATATAAATCACTAATAAACGCAATTAACTATTTTGGATATAACGATTTACAACTTAATGAGTATTATAGAAATACAAATACTTCATCAAGATTATTTGGTCAGTTGTTTAAGGTAGAAATTCCAGACATTTTTGACAATAGTGTTAAAGGTTGGAGTGAGAAAGATTTTATAAAATATACCCTGCCAAATCCAAACTATGAAGAAACAAATTTATTCAACTTAACTTATTTCATCACTGATAAAGAAGGCAATTACATACTTAACTATAGCTTAGATGAAATAATTATTAAATTACAAGGCTTAAAATACTGGCTTAAAAGGAATATTGTTCCCCTAACACATAAAATTGTAGATATTATAGGTCAGACTTATGTAAATTCAGATACGACTATTAAACACCAAAGTTATGATGTTTCAATTTTTAACATAAGACAAGAAATGACACCAGTATTTTGTAAGATGAATGAAGTTTATCTATACCCTATTAATTCTGGTTCGACGGTTTATAATTGTGTTTTAGATTTTTACACAATAATTCCAGGTAGTTCTATTAGATTAAATGAGTTTCAAGAAAATCCAGCACCTTATTCTGGTGCTAATTTGGTACTTCCTGATTATTTCAATATTAAGATTAGAACTTATAAAACATATAAAGAGTGGGCACCTTTTGTCACCTACAACATTGGTGATAAAGTAATTTATTTTAATATAATTTATGAAAGTGTTAAAAATAATAACAGAGTTAATAATCCAAGAAAGTATGAGTCTGCTTCTGAGTGGAGTGAATTAGTTGATTATCCTGTTAGTAGTGTTGTTACTTACGAAAGAGAGTTTTATGTTTTCTCTGGATTAGGAGGTACCGCTTCAATTGCCCCAAATTTAGATCCTCAGAACTGGTTAAATGTTACTGAATGGAAAAGAATTGATTTAGAACCGGTTCAAACAATCGATGAGTATAGGTCTGGTGGTACTGATTCTCTTTTACCATTTAACTTCACTGTAGATTCAAATATTGACCCATTTATAGTAATTGAGGTCACTTCAGATAATGGATATGGACTTGTTTATAGGGATAAGAAGAACTATTACTTAAAAGGTCTTAAAGACATTACTGAGTCCTATAGTTACATAGACCCAATTGGTCCATTTACACCAATAACACCAGTTTATTAAAATAAAAAAACCGACTCTGAGTCGGTTTTTTTATTGTTAGAACTTTATAAAATTAAAGAACTTGACCTTCAACAGTCTCTTCTTGTCTATTTTCTCTTGAAACACCATCTTCAAAAGTAAGAACCCAATCTTGGATATCTGTTGAAAGGCTTTTACCTGTTGTGTCATAGTAGTTGAAAATTTTACTAATACTTCCAATCTTCATTAAGATTTCTGCAAATAAGTAAGAGTCTTTTGACAATCCTTTCACTTTATGTTTAGATATTAAGTGATAGATGTAAGTAACTTCTGTAGCATCAACTGGATAAGAAATAAAGTCAGTATCATTACTATACTTGTTTTCTTTAAGTGCCTCAAATAAGTCTCTTAATTCAATTGCGAAGAATACAGAATTAACATCATACTCCATTTTATTCATAACCAAATCTGTCAAAAATTTGTGTTGAGGTCTGTTTAAGTGAAAGTTATATTTTGCCTCTTTCAATGCGTCAATAAATTCTTTCCATAGTTTTTGAGCTTGAAGATACATCTCATCTTTTTGTGAATCAGGAAGACCTTTCCCGTTATTTGTTGAAATATATTTTCTGATAGAAATAATTTTACTATCTAAAATTTCTTCAACTTCTGAATTAATCAATGTTAATTCTATCCCGTTTTCAGTAGTCTTAACTACCGGTTTTACAACATTTGTTTCTATATTTTCCATAATTTTATCCGTTTATTTTTTGATTACCGTCGTATAGACTCATTAGAGCTTCTAATTTGTCTTTAGCGTTTGCATATTGTTCAACCCATCTATCATGTTCGGCAAGTAAGTCTGAGTGCTCACCTATTGCTGCTAAGTTAGTATTTGAGAAGTAAAGTGATAAATTAGCCATAGCCTCTTCCATCTGAAACTCATATTTTTTTCTTAGAGCGTTGATGTAATTTTGTCCGTGATTTTGTCCTGTTGTTATATTCATATTATTAGTTATTTTAAGCAATAAATTCGTCTTGTTCAGCATCTTTTTGTTGTTCTTTGTAAAGTTCTTCTACTTTGTTAGCTCTTGCGACTTTTTCAACTCCGTATTTATTAACTAAAGAAGAAAATGTGTTTAAGTCAGTTTTAATCAATTTCATTTTACCAGTTTCGATATTGATATAAATTTTATCAATTTCTTGTTCCATTAAAATAGTTACTGATTCTTCATCGAAAGCGTCAAATATCGCTTCGTTGATTGAAACTAAAATCTCCTTACTCAATAGGAATGAGAACTTAGGATTTATAATTGAGATTTTAATTAGCTCTTTTTGTTTTTCATCACCAATAAACTGAAATTTAACTGATAGAGGAAAAGATTTTTTGTTGAAAATTTCGAAGAACTTCGATGTAGTTTCTTCTGACAATTCGTAAAAATTATCCATATTATAATTTATTTTTTTTATTATAATATCGAGAATTGATTTTGTTTAATCAAATTAAGAAAAATAAAGTTGATAGGATTAAAAAAATAGTTGGAATTATAACGTAGTAAATTGTATTATAAAACTTTTGTGATTTGAAGAGTCTAAATCCTATCACAAGTAAATAAGAAAACTTATCTACCTTTTTAATTTCATAGATTTCATATAACTCATTTAGATTTTTAGAATTCAAAAATTTTGAAAGTTCTTCATTATAACCTCTAACATAGTTTTCTGATATTCTGTTTATATCACTTGTTATAAGTGAGTAGGACTCACCTACTAATTCTTCAGGTATATTTATAACAGTGTATAATCTTTGAGCACCATCAACTCTAATATTGAATCTTTCTGATAATATAGTTTTACTATCAATTATAGCTCTTCTATAATTCCAAAATAAACTTATTTTTTTAAAAATATTCATATGAATTATATTATTTATTTTAATTTGGTTTAACCAAAGTCTGATTTTTCTGGTGGTGGTTTTATACCAGCTAGTTTTTCCATTCCTTCGTCAATAGTTGAAGTTTGTCTTTCTATATTAGCCATTATTTTTATCAGCTCTTCTAATCTTTCGGAAACATAAAAAATTGAATTTTTGTTTCCTTTTGCCATCATCGGGTTTGTTGCTCCTGGTGATACTGACGTTTCTTTTTTACTACCAATCATACTAAAGCTTTTTGAGAACTCTGGTCCTCTAGGGTCTGTTCCTTTTTCACCTTCATCTTCTATCGCCTTTTTACCCATCATTGCTCTGGTGTAGCCTGCCAATTTCTTCATAGAATCGACTTTTAACATTCTCATTGCAAAAGATAACTTCATCAATGCGTTCGCCATAGCATCATAACCTTTCGCTAAAGTAATCATTCTCTTAGCAATTTGTGCAATTGGGTCTGTGCCCATTAGACCTTCAGCTGCGTCACTCAATCTACCGAAAAATCCTCCACCCTCTGACTCACTTGCTGCTAACTTTTTAACTAATTCGTTAAAGTCTAACATGTTTTGACTCATGTTTTTCATGTAATTTGGGTCGATCTTAACTTGAAACGCTTTTTCGGCCCCTTGAAATATCTTTGCTACCCTTACCATTCTATACGCCATGTCTTGAACTCTATAGAATTGAGTTGCCTTTTTGAATGTCAAATATTCAGCCATGTTGATGAATATTTTCATACCCCCCTTAATATTTGTTCCCCATTTCTGTAGTAAATTAGGTTTTATTTCAAAGTGCCTTTTATTATTAGAGAATATTTGTGCTACTTTTACTACTTTATATGCTACATCTTTAACTCTCCAGAATTCAACGTCTTCGTTTTCTGTCAAATATTTAGATAAAGCGACAAATTTTTCAACCACTACCCTAACACCACCTGACCACTTAGAAGAAGGATAAAATCCAAATTTTGATTTAGCTCCTCCAAATATACTTCCAACCCTTACAATTGCTCTTGTCACCGCAATAATACCCTTTGTAATGTTTGCAATTACATCATCGCCTGATGTGAACCAACCGGTATCTTCATTAAGTGCCTTAAATACCGGAGCAAATGCTCCAATAGCTAATCCTACACCTTCTGCCCATTTTTTTGGAGGACCGTCTTTGAAAACTGCTTTATTTTCAGAAAAAATCTCAGCGGCTGTTATAATACCCTGAGATACCACTTTGATAGCTCTAGCAAAATCTTTTGGTCCAACTCCACCACCCCCAAATAAGCTCAAAGTAGCATTTTTTTGTAACATACCATAAACCGGAGAAAATGCTCCTATTGATATTGCGACACCTTCGGCCCAAGCTTTAGGTGGTCCATTTTTGAATGCTGCTTTATTCTTATAAAAAATATTAGCAACATCAACGATTGATTGTGCGATTATTTTAACAGCACTTTTACCAGCTTTTAAAGCAACATAACCGAGACCTAAACTACCCACAATAAAACTTCCTAATGTTAATACTGCTAATCCAAATACTGTCATAAGACTACCGACTGATATGGCCCAGTTAATCCCTGGGTATTTACTGTAATTTCCTTTCCTAATTACTCTATCGGTATCCACAATTGATTGTGCTATTAATGGAATTAATTCTACTCCTGCATATAAAGCAATCGCTCCAATTCCTGTAAGTGCGATTAACCCTAGTGCTAAAACGGCTAATCCAAATCCAGCCATTGCAGTACCTACGGACAAGACCCATCCTAAACCAGGATACTTATTATATTTACCTTTACTTATTATTTTGTCTGTATCTACAATTGTTTGTGCAATTACCGCCACTAAAGCTACACCTGCTAAAATAGCAATTAGTCCAACTCCGGTAACTGCAATCAAACCGAGAGCTAACGCCATCGTTGCGAAAGGTAACATTGTTAATGTAGTACCGAGCACCCATCTAATAGGTATGGCTTTGTCGTATTTACCTCGTGCTAAAATGTGTGAAGCTGCTACAATTACTAATGATACTACCAGTATTGCGGCCAGACCAGCAAGAAAAACTAAACCTTGTGGACCGAATACGGCTGAACCTAATAAAAGTGCTCCAACTCCAAATGCTGCTAGTGCAGCAGAAACCCCGATTGCCCACATTAGTGATGGGAATTTCTTATAATTACCTAAATTTAGAATAAGAGATGTCACCATAATGACTAAGGCTAAGATAACTATCACAATTCCGCCTTTCGCTGCGGACATTGGGTCTATTCCAATCAGTTTAATTAGTTTCATAGCTAATGCAATCGCGACTACCGATATAGCAATTCCTATAGAGAAGAATATTATTTTAAGTATCATCATAAATTCAATACCGTTTAAATATTCTTTCGCTTGAAAAAGTATAGCAGCTGATGCGGCTATGGCTAAAGACATTAAAGTGAATAAAAGTGGTAATTTTACAACATCGGCCCAATTTAACTTACCTGCTATTCTCAAAATTATTGCAACCGCAAATGATATTACTACAAATAAAATACTTATACCAAGTGCTGTTAAGAATTGACTGAAAGAAATCGATTGTATTTGTGATAAAGCTATTGATGATATCCACATTGCGTATGATACCGCCATATATAATATCGGTATAATGAATGCAGCGGTTATTGCCTCATCTGGACTAACTCCATCAAATGCTTTAATCATCTTTTTAAGACCAAATGAGAGTACAACAAATACTAAACCAACCATTACAGCTGATAAAAACTGCATGAATCCAATTGGTTGAATCATTGAAAGTGCATACGATGCAAGAACTATTCCTAATGCTATTGCAGGTAAAATTATTGGTAAAAACAAACACGCTATTGCTGCTTCAACTAAACTAATACCCTCAAAGGCTCCTAATAATCTTTTGATACCAAATCCAATGACTGAGAAAATCACCGCAATCATTATTGCTGATAGTGCTGTCTGAAAACTTATTGGTTTTACCATACCAAGTACAAGTGATGATAACCATATACCTATTGATATTCCAAGCATTACAATAGGTAGTATTAGAGACACAGCTAAGAGTTTTCCTACATTCAATCCCTTTTGTTTAGAACTGGCTCCGAATCCCTTGGCCTGAGCACTAGTTTCGGTCTCATCTGTCAATGCTGTGATTAGACCTTTAATTCCAAATCCAATTACACTAAATACACCAGCAATAATTATCACAGTGATTGCCTGTTGAACTGACATCGGTTTTACCAAGGCAAGTATTCTTGATGATACCATTATACCTAAGGACATAGCCATCATTATTAGTGGTAAAAAAACCACCATTGCTAATAGTTTGCCCCAGTCCATTTTTTTGGTTTTTCTTTTGGCTCCACCTTTTCCTTCTGCCCAAACTTCTATTTCATCTTCTCTCTGTAACTTATCAATTATAGATGCCATCACTGGTGCTATAAAGAAAAACAACGATGCAATCATCACAGATGATACAAATTGTGCAATACTTATTTTAGCAACTTTTGATAAAAGAAGTGATGACAAGAAAACACCTAACGACATTGCAAGTAAAGATAATGACGCCATCATTGCAGATCTCGGAGTTAGGCCTGATTTAACCACCTTATCAAATGCGACTGCTATTAATACAATTGCTAATGATAAGGCTATCACTGATAAAAAGTCAACTTTACCTACAATTTTAAATGCTAATCCTATGGCTAAAACTGCAATTGCTATAAGAAGTATTGTTTGTACTCCCTTTTTTATGTTAGATTCTTTCTTTGCGGTTCCTGCTTCTTCAA
>JACCDP010937901.1_pt1 | contig 13191 bp, 12 predicted proteins | sample 7445841 | NCBI WGS metagenome assembly JACCDP01 (sample SAMN15323441, study PRJNA562643) | freshwater metagenome | isolation source: river surface water | place: USA:Blue River Watershed | collected 2017-08-17
GCAAGCCGGTGTGCTGGGTCAGCACTTGACCTGCGCGAGGTTGCGTTGCGCGCTTGGCACCGGTTGTATTGACCATCTTCTTGCCCAAAGGCGTGCTGTTCTTGCGCCGCGCACTGGTGTAGCTGCCATCGGTGAGTGGCTGAAAGCTGGGAATCAAATGGTGCTTGCCATTGCCGATCAAATCAGCACGGCCCATGGCTTTGAGGGCTTCGCGCAACAAGGGCCAGTTGTTGGCATCGTGGTAGCGCAAAAACGCTTTGTGCAAACGGCGGCGGCGCTCACCGCGCACGATGTCCACCGCTTCGCTTTGACGGGTGACACGCCCCAATGGGTTTTTGCCCGAGTGATACATCGCCGTGGCGGTTGCCATGGGGCTTGGGTAAAAGGTTTGCACTTGGTCCGCACGAAAGCCGTTGCGTTTGAGCCAAAGCGCCAAGTTCATCATGTCTTCATCGCTGGTGCCGGGGTGCGCTGCAATGAAATAGGGAATGAGAAATTGTTTTTTGCCAGCTTCGGCGCTGTACTTGTCAAACATCTGCTTGAACTTGTCGTAGCTGCCAATGCCAGGCTTCATCATTTTTGAAAGTGGCCCGCCTTCGGTGTGCTCTGGCGCAATTTTTAAATAACCGCCCACATGGTGGGTGACCAACTCTTTCACATATTCGGGCGACTTGACCGCGAGGTCGTAGCGCAGCCCAGAGCCAATCAAAATTTTCTTCACACCTTTGAGTGCACGCGCACGGCGGTACATGTGAATGAGCGAGCTGTGATCGGTATTGAGGTTTTGACAAATGCCTGGATACACACAACTCGGTTTGCGACACGCAGCTTCAATCTCGGGGCTCTTGCACCCGATGCGATACATGTTGGCCGTGGGGCCACCCAAGTCTGAAATAACGCCTGTGAAGCCGGGCACTTTGTCGCGAATGTCTTCGATTTCGCGAATGATCGAATCTTCAGAGCGGCTTTGGATAATGCGCCCTTCATGCTCGGTGATCGAACAAAAAGTACAGCCCCCAAAACACCCGCGCATGATGTTGACGCTGAAGCGAATCATCTCCCACGCAGGAATTTTGGTGGCACCATCGTGGCTGCCATTCTCATCAGCGTAGATGGGATGCGGACTGCGTGCGTAGGGCAAATCAAACACGTGGTCCATCTCAGCGGTGGTAAGCGGAATGGGCGGCGGGTTGACCCACACATCGCGAGCGGTGTGGCCCTCGCCATGCGCTTGCACCAAACAGCGTGCGTTGCCGGGGTTGGTTTCCAAATGCAACACGCGGTTGGCATGGGCGTACAGCACTGGGTCTGACTTTACTTGTTCGTAGCTTGGCAAACGAATGACACTGCGCTCGCGTGGTGGCACTTTGAGTTTGCCTTTGCCTTGCAAGGCGGGCATCACTGCACTTGGCACGAAGGTCAAAGGCTTGACTGAAGACACGCTTGCGGCAGAAGACTTTGCGGCGGTTGCGATGGCTTTAGCCGCGCTCGCTGCATTGGTTGCGTCGGCCACAGCTTGCGCTTCTTCCTCACGCGCACATGTTTCGCCTTGCGCCCTCGCCTGGTCGCTGACCATCAAATACGGGTTGACATGCGCCTCTACCCTGCCCGGCGCATCGATGTCGGTGGAATCAATTTCGTACCAACCGTCAGGTGTTTCGCGACGCACAAAAGCTGTACCACGCACATCGGTGATGTGCTGAACGGGTTCTTTGGCAGCCAAGCGATGCGCGATTTCCACAATCGCACGCTCTGCGTTGCCATACAGCAGCAAGTCGCATTTGCTGTCGACCACGATGGAGCGACGCACTTTGTCTGACCAATAGTCGTAATGCGCGATGCGACGCAACGAACCTTCAATGCCACCCAACACAATGGGCACATCATTGAACGCTTCGCGACACCGTTGGCTGTACACCAAAGCGGCACGGTCGGGGCGTTTGCCGCCCTCATCGCCGGGGGTGTAAGCATCGTCGCTGCGAATTTTGCGATCAGCCGTGTAACGGTTGATCATCGAGTCCATGTTGCCCGCTGTCACGCCGAAAAACAAATTGGGTTTGCCCAACGCTTTGAACGGATCAGCGCTGTGCCACTCAGGCTGCGCGATGATGCCCACCCGAAAGCCCTGCGCTTCGAGCATGCGACCAATCACCGCCATGCCAAAGCTGGGGTGATCGACATACGCGTCGCCAGTGACGATGATGATGTCGCAGCTGTCCCAGCCGAGTTGCGTCATTTCTTCGCGGCTCATCGGCAAAAACGGTGCCGTGCCAAAACGAGCCGCCCAGAACTTGCGGTAACTGGTCAGCGGCTTGGCATTGCGCGGGAAAAAAGAGACGTCGGCGTAGGCACTCATGGCAGGGCACAAGTGTAAGTGCAGCCCCTATTCAAGTGCTTGTCGAAGGACATTGCGGCTGGGCGGCCTGCGAGGCACGCCAGCCGCCAGCATCGGTCGAGCGCATCAAGCCGCTGCAGCCACGTTTTACTTCTTGGCTGGCTCTTGGTGCCCACCAAACTGCTTGCGCATGGCAGACAGCATTTTGTCGGCGAAGGTGCTGACTTGGCGCGAGCGAAAGCGCGCAAACAAAGCCGCTGACAACACGGGCACTGGCACCGCCTCTTCGATGGCGGCGTTGATCGTCCAACGCCCCTCGCCCGAGTCTTGCACATGGCCCGAATAGGCCTTGAGCTCTGGATCTTCGGCCAAAGAAATGGCCGTCAAATCGAGCAACCACGACGACACCACGCTGCCGCGTCGCCACAGCTCGGTGATATCGGCCAAATCTAACTCGTATCGTCGCTCGGCGGGCACGCTGTCTTGCGCGGCACCTTTCAAGATGTCCATGCCTTCGGCGTAGGCCTGCATCAAACCGTATTCGATGCCGTTGTGAATCATCTTCACAAAATGCCCGCTGCCCGCAGGGCCGGTGTAGAGGTAGCCTTCTTCAGCGGTCGATTGGCGCCCCTCTCTGCCCGGTGTTTTGGGGATTGTGCCTACCCCAGGGGCCAAGGTTTTGAAAATAGGGTCGAGGTGTTTGGCCGCCGTAGCGTCGCCACCAATCATCATGCAGTAGCCGCGCTCCAAACCCCACACGCCGCCGCTGGTGCCCACATCGAGGTAGCGAATGCCTTTGGCTTGCAACATCTGCGCATGGCGCACATCGTCTTGAAAATTCGAATTACCGCCGTCAATCAAAATATCGCCGGCCTCTAACAAGGTGCTTAAGGTGTGAATGGTGGCCGCGGTGATCTCCCCCGCAGGCAACATGACCCACACGGCGCGCGGTTTGTCCAACTGCGCCACCAACGAAGCCAAGTCATGGCTGGGGGTGGCACCTTCTTTGGTCAATTGCGCCACGCTGTCGGGGTTGGCGTCGTACACCACCGAGGTGTGGCCGTGTTGCATCAAACGGCGCACGATGTTGCCGCCCATGCGACCCAAGCCGATCATTCCTAATTGCACGTTGTCTCCTTGTCAGTGCTGCTGGTGAGAAATCACTTTTTTGAAAAGCAGAACTGTAAAGGCAAACAATGACTCAAGCTGACACCAAAGGCTCAACCATGGCAGCTTCACCCCACAGGTGCGATACCACCGCCTGCACATGTGGCACATCGCCTGAGGTAAAGAAACGCACGGCGCCTAGTGGTGTGGGCTTAGGCTGCAGCACATCGCCACCTTGCACCTCCGACAACCGCCGCACCAACTCACGCGCCACCGCCTCAGCCGGATCAATCAAAGTCACACCCGTACCCGCAATGCGTTGAATCGTGTCGCGCAAAAACGGGTAATGCGTACAACCCAACACCAAAATGTCTGCGCCTTGCGCCAACACAGGCTCGACATGCTGGCGCAGCAAGGCCTCGGTTTGAGCGCTGTGCAAATCGGCTTGCTCCACTTGCTCCACCCAACCCGGGCAAGCTTGCAAAATGATGCGTTTGTTGCCGCCATGCAAAGCACACAAACGCGCCACACTTTCGCTTTGCACGGTTTGGCGCGTAGCCAAAACGCCCACCACACCACTTGTCGTGAGCGCCACAGCGGGTTTGATGGCGGGCTCAATCGCCACCACCGGCAAATGCGTTTGTTCGCGCAAGGTGCGCGCTGCTACCACGGTGGCCGTGTTGCAAGCGATGGTGATGCCCTTCACCCCCATCTCGGCCAACCACGCGCCCACCGTCAAGGTGCGTTGGGTGATATGCGCTTCGGTTTGGTCGCCATAGGGCGCGTGGCCCGAGTCGGCCACATACACCAAGTTTTCATGCGGCAAGGCCGCGCGAATGGCGCGCAACACCGACAAACCGCCCACGCCAGAATCAAACACACCAATGGCGTGTTCAAAGGGTTTGGCGGGGTTGGTGCTTCTCATGCTGCCAATGTTACAAGCTCGTGCCCATGTCAACGCCGATACGCATACAGGCTTCATTAAACTTGAGGGATGAACACACCTGCCCCCCGTTTACACAACAAAGTCAGCATCATCACCGGCGCAGCGCAAGGCATTGGTTTGGCCACCGCTTTGAAATTTGCACACGAAGGCGCCATCGTGGTGGTGTGCGATGTCAAACAAGCCGCTGTTGATGAAGCTGTACAGCAATGCCTGGCCAACGGCGCACAAGCTATCGGTTTGGTCGTCGATGTCACACAACGCACCATGGTCGATGCCATGGTGAAAACCGTGCTAGAAAAATTTGGCCGCATCGATGTGTTGGTGAACAACGCGGGCATCACGCAAGATGCACGTTTGCAAAAAATGACGCTTGAGCAATTTGACCGCGTGATCGATGTCAACCTGCGCGGCGTGTTCCATTGCGCCCAAGCCGTGACCGACACCATGGTGGCGCAGGGCAGCGGCGTGATTTTGAACGCCTCGTCGGTGGTGGGCATTTATGGCAACTTTGGCCAAACCAACTACGCCGCCACCAAGTTTGGTGTGATCGGTTTCACCAAAACCTGGAGCCGCGAACTCGGCCCCAAAGGCATTCGTGTGAACGCGGTGGCACCGGGCTTCATCGCCACACCCATTTTGGCCACCATGCCCGAAAAAGTGATCGACGACATGGTGGCCCGCGTGCCCTTGAAACGTTTGGGCAAAGCCGAAGACATTGCCAATGTGTATGCCTTTTTGGCGAGTGACGAAGCGGCCTACGTCAACGGTGCAGTGCTTGAAGTTTCAGGCGGTATGACGGTATGACCGACACAGTGGTGGAACGCCACGCTCCCAAAAATAAAACCGATTTGTTTGTCTCGTTCACCTTGCTTGCATTGCAAGGTTTCGGTGGTGTGTTGGCCGTGGTGCAACGCGAATTGGTGGAAAAGAAAAAATGGCTCACGCTCGATGAGTTTGTCGAAGACTGGGCGGTTGCACAAATATTGCCCGGCCCCAATGTGGTGAACCTGTGCATCATGATTGGCAGCCGTCACTTTGGTTTGACGGGGGCCTTTGCTGCCTTGGCTGGCATTTTGACGGTGCCCACCGTGTTGGTATTGATGATTGCCGCTGCGTTTGCTGGCATTGCAGACACGCCAGCTGCACAAGGCATGTTGCGGGGCATGGGCGCGGTCTCTGCTGGTTTGATTGCAGCCACTGGCATCAAGCTCATCACCGCGTTGAAAAACAACCCGATGGGGCAGATGAGTTGCTTGCTGGTTGCAACACTCACTTTCATTGCCATTGGTTTGTTGCGCTTGCCATTGGCATGGGTGTTGTTGAGCTTGGGGCTGTTGTCTTGCGTGTATGCGTGGCACTGCATTGGCAAGCGTGAGCAGATGAAGGAAGCAGCATGACCTTCACACTCACGGTTGCCGATTGGTTGTCACTCTTCGTGCACTTCATGTCGCTGTCTTTGTTGGCTGTGGGTGGCGCCATCACCACCGTGCCCGACATTCACCGCTATTTGGTTAACGAACAACACTGGTTGACCGACACGCAGTTCACCTCCTCCATCGCTTTGGCACAAGGCGCACCGGGGCCGAATGTGATGTGCATCGCCCTCATGGGTTGGAATGTGGGGCTAAACGCAGGTGGCGGTTTATCGGCGGGCGGTCCCGCTGTAAGCATGGCCTTGTTGGGGGTGCTGATCACGATGGTGGGCATCATGCTGCCCTCAGCCACTCTCACCTATGTCGCCACACAGTGGGCGCATCGCAACCGCGAGTTGCAGGCCGTCAAAGCTTTTAAAGCAGGCATGGCACCGCTGGTGATAGCGCTGCTGATCGCCACAGGTTGGTTGCTCACCGGTGACCATGAACATCCTCTCAGAGATTGGCCCATGTGGGCCCTGACAGCGGCCACGACCTTGATCGTTTGGAAAAGCAAAACACACCTGTTATTGCTGTTGGCGTTTGGTGCGTTGCTGGGTGGTTTGGGGTGGATTTGAAACGCTGATTGAAAAGCATCAACTCCGCTGACGGCGTGCCTCGTACAAACACACGCCGCTGGCAACCGACACGTTCAAACTCTCCACCGCACCTTGCATGGGAATGCTCACCAATTCATCGCAAGTTTTGCGCGTGAGTTGACGCATGCCATCACCCTCGGCACCGAGCACTAAGGCGGTGGGGCCTTTCAAATCGACTTGATACAAGGTTTTGGGTGCGTCGTCGCTGGTACCGATCACCCAAATATTGCGTTCTTTCAATTCGTTCAAGGTGCGCGCCAAATTGGTCACCATGAAATAAGGCACCGTTTCAGCGGCACCGCTGGCCACTTTGGCCACCGTGGCGTTGATGCCCACCGCATGGTCTTTGGGGGCAATGACCGCATGCGCACCGGCACCATCGGCCACGCGCAAACAGGCGCCTAAGTTGTGCGGGTCGGTCACACCATCGAGCACCAAAATCAGCGGCGATTCAATGCCCTCAACTTGGTCTAACAAATCGTCGAGTGAACGCACCACTTCAATCGGGTTCACACGCGCAGCCACACCTTGGTGACCATGGCTGCCTGCGAGTTTGGCGATGCGCAAAGCATCGGCTTCGATCAAACGCGCACCGGCTTCTTTGGCGCGCTCGATGAACTGACGCATGCGCGCATCACGGCGCGTGGGTTCGAAATAAATTTCAATGATCGACTGCGGCGCTGTTTTCAAGCGCACGCCCACGGCATGAAAGCCGAACAACACTTTGGGACTGGATGACATGCCCCGATTATCCCCTGCGCCGATCAAGCCGCCGATGGCGCGATTTGCCCCGCTTGAATGGTCAGCATGCGGTCGCATCGCGCCGCCAGTTTAGGGTCGTGGGTCACCAACACCAAGGTGGTGCCCAACTCTTGGTTAAGTTCAAACATGAGGTCCATGATGCGCGCACCGCTGGCATGGTCCAAACTGCCGGTGGGTTCGTCGGCCAGCAACAAAGCGGGCTTGACCACAAACGCACGCGCCAAGGCCACACGCTGCTGTTCGCCGCCCGACAACACCTTAGGGTAGTGGTTCAAGCGCTCACCCAAACCTACACGCACCAGCATGTCATACGCGGCTTGGCGGGCATGGGGCAGGCCCGCAAGCTCCAGGGGCAGCATGACATTTTCAATGGCGGTCATGTTGCCCAACAACTGAAAGCTTTGAAACACAAAACCAATGTGACGCGCACGCCACGCAGCGCGTTGGTCCTCATCGAGGGCAAACAAATCTTGCCCCTCCAAAATCACAGCGCCTTGGCTGGGGGTGTCCAAACCTGCCATGATGGACAACAAAGTGCTTTTGCCCGAGCCAGACGCGCCCACAATCGCCAACGACTGTTGCGCGCCGAGTGAAAAGTCAATATCGCGGAGAATGTGCAGGGTGCCGCCCGCATCGGGCACCGACTTGAAAATGTGCGAGACCTCCATCAAATGATGGGAAGTGCTAGCGGCGACGGCAGAAGACGAAACTGACGAGTTCATGAAAGACCATGCAATGTTGAGACGACACTTTACCTTGAGTGCAATAAGCGCAGGACTGGGCGGTCTTTCCATGCTATGGCGCAGCGGCTCTGCCAACGCACAACAACAAGTCATCACCTCGACCGGTCAAGGCATGCAAGGTGAAATCATCACCACGCAACCCAAGCGTCAACGTGGCCAAAACATGCAAGAGCCACAAGTGCCCCCACCCGGCTCGGCACCGGGCACAGTGCCTGCTGCCAGCATTTTGGTGTTGGGCGACTCGCTCAGCGCCGAATACGGCATTGCCCGTGGCAAAGGCTGGGTGGCGTTGCTCAGTGCCAAATTGCAAGCCGAGCGGCCTGATGTGAGTGTCATCAACGCCAGCATCAGCGGTGACACCACTGCGGGGGGGCGCTCGCGTTTGCCTGGCATGCTCAACCAAGTGCGCCCCGTGTTGGTGGTGATTGAATTGGGTGCCAACGATGCCCTGCGTGGTCTCGATTTGCAAAGCACGCAAAACAATTTAGAAGCCATGATCGAAGCCTGTCGCGCCGTCAATGCGCGCGTGGTGTTGGTGGGCATGCAAATACCACCCAACTATGGGCCTGACTACAGCGCCAAATTCAGCGTCATGTTTGCCAATGTGGCCAAAAAATACAAAACCGGTTTGGTGCCTTTCTTCTTGAAAGGCATTGCCGATGTGCCGGATGCTGCGCAATGGTTTCAAGCTGATCGCATTCACCCCAAAGCAGAAGCCCACCCCCGCATGCTGGCCAATGTGTGGCCTGAAATCAAAAAGAATTTATAAGTGAGCGTTCATCACATTTCAGCGCAAGACGCCATGCAACGCATGGCCACGCCTCTTGGAAGTGCCGGCGGTTTCAGCGCCATCATCGATGCGCGCAGCGAAAACGAATACGCGCTCGACCATTTGCCCGGCGCCGTCAACTGGCCGTCGCTCAACAACGAAGAGCGCATTCGCATTGGCACCATGTACAAACAAGTCAGTGCCTTTGAAGCGCAAAAACATGGTGCAGCGTTGGTCGCGGCCAACATCGCGCGTCACATCGAACGCGAAGTGTTAGACCTGCCCAAACATTGGCAACCGCTCATTTATTGCTGGCGTGGTGGCAAACGCAGCGGTTCACTCTCGATGGTGTTGGGGCAAATTGGCTTCAAAGTGCATTTGATCGAAGGGGGTTACAAAGCCTTTCGTGCAGCTGTGATGCAAGACACCGTGCAATGCGTGTCACGCTTGCAGTTTCGTGTGATCTCTGGCCCCACAGGCTCGGGCAAAACGCGTTTGTTGCATGTACTCGCCAACCAAGGTGCCCAAGTGCTCGACCTTGAAGATTTGGCGCAACACCGAAGCTCAGTGCTCGGCCATTTGCCCGGACAACCGCAACCCAGCCAAAAACGCTTTGACACACTGGTGTGGCAAAAACTGCGCAGCTTTGACGCCAACCGCCCTGTGTTTGTGGAGTCTGAAAGCCGCAAGGTGGGCAATGTGGCCATTCCAGAATCGCTAATGCTTGCTATGCGCGGCAGCCCCTGCTATGAGCTACAAATCAGCTTAGACGAACGCGTGGCGTTGCTGATGGAGGACTACCCCTTTTTCGTGAACGACTCAGATTTGTTTTGCCATCGCCTTGGGGCCTTGATCACCTTGCGCGGCAAAGAGTTGGTTCACGCATGGCAACAGCATGTGCAACAAGGAAAAACCGAGCAAGTGGTGCGTGAACTGTTGCAAGTGCATTACGACCCCACCTATGCATCGTCTATGAAACGCAACTTCACTTCAAGCGTTGACATGCGAGTGCTTGCAGCAGATGACCGCAGTGAAAACAGTTTGAAAAAAATGGCGCATCAATTGCTTAGCGAGTAAGGCTGAGCAACCCTTACTGAAGCAACCTTACTCAATTAACTCTCACTGAGCAACCTAACTCAGCGAATTGGCGCTGGCACATCCACTCGCAACACAGCATCTCGATAGGCATACCAAGTGGCAAAACCCAACCAAGGGCCCACCACCATCAAGCCCAGCGCCCAAGGCATCAAGGCCAACATCACCAGCGCAAAAATGATCAGCGCCCACACCAAGCAAGGTCCTGTTTGTGTCACAAACACACGCAAGCTTGTGACGCACGCGGTGATGGCGTCGGTGTCGTGATGCAAGATCATCGGAATGGCCACCATCATGCTGGCAAACACCAAGCCTGCAAAAAAACCACCCACAAAAACATAGGCAATCACAAACTCCCAGTTTTGCGGATTGAACACAGCTTCTAGCACGCTGGCAGTGTTGGGCAAGCCCGTGTTAAAAAACACCGCAAACACCACCAACGAAGCACGCCCCCACAAGAGCTCAAGCACGATCATCACCATCACCAACATGCCCATGGTGCGCGTGTGCGACTTCCAGCACACCAGTGAAGCGCTCAAACTCGGCGTCTCGCCTTGCGCGCGGCGCATGCTGACATCGTACAAACCCATGGCTAAAAACGGACCCACCAACAAACAGCCTGATATGGCTGACAAGGTGTATTCGGGGGTGTTGTGAAAAACGGTTTTCAACGCCCAAGCCATCACGCAAAAACTCACCCCATAAAAGAGTGCAATGCCCGGGTGAGCCAGCATGTCATGCCAGCCCAAACGCAACCAACGAAATGGTGACGCAAGCGACAGCGTTTGTATTTGGTACTGCGCATGCACCTCGTCTGGTGTGAGTTCAGCAGGCGAATGCGACTGAGGCTCTGACATCGAAGTCCTTTCAAGTCATTTGCAACAATGCTTGTGCAATATCTTGCTTCAAGTCTTCGACCGATTCAAGCCCAATGCAAAAACGCACCACATGGTCAGACTTCAAATGGTGAGATTGAAGTTGACGATGATGCCGCATGTGATACGGCACCACCAAACTGATCGGTCCGCCCCAGCTGTAACCGAGCTTGAACAATTTCAAGGCATCGCAAAAGCTGTCGATTTGCCCGCGGCTGTAGCGCGCATCCATCACCACGCTGAAAATACCGGCGGCCAAACCCTTGGGGTTGTTTGCTGTCACGCACAGTTGTTGCCAATGTACATGCCCGGGTGCATCGGGCAGCGCGGGGTGCAGCACTTGTACGAACGGCGCTTGTTGCAAACACCACTGCGCGAGTTCGCGCGCGGCCATGTCTTGGGCCTCATAGCGCATCGTCAAAGTGGGTAATGAGCGGAGCAACAACTCCACATCATTGGCACCTACACCCGTGCCCATGCGCATGTGGCTGAGCTTCAAGGTACGTGCCATCGCGTCATCGCGGGTGATGATGCTGCCCATCAGTACATCACCCCCACCGCTGGGGTATTTGGTGAGCGCATGGATGGTCAGGTCGACACTCAAATCGCCTTGCCCAGGCGTTAAATCAAAGGCATTGAAGGCCAAACCTGCGCCCCAGGTGTTGTCCAACACGCAACACACACCGCGCTCGCGACAGACACGCACCATGCTGATGAGGTCGGGAAACTCCATCGTCACCGAGCCTGCCGCTTCGAGCCACACCAAGCGAGTTTTAGCGGTGATCTTGCTGGTTAAATTTTCTACATCCAACGGGTCATACACCTGATGGGTAATGCCCCATTGCTTCAACTCACTTTCAGCAAACGATTTGTTGGGGGCGTAAGCGTTATCCGGTATCAACACTTCGTCGCCTGCTTTCAACAAAGCGATGTTGACATGCGCAATCGCTGCCAAACCACTGGGCACCAAAATGCAATGCGTGCCACCTTCGAGTGTGGCCAAGCGCTCTTCTAAGGTGAAGGTGGTGGGAGTGCCATGCAAGCCATAGGTGTATGCCGACTTGTCCAACCATTCGCGCGTGCGCATGGCCGCGACATTCGGAAAAAACACCGTTGAGGCCTTGTGCACTGGCACCTGCGGTGCCTCAAACTCTGCGGGCGGTTGGTAAGCGTGGTGAATCAATGAGGTGCTGCGTGTCATGGGTGGATATTAACAACGCCAGCGCGATGGCACAAACGCAAGGCACTCAAGCAATAGAAATCCAATTAGCGGCGAAATTAATGGCCATAAAAAAACGCCGCACAAGGCGGCGTTCAATTCAAGTTTGCTGTTCAATCTGCGTGAACAGCAAAGCTTAAATTTTCCACTTCTCCATCAAAGCCTGTGGGCGCATGCTGTCATAAGGCTCAAACGGCTGGTGAATCCAAGGGTTGGTGGGCAGGTAGTCCACCGAGTAATCTGGCGCAAAGTTAGACACACCTTTGGTCCAAATCACTGCTGTGCGCAACTCGGTGATCGGCTTGTAGTTGTTACGCAGTTGCTCCACCACAGCCTGCAACGTGTGACCGGTGTCAGCCAAATCGTCCACCAACAACACACGTCCAGCAATTTCACCTTTGGGTGTGGTGATGAAACGCGCAATGTCTAAGTGGCCTTGCACGGTGCCTGCATCGGCGCGGTATGAACTGGTAGACATGATGGCCAATGGCTTGTCAAACACGCGCGACAAGATGTCGCCCGGACGCATGCCGCCTCGCGCCAAACACAAGATGGTGTCAAACTCCCAACCCGATTGGTGCACCTTGATGGCGAGTTTTTCAATCAGATTGTGGTACTCGTCGTACGACACGTAAAGGTGTTTGCCGTCTTCAGTCAACATGTCTGAGGTCCTTTAAGTAGTGAATGTGAAGTCGTTAAAAAAAGGTCACGCCACGTAGGGGTGGTGCAACAAAATCGTGTGGTCGCGGTCGGGGCTCGTAGACACCATGTGAATCGGCACACCCGTGGTTTCAGCAATGCGGTTGAGGTAATGTTGCGCCGCCTTGGGCAGCTTGGCATAGTCGGTCACACCCACGGTGCTATCGCTCCAACCAGGAATGGTTTCGTAAATCGGTTTGCAACGCGCAATTTCATCTGCACCCATGGGCAAGATGTCGATTTTTTCGCCATCGAGTTCGTAACCCACGCACAACAGCAATTCTTTCAAACCATCGAGCACATCGAGTTTGGTAATGCACAAACCCGTCAAGCCATTCACCTGCGCGCTGCGCTTGAGCAACGCGGCATCGAACCAACCGCAGCGGCGCGCACGACCGGTGGTGGTGCCCTTCTCTGCCCCCACCGTGGCCATGTGGTAGCCAGGTGTGCCTTCGGTTTCCCAATCGAGTTCGGTGGGGAATGGACCACCGCCCACACGCGTGCAATACGCTTTGGTGATGCCCAAGATGTAATGCAACAAACCAGGGCCCACACCTGCACCTGCTGCAGCGTTACCCGCCACGCAGTTGCTAGATGTCACAAACGGATACGTGCCGTGGTCCACATCGA
>JACCDP011121107.1_pt1 | contig 13191 bp, 11 predicted proteins | sample 7445841 | NCBI WGS metagenome assembly JACCDP01 (sample SAMN15323441, study PRJNA562643) | freshwater metagenome | isolation source: river surface water | place: USA:Blue River Watershed | collected 2017-08-17
ACTTCATCTTTTTGGCTAAAAAGCTTCAAAAAGCCTCAAGCTGTATGGATATACAGCTTTCGTTTTTTAAAGTTTTTATCTCAAAAATATTTTGTTAGATTGATTAATTTTAAAGTTAAAATGGTATTATTATAAAAAATCTAAACCAATATCAATGCTATTTACAGAATGAGTAAGTGAGCCGATAGAAATTCTGTTTATATCGAGTTCATTATATAAATGAATGTTTTGTAAATTTATTGAGCCAGAAACCTCGATAATAATAGATTTATGATGATTTCTAATTATTTTGCAACAATTAATAATTTCATGTATAGACATATTATCGAGCATAATAATATCGGGGTTTGCTAATATTGCCTCTTTTACCTGATTTATATTATCGCATTCTACTTCAAGAAGTAAATTTTGTGTATTTTGAGATTGAGCTTTTTTAATGGTTTCTATAATATTTTGATTAGAGGCAATATGATTATCTTTAATTAATATTTGGCTAGCTAAACAAAATCTGTGATTATTTCCTCCGCCACAACGAACCGCATATTTTTGTAATTCACGAAGCCCTGGTAGGGTTTTACGAGTATCAAATATTGCAATATTAGGGTTGTTTAGTTTTTTAACTAGTTGATTAGTTTTGGTAGCAATACCACTTAAATGTTGTAAAATATTTAAAATAGTTCTCTCACCTGCTAAAATAAGCTTTGTAGAAGCTATGCCACTGGCAATTATTTGATTGGCACAAATATTATTGCCATCTTGATAATGAAGAGTTAATTGATATTTGCTTTGGTTAAATTTTTTGTTTTGTTTTAATTGTAAAAAAGTTTCTTCTAAAACATTGATGCCACTTAATATCATATCTTGGCGTGCGACTATAGAAAATTCATTTTCTTGTTGTTTATATATAGTAAAATCAGAAGTAATATCGTGATAAGCATTATCTTCTTGTAGGGCAATAGAAATAATTGCCGAAAGAGATTTTATTTGCATTCTTTTATATTAAAATTTTGTTGCTTTAATAAGTAAATTTGTTTTTCAATAAAAAATTTCATGAAGTTAATTTCTTTGATAATTTCTGTATTATTATCTTGAATATTTTTAGCTGATTTTTGTTGATAATCTTGTAAAATATTGCTGATAATATGTAATGCTAAACAATTATTGCCCATTTCGGCACTAATGAATGCTGGCATTTGTTTAGTCCAGAGAGGGGCTTGTTTTGCTTGGTTTTGAGCTAATTTATTGGCAATGTTAAGGCTTAAATTATAATCTTTTAAATCGCGTTTGGCAATAAAAGTTGCTTGAAATAGCCACCACCAATATTTATCGATATCTTTACTGGCAAATTCATCGAGATAATTTATAATATAGATTGTATCTGATTTATTTTGAGTTTGTGAATAATAATAACTAGCCAAAGATGGCATTAATAACGATTTATTATTTAAAGTATCAAGAGTTTTAAGCCATTGATAAAGATTTTGATAAGAATAATATTTAAGTGCCATAAAGCCAGCAAAAATATCGCCAGCATTTTGAATGCGACTTGCTAAAACTCGAAATAAAAATTCTTTATCGCCAAAAGACATTGCCGAAACAGCATATTTACTTGGTGCTTCAGGAATAGGTTGTTGTGATTGATGATAAGATTCGGTTTTTTTCCAGAACCAAGCTTGCAAAATAAAGCAAAAAATGAAAAGCCAAAAAAATATTTTATGAGAATAAATATGAAAAAAAATTTTGCACTTCATGGTTAGAATTGTTTTTTCTTAAAATCGTGAAAAGACATAAAAATAAGTAGAGGCAAATAAATAATTGATTGAAAAAAAATAATTAATAACTCGGTAGAATTTATAGAGCTAGTATAAGAAAGCCATGCACTTTGCGAAAATAAATCGAGTCTCGGAAATAAAACTGATAAAAATTTTAAAGACATAGCTAGAGCATTATAAGAGTTTATGCTAATTTTTTCTGGCAATTCTATTGCTAAAACAAACATACCCATTAATCGAGAAATAGCATAAAAACCCAAAGAGGCCAAAATAGCAGAAAAAGCATTTTTTAAAATAAGTGAACTAAGTAAAGCAAAACAAATTACAATTAAAATTTCGGCTAAAACTGTAAGAAACCAATAAACTAAACCAATGTTATAAATACCAAAAATAACCATTGCTATAAGAGTGAGAGGTAGTAAAATAATAATACCTGCTACAAAAAAACCAAGCAGATAACCCAAAATAAATTGTTCTCGAGAAATAGCTTTTGATAAGATAAATTCTATTTCTTTATGTTCGAAAGCCCTATTTACAGTGATGCAAACAAATAAAATTAAACCACACGATAAAATAGTGCGACAAGAACCTGCAAAATAGGTAACACTAGTTTGTGTTTGCTCAACTAACATGGTAGATCCTAAAAATATAGCTATTGCCAAACAAATAGCAACTGTTATAAATAAACCTAAATAAAGTTTATCTCTTAATCCGTTTCTTAAAATGTATTTTAAAATTGGCAACATAATATAATTAAAAATATTCTCTGCGATTGATGTCGTATTTTTCTTGTAAATCACGATCAACAGAATTAGCTTGAGAGCTAGAATTGATGATGGTTGCTTTGATGAAAATTACAGTTTCTTTTATTTGCGAAGAGCGATTGACAGATTTAAAAAACCACCCTAATATTGGAATTCTGCTTAATAAAGGAACCCCTGTTTGTGAGTTATTAGATGAATCTTCCATTAAGCCACCTAAAACTAAAACATTGCCACTTTGTATTTTGGCAATAGTTTTTAGTTCTCTTGTGACAATTACAGGTATGAAGTTGCCTTTATTTGCAGCATCTTCTACCTTTTCGTTGCTGGTGGTAAATTTAGGTTCTATGTTGATTGTTATTTCGTTAGTTTTAAGATTTATTGATGGAGTTAAATTAAGAATAACACCTACCGATTCTTCTTGTTTGGTTGAGTTGGTAGCTGTACCAGTTCCTGCACTGCCTACCACAGCTGGTGTTCCTGCGGTTTGCTCGATTTTGAAATATACTAATTTATTGGCAAAAGTAAGAGTTGATTTTTGATTATTTATGGCATTGATTCTTGGGCTAGAAATTGCTTTAGTTAAGCCAAAAGTTGATAATGCTTTTACTGCTAAATTGATATCAGGCCCTAAACCAAAAATTTTAACTGCTTTTCCAGGTATATAAGAAAGACCAGTATCGGAGTAACTGTTAATTTTAGAGAAATTTGTAGTAACATTTGCAGCTGGACTACCTATTGACCCCCAAGATTTATGCCCCCAATCTATACCTGCCTTAAAACTATCGTTTAGAGAAACTTCTACTATTTTTGCTTCAATTAAAACTTGTGCAGAAGCTTGTTTATTGATTTCGGTAAGATATTTTTCTATGGCTAAATGTTGACGAGTATTGGCATAAATAGTAAAGAAACCAGAATTTTTATTAGCAACAACCGAGCCATTAGTTTGAGAGCTAGAAGAAGAGGAGGAAGACAAAGAAGAAGATTGATCTAATTCAGAAGAGGTGGTAGCATTATTTTTTGGAGCTTCTGCAATTAAGATGTTATCGAGATTGCCTTTTACCTCATCCCATAGGGGAGAATCTGGTAAAAAATCGGAATAATAATTTTTTAAGAAAGATTTATCTGGTTCAAAAAATAAAACTTTATTTTTATAAGAATATCGCAAGTTGGCTTGAGTGCAAATGCGATCGATAATTTCTTTGAGTGGGCGGTTATTAGCATTAATGATAACACCACCAGAGTTATTGATTGCCGAATCAATATCAACATCAATATTAGCGGCTCTACCGATATCAACCAAGGCATCAACTATAGGATTAGAAGAGTTAATATATACAGACATCATAATATCGCCACCAATAATTGGAGGCGGGGGAGTGATGATGGTTTTGCTTAATTTGGGAATGGAAGATTGTATTTGTTTTTGAATTTGATCTTTGTTTTTGGTATCTTTTTTTTCTTTTATCATTGATTTTTCAATATCAGAAATAGATAAATCAGATTTTGTATCAAAACTATCTATTTTGTGTTTAGAGCAAGAAAAACTTACAAACAAGATAAAAGATAGCAATATTTTGCAAAAAAATGATTTGTAAATCTTAAATATATTTAGCACAAAAAATATATGAAAATAAAATAGTTAAATTGATTTGCAATATTATAATTGATTAAGTAAAATAATTACAAGGTCTTTTTCAAATATTTTTAATATTGTTTTTTTATTGCATCAATTTTTTTTGTTTATGCTTAGTTTTGAAAATAAAATATTTACCAATTTATCTGGCGAACAATCGTTTAGTTTGGGTTTTGCTCAAAAAAGAGGCGATTGGCACGATACCGCAATTTTTCTTAATCATGGTGCCGATTATATTATTGAACAAATTAAATCTTCTGGTTTAAGAGGCAGAGGTGGAGCTGGCTTTCCTACTGGTATGAAGTGGTCTTTTGTGCCTAAAAAAGAAAATCAACACACAGGAAAGCCTCATTATTTAGTAATTAATGCCGACGAATCTGAGCCTGGCACTTGCAAAGACAGAGATATTTTAAGATACGAACCGCACAAGTTGCTTGAAGGAGCATTGTTGGCATCAAGAGCTATCAATGCAAAAACTTGCTATATTTATATTAGGGGCGAATATTTTCGTGAAGCCGAAGTTTTACAAAAAGCCATCGATGAGGCTTATGATGCTAAATTAATTGGTAAAAATGCTTGCAATTCTGGTTATGATCTCGATATTTATATTCATCGCGGAGCAGGTGCTTATATTTGCGGTGAAGAAACGGCATTACTAGAAAGTTTAGAAGGTAATAAAGGTCAGCCCAGATTAAAACCGCCCTTTCCTGCTTTAATTGGTTTGTATGGTTGCCCAACGGTGATTAATAATGTTGAATCTATCGCAGTTGTGCCAACTATTTTAAGAAGGGGAGCTTCTTGGTTTGCTTCTTTAGGTAGAGAAAAAAATACAGGCACCAAAATTTTTTGTATTTCAGGGCATGTTAATAAACCTTGTAATGTTGAAGAAGAAATGGGTATTTCTTTAAAAGAGCTTATCGAAAAACATGCAGGCGGGGTAATTGGTGGCTGGGATAACTTATTAGCTGTTATACCGGGTGGTTCTTCTGTTCCGTTAATTAAAAAAGAAATTTGCGATACGGTTTTAATGGATTTTGATTCTTTAAAGGCGGTAGGCACTGGTTTAGGAACTGCTGGAGTTATTGTTATGAATAAATCAACTGATGTTATTAAGGCAATTGCTAGGTTATCGCATTTTTATAAGCACGAATCCTGCGGTCAATGCACTCCTTGTCGAGAAGGAACAGGCTGGATGATGCGTATTCTTGATCGTATGGTGGTTGGTAATGCTAAAACAGAAGAAATTGATCAGCTTTACAATATTAGCAAACAAATCGAAGGTCATACAATTTGTGCATTGGGCGATGCTGCTGCTTGGCCTGTGCAGGGTTTAATTAAAAATTTTCGTAACGAAATGATACAAAAAATTCAAGATTACAATCAAAACAATTAACCCAAAACATAATTAACCATGACTAACAAAATTGTTGCCCTTATTACTGCTTGCGGTAGAGGAACTCGTTTATTACAAGAAAATGGTATTCCTAAACAATACTTACCACTGCTTGGAGTGCAGATGCTTCGACATTCTATTTTGGCATTTTTAAACCACCCTAAAATTGACGATGTTTTATGTGTAATTCATCCAGATGATGTTTTGCTCTATGAAAATTCTACCATTGGTCTTGATTTATTAAACCCAGTTTTTGGTGGCGAAACCAGACAGGCATCTATTTATAATGGTTTAGTTGCTCTTACCGATTATAATCCTAGTAAAGTTTTAATTCACGATGGAGTTCGACCTTTTGTTTCAAAAAGAATTATTAATGGTATTTTAGAAAAACTCGAAACTCATCCTGCTGTTATTCCTGCTATTGCTGTTGAAGATACTCTAAAAAAAATTGGTGAAGGCAAAATCGAATGGACTTTAGAACGCGAAAATTTATGGCGAGCTCAAACTCCGCAAGGTTTTGTATATAACGATATTTTAAATTCGCACACTGCTTTTAAAGATTTGCATTTTACCGACGATTCTTCTTTAAACGAATATGCAGGCATCCCTGTGGCGATTATTCCAGGTTCGCAAAATAATTTTAAAATTACCACTCAAGAAGATTATGAAAGAGCTAAATATTTAGCAAATTTTATTTTTGGAGCAAGTAAACAAACTAAAATTGGCTGTGGCTTTGATGTGCATGCCTTTGATTATGGCTCAAATAATCATACTATTAAACTTGGTGGTATAGATATTCCTTTTGCTGGTAAAATTATTGCTCATTCCGACGGCGATGTGGTTATTCATGCCTTGATGGATGCTTTACTTGGTTCTATTGGTGCTGGTGATATTGGCGAGCATTTTCCTAATACCGAGAAATGGCGAAATTGTAATTCGCAAACGATGTTAAATAAAGTGGTTGGTATGTTGCATCATAAAAAAGCAAATATTGTTAATGTTGATATCACCATTATTGCCGAAAAGCCAAAAATAGCCGATTATAAATTATTAATGCAAAAAAATTTAGCTAATCTACTTGGTATAGCTACCTCTGAAGTTAATATTAAAGCAACAACTACTGAAAGATTAGGTTTTTTAGGAAGATCCGAAGGCATTGCTTGTCAGGTAGTGGCTTGTGTTAATGTTGCTTCCTTTATAATTGAAGAATAAAGTTGTTTTTAATTTTTATTTTTTCAATAGACTTCTTATTTTTTTGGTTTTAAAATTTGTTTATCAAAAAATAAATATTTTTTCTATGATAAAAATTTTCACCAAAATACTTTGTTTAGTGGTTATTGTTTTGTTGTCAAAATTTGTTTTTGCAAATATTTCGGCTTTACAAAAACACTCTGCAAGCGGTGTTGAAACTAAAATAATTGCTAGTGTTGCAAATATAAATAATCAGTCAAAAATCGTTTTAGGTCTTGATTTTAATCTACCTTCTGGCTGGAAAATATATTCGCAAAATTCAACCGATATAGGCATTCCTCCGCAACTTAATTTTAGTGGTTCTGATAATTACCAAAAACATGAAATTATTTGGCCAAAAGCCAAAGAAGGTCAAGAAAACTTTGGCTCCGAAGTTATTAAATATCATTACTACGATGGTCGAGTTATTTTACCTGTAATTGTTGATGTTTCTAATGTCTCCGATACTAATAAAATCAAGGTTTCTGTGCATTATTCAATATGCAATAATGTTTGCATACCAGTCCAACAAAACTTCGAGCTTTCTTTACAAAAAAATATACAAACCGATATTCTGCAGCAAATTCAGCAATTTAGCACTATTCAGCTATTACCAACTACACCATCAAGCCCTCTTGATTTCATAAATCTAAACAATCCTATCAAAAAAAAGCTTTCTTTAACAATAATTATTGGGGCAGTAATTGGTGGTTTAATTTTAAATATTATGCCATGTGTTTTGCCAGTGCTTTCTATTAAGTTAATGTCTGTTTTAAAGCATTCCGGAGCTCATATTAATAAAATTCGTTTTAGTTTTTTTGCTACTATTTTAGGCATTATATTTTGCTTTTCTGTTTTAGCAATAATAACTTTTATTATTAAATCAACAACCATATCTCTTGGCTGGGGTTTTCAATTTCAAAACCCTTACTTTCTTATTTTTATGATTGCTATTTTGGTTTTATTTACCGCTCAATTATGTGGTTTTTTCGAAATAGAAGTGAATTCTGTTTTAGCATCTATATTAAATAAAAAAATTTCAAAACAAGAAAGTCAAAAACATATTTTTTTACCAAATTTTTTATCAGGAATATTAGCTGTTTTATTAGCCACTCCTTGTTCGGCACCATTTTTAGGAACAGCTATTTCTTTTGCTTTTACTCAAAATTTTTCTACGATATTTCTTATTTTTATTTGTATAGGATTTGGCTTTGCTCTGCCTTATATTTTGTTAATTATTACCCCACAATTTATTAAATTACTGCCTAAACCAGGCCCTTGGATGCAAAAAACCAAACAAATTATGGCAGGAATGCTTGGCGCTACGGTGATTTGGCTTATTTCTATTTTAACCGAAAATATCGGAGTCGTTGCCTCTTTTATAGTTTTTTTAGCTAATTTGTTGATGTTTTATTGTTTAAAAAGTAAGATAAAAAATAAAATAAAAATATTTTCGTTATTGATTTTATTTACAGTTTCTATTGTTGTGCCAATGAAATTTCATTATCATAAAAAAGCCCAAGAAGATGCCTATAATTCTTTGTGGTTCACTTTTGATGAATCAATTTTAAATAATCTTGTCAAAGAGCAAAAAACAGTTCTTATCGATATTACTGCCAAGTGGTGTATTACTTGCCATGCTAATAAAATTTTAGTTTTAAAAAGTCCAGAAATTGTTGAGTTATTAAAATCTGGGCAAGTAGTTGGTTTAAAAGCCGATATTACCTCTCCAGATCAAGATATTATCAATTTTATGAAAAAGCATAATAGAGTAGCTATTCCTTTTAATGCTGTGTATGGCCCAAATGCTCAAAACGGTTTATTAACAAGCGAATTATTAAGTAAACAAGAATTGCTTTCTTTAATTAAGCAAGCGCAAAGTAAAAATAATCTATATCAATAAAAATGTATCGACTATATCATCACCCTCTTTGCCCTTTTTCTCGAAAAATCAGAATTCATTTATCGGCAAAAGAAATTGGCTTTGAACCAATCATCGAAAATTTTCTTGATAGACGCACCGAATTTATTGCCTTAAATCCTGCTGGCAACCTACCAATTTTAGTTGATAGTGAAAATCAAAATGTGGTAGTTGGTAGCAATGTTATTAGTGAATATATCGAAGAAAAATATGATGAATACGATTTTTTAGGAATTAATATCAATAAAAGAGCCGAAGCTAGGCGTTTGCAAAATTGGTTTGAGCAAAAATTTTATCAAGAAGTAACAGAATATATTATTTATCAACGATATTTTAATCGTTTTTCAAATACCGAAAAAACCTCTCCTAATACCGAAATTTTACATATTGCTCATCGCAATTTAGCGGTTCATCTTAGCTACATTGAATATCTTTTAGAAAATAGCAAATATTTAAACGGCGATCAAATCTCTATTGCCGATTTTTCAGCTTCGGCAAATTTATCTATACTAGATTATTTTGGCGATATTAACTGGCATCATCATAGCAATATTAAAGAATGGTATGTTTTGCTGAAATCCCATCGTTTTTTTGCCGATATTTTAACAGATAGAATAACTAATATTTTGCCACCAGTTTATTATTCACAACTCGATTTTTAATATTTTGATGAGGTTTATAATTTTTTATTGCAATTTTAATTTGAAACATTAATCTATTTATCTCATAATTTTGTAAATTCTATTTGTTTTATCAAATGTCAAATGTAACAATTGTATTTGTGGTTTCAGGGAAGGCTAAACAATTTAAAGTTCCTGTTGGAACAACAGTTTTAGAGGCGGCTCATCAAAACGATATTAGTCTTGAAGGTGCTTGCGAAGGTTCTTTAGCTTGCTCTACTTGCCATGTTATTGTTGATCCAAAATATTATAATATTTTGCCAAACCCCACTGAAGATGAAGAAGATATGCTTGATTTAGCTTTTGGTCTTACTTCTACCTCTCGCTTGGGTTGTCAAATTGTCATGAATCAAGAATTAGATGGTTTAGTTGTTTATGTTCCAAACGAAACTCGCAATATTTCTAATTAAAAGCAAAAATCTATGAAAAAATCTCTGATTATCAAATTAGCAGTCGCCGTTGTTATTGTTTTGTTGTCTTATTGTGTGTTTTGGTTGTTTAAAATTGGTCAATCAGAGAGAAAAATAACTAGCATTGTGCAGAAATCAAAAATTATTTCTTTCGATAAAATATCTAGTGCTGGTTTTCCTTTTTCCCAAAAAATCAGTGTAGAAAATCTTAAAATAAACATTCCAGTTAATGCCATAGTAAAAAGAAATTTTATCGCTAAAAAACTCGAAATCTCTTCTAGTATTTTTTCAAATAATTTTAAAGTAAAAATAGTTGATGAGGTAGAAGTTAAAACAATTGAAAATAACTCCTCTTATTTACTGCAATTTAACACTGATCCAGAAATATCTTTTAGCATCATTAATAATGCTATTAATAATTTTACCTACTCTGATTCTGGTTTCAAAATTGTTGATGCTAAAAATAACAAAACTATTCACACTGCCGCTTCCATGAATATTTCTCTTCCTTCTCCTTTTGTTTTTGAGCAAGAAGATCAAAACCCTGTCGCTATTTCTTTAAACATAAAACAGCTTACAGGCTATTCTTTTTTAAATTTTTACAAAAATGTTTTTGAAGATAAAGTGATTGAAGGCATCAAAACTGGCGAGATAAAAATTAATCAAGGCAATCAAAACAACAATAATAGTTTTATTTTAGATCCTGCTGTGCTTAGTAATTTAGCCACCACCAATCCTGCTTTATTTCAGCAAATACAACAACTTGCTATGCAAATACAAGTTAATCCTGCCTCTGCTCCTGAAATTAATAATCAAATTCAGCAGTTATTAATGCAAGCAAGTATCAATGCCCAAGCTAATCAAGCTCCTGTTGAGGTTTCTAATTCTGCTTCTCCAAATCAGCCAAATAATAACATCAATACTCAAAGTATTCAAGTTCCTTTAAAGGCAAATGCCGAACAGCCAGTTGCGGTTAATGTTGCTGAAAATCCTAGCTCTCCAAATCTTGCCAATACTCAAGTTCCTGCTGTTCCTACTGCTCCTGCTCCTGCTCCTGCAAGCCCTCAAGTTGCAAATGTAGAGCAGCCAGTGCCAAATACTGCCCAGGTTAATAACAATATTCAAGATTCTAACTCTGCTCCTCAACCTATTGCAACTGCCGAAAATATGCCAAATGTTGCCCAAGTAAATTCACAAGCAAATACACAGGCAAATTCACAGGCAAATTCACAGGCAAATGATCAAAATATTAACCAAGATAAAATAGATATAGCTCTTGAAATTGAAATATCTTCTACTCCTATAGAAAAAGAAAAAGCCGCTGCCGAGGTTCCTGTTGATCCTTCTTTGATGGAAGAAAACAGCCAACAATATGCCGAGAATGTTTTGATAAAATCTATAATTTTTTCTCACGAAAAATATAAAATATTAATAAATGGTAAGCTAATATCTTTACTCGACGATATTAATTTATCTGGTGGAATTACTGTAAAAATTGAAAATTATTATGATTTTGTAAATTTATTTAAAACAGAATTACAAAATTATATTCAACAAAGCACCATGAAAGAAAATTCAGATGCTCTTATTTTTGAAAAATATCAAGCTTTTTTAAGAAATTTAGACAATAGCTTGCCGAATCTTACCAATGAAATTGCAAGTAAAAACCCTGCTACCAAAGATAAAAATGCTCAACTCGATATCAGAAGAGAAAAAAACCTAGATTTTATAATCAACGAAACCCCTATTTACGAAATATTAGGCAAAATATAATTTGTAATGCAATTAAACTTAAATCTTATAAAAAATATTTAGGCAAAATATTTTTGAAAATATAATTTAAGTAAAAATTTTTATATCAAATTGCATTTATAATTCCAAATCTAACAGATATCTTATACCATTTCAACTTAACATACATTGTTAGATTGATTAATTTTAAAGTTGAAATATTTAAAAGTGCTTAATCCAAGCGATAATGGCACTGTTGCATCCCAAATTATGGTTGCATTTTAAATTTGTGTTAATTTTAGTTTTGAGGAGAAATTTTAACTATGTTTAGCTAGATTTTAGTTGTGCTAATGCAAGCAACATGGTTATTTTAGTTGTGCTAATGCAAGCAACACGGTTATTTAATATGAGTTAAAAATAGCTAAAATTAAAACAAATTTAGAATGCAACAGTGCCTGTGTTTATTTTTTTATAGTAATCGATATTCTGGTATGGTAAGAACTGCGTTATTGTTATTATTTTGCATAACTTCAAAAATACAACCTTGGTTTTTTAGATCTGATAAAACTTGAGTATCAAAGAAATGGTTAATCAGGCTATGTAAATGATCTTTTAAAGTAAAAACTATCAATAATTGATTATGTTGATCAAGTAAAATATTAATATCAAGCAAACAATCTTTTTTAATACCAATAATTTTGTTGATAATTGTTTTTATAATTTCGCTAAACGAGACTGGTTCTATTTTAATTTTTGGCAAAGCAAAGGTTAAAACTTGATTAAGATGAATTTTATTTCTAACTTCTGCATCTAGATTATTGATATTTTTTGTTAAAAATTCTAATAAATCAATAATTTCTTCATCTTCTTTTAGGCTATTTTGTAGAGTTTGCAAATCTAAAACATTATTAACAATTGCTTTTAATATAGTGGCATCTAGATAAATTTGGTTAAAATCGTTTAAATAATGGCGATGCGGTAGCGGGCCATAGGGCTCTTCTTTTAGAGATTGAGAAGTTTTAATTATTTTATCGAGGTGAAATAATAATTCTTGCGGAATAACACTAGAAATTTGGTTTTTTAAGCTAGAAATATTGTTATTATGTAAGATATTAAGTTTTTTAACAGTGTGAATTTTTTCTTTTATTTTAGCAATCATTAAATCAAAATCTACTGGTTTTATTAGGTGATCGTTAGCAGAAAGATTAATTCCTTTTATGATATCTTCTTTCTGCCCTAGAGCAGATAAAAAAATAAATGGCACATTATTATTTTGATTACCCTTGCTATTTCGCACCATTTCTAAAAATTTATAACCATCAATTTTTGGCATTAAAATATCAGAAATAATAATATCGGGCTTATGTTCTAAAAATTGATTATAGCCTTGATTGGCATTTTCTGCTTCAAATACCAAAAAACCCTCGTCTTGTAAAATTTCGCAAATATTTTCTCGAATATCTTGCTCATCTTCTACACATAATACTTTAATTTGTTGTTCTTGCATAAGTGATGTTTCTTTTATTAATGCTAATACCATTTCAACTTAAAATACATTGTTAGATATTTAATAAATCTAACTTCATCTTTTTGGCTAAAAAGCTTCAAAAAGCCTCAAGCTGTATGGATATACAGCTTTCGTTTTTTAAAGTTTTTA
>JACCDP010700859.1_pt1 | contig 13190 bp, 14 predicted proteins | sample 7445841 | NCBI WGS metagenome assembly JACCDP01 (sample SAMN15323441, study PRJNA562643) | freshwater metagenome | isolation source: river surface water | place: USA:Blue River Watershed | collected 2017-08-17
CCGGATCACATTTTTTACTTCACAAGCGGCACCCTCAGTAGGGTTTTGGAACTGAACGGCTTCGAGGTCTTAAAGATCGAACCTATTTGGCATGACTATATATTGTCAGCAACTGTTCGACGCAGGCGGCTCACGGACTTTTCAATTTTTGAGAGTCAGCAAAAGAGGGTTATCGCTGAAATTTTGAGTTTCCTGTCGAGTAGCTCGAAAGACAGGTGTGCCGTATGGGGGGCCGGTCACCAGGCCCTTAGCGTGATCTCTCTATCGGGACTCGCGACCCACATTGCGTTTGTTGTCGATTCAGCGACTTTCAAGCAGGGACGATACACACCAGGATCGAAGATACACATTAGGCCCCCAAGCGCCCTTTCCGAATGTGACATAGAAACCGTGCTGGTGATGGCGGCCGCATACTCGGATGAGATTGCGGCTGAAATTCGAAGAACATTTCCTCAGATCTCAAGGATTGGAATTCTCAGAGAGGATGGCATTAAGGTGGTAAAAAGTGCCTGAGAAAACAGACGAGGCCATTCAGTATTTGATAGAGAGTGTGCCGGACAAGTTCACTGGATTGCCCCAGAACATTTTCTATTTTGTTAGCCAACTAACGCCCATGGTTAACGTAGACTTGTTGATTAAAAACAGCAGGGGACAGACGCTTTTAACCTGGCGAGAAGACACCTTCTATGGCCCCGCTTGGCACATTCCCGGAGGAATTGTTCGTTTTAAGGAGACCTTTGATAAAAGGCTGCAAGCAGTTGCGCGTGATGAGCTTGGCGCGACAGTTGAATTCAATCCGGTTCCGTTGACAGTCCAACAGAAAATTCATCCTAAAAGAGACGTGCGTGGGCATTTCATTTCTATTCTTTTCCGTTGCCGACTGACTTCAGACTTAGATCTCACTAGAAGTTTTGTGGATGGCGACCCGCAAAACGGTCAGTGGAGTTGGCATGATAGAGCTCCAGAGAACCTGTTGTCCGTTCATGATTCATTCCGGCCATACATCGATGGACCTGATTAATAGATACGACATAAAAGAAGATGTGGCCCTTGCAATAGCCAGGTCTGGGGCCGATTTCTCATTACTGCGAGGCAAGAGAATCTTGGTTACCGGAGGGACAGGGTTCTTCGGCGTATGGACGTTGACTGCATTGGGTCAGATTATGGAGTCCCTCGGATATGACTTGGAGATCGCGGTTATCACGCGTGATTCGAGGGTCTTCCTTGGGCAGTACCCAAGATTTAAGTTATCTCGAAATTTATGTTTTTTGGACGGCGACATCAGGTCAGTAAATCTGGCGGGAGAGAGTTTTTCCCACCTAATTCATATGGCAACAACCAGCGCAAATGAAACTTTCTCAAAGGAGCGGCAGGTTAACAAGATTGACCTACTCTATGCCGGTACAAGAAACTTGCTCGAGCAACTCGGTGGCGATCTTGAGAGTGTGCTGTTTACCTCCTCGGGAGTGGTCTATGGAACTTCTCTAGACGACTCAACGTTTCACGAGAGTCAATTTACGAGGCCAGATAATCTTCAAGCTGACTCGGCTCTGGCCTATGGAAAGCTGTTGGCAGAGTATCTAGTCAACTATTTTTCTGGTGAGTTTGGGTATAAATATAATATTGCCCGATGTTTCTCCTTCCTTGGCCAGGGCCTGCCTTTGGATATTCATTATGCGGCTGGTAATTTTATTGCCGATGCCGTGAATTCTAGACCCATACGTATATTGGGAAGCGGCCAAGAGTGCAGGTCGTATATGTACATTGGCGATGCAGCCGCTTGGCTGTTAAGACTTCTTGTTGAACCAACCAATGATGCTTATAATCTAGGCTCTGAAAGAGAAATAACGGTTCTAGAGCTTGCCCAGCTTGTCGCCAGAGTGGCGGGCAGACCTGAAAAAGTCGAAGTGCTCGGACGACAGGTATCTGAGGGCAATTTTAAGCGTCGGTTTTACGTGCCTTCGACCAAAAAGATTCGTTCACAGTTTCCCGGGTTGGCGGAGTGGACCTCCATACCAGAGGCCGTAGCTAAGATGCTGCGATGCAACAGAGATTTATGATCAAATTCATCATCAATTGGCGGTATGGGTAACACAGGCCTAACATAGTTAGGCTGTACATTGTTATCAATGCAGATAGTTAATTATTAACATGTTTATAGTAAATCCGGAATAAACATAGAAGCGAATTCTTGATGAGAGGATTGAGGCATAAAAATGAGTGACACGCTAAAAATTTTGGCCCAAGACGAAGCGCTATCGCTTACCGAGAGGGCTAAGCGACGTGATCAGAGTATTCGACGCCCACGGGTGCACGAGAAAATTCAGCGCTATTTTCGCGAGATGGTCTCTGGATATATAAGTCCGATCTTGCGCTTGAAGATCAATAGATCTCTCTGCAACTTCCACTGCGCTCACTGTTGCGAAGAGCCCTATATGACCCGGGACTTGAAGAAGCGCACGGGGCTGCCTGATCCGCGTCCTCAGATGGGTCCTGCAGAATACAAAAAGCTGTCTGAAGAAGCGGATGAGTATGGGATTTTCCGGTTTGTGCTTACCGGTGGCGAAGCGCTTATGGATAAAAATCTGGATAAACTAATCGGTGTTTTAGATCCGCAGAAACACCTTATCATTCTTGACACAAACGGCTGGACGTTCGATGACAGTAAAGCAAAGTGGTTTGCGGACCTCGGGGGTTACAAGGCTCAGATATCCTTAGATAGTTACATAGAGGAGGAGCACGATCAATTCCGTGGTAAGCCTGGATCTTATAAGCGCGTAATGCGTGCGCTGACTGCGTCAAAAAATGCTGGTCTTGAGCTCCTAATTTCAACTTGCATTGTTAGAGATCGAGTTTTCACAAAGGAATTTGAAGACCTCTGCTTATTCTGCAAAGAAGGTGATATTCCGCTCTATGTAACGCTAGCGAAGCCGGTTGGGACTGCGCGCGAGCATGATGATTGGGTATGCGTGAAGCGAGATGTCGATCACCTTAAGCTACTGGAAGAAAAATATAATATATTTACACATATGTCACCGTCTTATGGGCAACCTGGGCGCTGTATAACAGTAAAAGGCATAAACACGATCAATCATGATGGGGAGCTGATTCCCTGTCCTTATATGGACTTATCCATTGGAAACATCGTGAAAGAGTCACTCGCCACTGTTTTAGACCGAGGGATGCGCAATAAGTGGCTTGGACCATATAGAGATGAGTGCATCATTGGCGAGCACAAGGGATTTATAAAATTCCATAATCAGGCAGTAGAAGATTACGCAAAGATAAGCCCGCTTTTACCCGTTCCTTATGAGCATGGATTTGCAAGGACAGGGTCGATATGAGCATTGAGCAATCATCCATCTCGTTCTTTAATGAGAGGGGCCGGCGTGCCCTTACCAAACCCTTCCGAGTATTCGACACTGAAGACCTTGACTACTATTACATTCAAAACAAAGAGGTGGAGTTAGCTGAGATTCTAAAGAATTTCCATGATGTTGGTATTGGAAAAAGTATCAGTCTCGAAAAATTTCAAAGCTCACTCGAAAGTTTGAAAAATAAATTTCAACGTATTGATTCCTTGAAGAACCTGTTCAATGGGGTGCATGTTCCTTTTATCGTTCCCAGGCGAAACGATGCAGGAGCAGACCTAAACTACATAGCCGTTGAACGCCTCTTGCCTCATCTTGAGTCAAGTTTCAAACGTCAATATCCAGAAGCCCACTTTAAAGCGATTATGCAGGGCGGGTCGACGATTTCGGAAAATCTGAGAGTCGACGATCGCTCAAGATATGGGAGTCTATTGAACGCCGCAATCTACTCAGACTTGATTGGATGGTACTTTCCACAGGCTCTTCAGCAGTTCGACATTGAATCTCAGGTGAGGCAAATTGAAGAGCTACCTCATGAATCCGGATTGTGCCTAAGTGGCCCGATGGAGGTGCTCTCAGCGAACATCGGAAAGCCCGACCTACTTATCAACAAAGAGGGTTACGCTCCGATTCTGACCATGCCGGCCGTAAAACATGTTGATGACTTCCTCACTTTGGCACTGAAGTCATACGGACCGCATTTGGAATTTTGGTGCTTAAGTAATGAGTTGACCCCCGGAGTTAAGCAGGTGTCTGAGCAATGGAGTGGGGGGATTTCAATATTCTCCGAGCAATATTGAGCGTTGTCTTGCTCAGTTCTCGCAAAGTGGACGAAATGTTCGGCGATATATTTTCAGAGAAAGTGGTTTATGAGCATTAAAAATGTCAGTTTCGTGAATCAACCCCCCCCAGGGTTAATAAGCGCTTAGGGACTAGCCTTTGTGATGCGTCGAAGTACAAACAGATGAGCCCTGATGAAGCCAAAAGCTTTATTGGTCATAGGTCGATTTTTATATGGGGCGCTGGTCAAAAGGGTCAAGGATTTCAAGCGGCATTGAAGAGAAACTCTATCAACATAGCGGGCTATGTTGATATCGACAGGTCGCTTTGGAATAGACAGATAGGAGGCGTCTCCGTTATTTCGCCTGAACGATTCTTTGATAACTACAATCCGTCGAATAGTTTTGTCTTAACGGCCTCTGTCGATAAGAAGAATGCGCAGATTGCAGAAGTACTAGAGAGAAATGGCTGGAGAAAAAATGAGAGTTTTAGTGATATTCAAAAGTTTAATCCATTTTTTCCAACGGTAGAGATAACGGGTATCTGTAATCTTAGATGTTCAAGCTGTATACGTTCGGACAAGAACATAATTGGTAATGGAAAATATATGTCGTTTGAAGACTATAAAAAAGTCATAGATAAACTTATCTACGACATACCTTTCTTATACCTTGTGGACCTTTATATTTGGGGGGAACCAATACTTAATAAAGATCTTCCGAAAATAATAGAGTACAACAAGAGCTTGGGAGTTGCAAGTGGGCTCTCTACAAATCTAAATAAGATAGATAATCTTCCCGGAGTTATGGCTGCCCGCCCTGCACAGCTCAGGGTAAGTGTATCTGGAATGTCTTCGGAAACGTATGACTTGACTCACACAGGTGGAAAGTGGACTAAAGTCGAACAAAATCTTAAGGTTTTACGGGAGCTGAGATCTCGGTATAACGAGCAGACAAATGTAGAGTTTTACTTTCATATTTATAAACATAACATCCACGAGATCGAGTCTGCAAAATCTCTTTGTAGGGAATATGGTTTTCGATTTCACCCTTCACTTGCGATACTGTTTCACGACTTCGTTCTGGACTACCGCAAAACTGGAATGCTGAATCCGAATGCGAAAGCGGCGGCAGATTTGATGGTTTTAGATATCGACACTCTAATTGATGATTGTGATGAGTACAGCGATAAGAATTGTATCTTGACGCGGATTATTCCGACAATTAACTGGGATCTTAGTGTGATGCCATGCTGCACTTACACACCCTCATTAATTCATTCCAACTATCTTGCGTGCGACTTTGAGGAGCTGATGCACCTGAGAACTAATAGTCGTCAGTGCTCAGACTGTCAGGATCATTCACTGCATAGATGGAATGACCAGATGCGTTACTCAACCCTCGTAACAGAGATTGCTTCTGGGTCGGCCGGGCCGGATGTTGCGAGCGTTTGATGGGCTTCGTTCCATTACGCGACAAGGTGGGTTTCAGCGTAATTGATTTTCTGGCTACTCAAATGAGTAGATCCGTCATAATTTGGGGTACCGGTTTTTTAGGTAAATGCCTGATCCGTCAGTTTATGAGAGCCAAGTTTAATCAGATTTATTTGACTGACAGCTTTAAAGTTATTGACTCTCCTGAGTTTGAGGGCTACTCTTTTACCAAGCCTGAACAAGCAGTCGAACTAGCTAGACTAGGAGAGGCGAGTGTTGTCGTAGCAGTCCAGCCGATGCCCAACTCTCTGAAACATAGGCTGAGTGAGGCTGGGTTGAGAGAGGGCATTGAGTTCATAGGAATCCAGAGACTGTCTCGTCCTTCACCGGTAGTCGATATATATGATGCGGCCGCTCGAGCCTTTATGCGGGAAGACTATGCAAAGTTGGTGGCAAATAAGCTGGCTTCGGACTATCCCGATGTGTTTCAAATAGACATTTCGAGTAATGGGTACTCCTTTTATAATCCGGAAGTGGCTGAAGTTGCGCTCGTATTTGAAAAGGTTGCTCCATGTACGTTGTCGTTTAAGTCGTCTTGTTTTTACCCTGAGCGTGTTCGACGTTGTATTGACGTCGGTATCAGTCAGATTACTTTTCTTGCCGGGTATCACTCGTCAGAGAGTGAGATCGAAGCCCTGCGGGGCTTCGCTGCGCTCTTGAGTGAGCGGGGTTCTGAAGGTTTGAAGACTGAAATTAGGGTGCGATACGACGTATTCAAGAGTAATTTAGAAAACCTTACAGATTTGCGAGGCGAATGCGCGCGTCTGCGACTGCCCTTCGTTGCGGCCCTTGGCTATCCAAACCACTATGACTCCTTAGTTCACTGTGATGACGGTCAGGTGGACTCTTTGGTTCGGCCTCACTCAATAGCTTGGTCCTTTACTGTCGCAAAGGAGCTTGCTATGAAGGACCGAGGTCACCCCTGTTTATGTGAGCGGGTCTTCCCAGTTGTAGCTGCCACGGGTGAAGCACGCCTATGTCATCTTTATTCAGAGGTTGCCCTTAGCAAGGACTACGTGAGTTTGAGCAGGGCAGAACTTCGGTCTATGCGGGCCGAGGCATCGCATTGCAGAACATGTCAAAGCCAAGGCCTCCATCGTCTTGACGTGGCGGTTTTGGAGCGGAGGCACGGTACCCCAATTGCCTCTGAATCATTTAGGATGTTGAAAGGTTAAAAATGAATGATGGGTCACTTGAGTTTCTCACAGAAATATTCTTTGGAGAAAGTCAATTTCCCCGATTGAGCGGTTTAATTAGGCGACATGGGGACCGCGCCCTAATCGTGACCGGCAGCAATAGTTATGTTTCATCGGGGGCGAAGGCCTTAATTGAGCCGTTACTCGCAAATGCTAGTGTTACAACGATACATCTCCGAGGCGTACGACCTGACCCCACATCGGATCTTGTTTACGAGGGGGCCGCGCTTTGTAAAAGCCATGGAATTAATGTGATTCTTGCAGTGGGCGGAGGGAGCGTTATTGATACTGCCAAGGCGATAGGAATTGCGGCCATGGATGATGGAGATTTTTTCGATTTCTTTTTGCGAAGCAGATCTCCACAGCACTCTATTCCAGTTGGATGCGTATTGACAGTGGCCGGTGCAGGCAGCGAATCGAGCGACGGGTGCGTTATTCAGAAAGGATTACAGAAGTATTCTACTAGCGCACCGTTTATGAGACCCAAGTTCGCCTTCATAAATGTCGAATTAATGATGTCCGTTGAGGAAAGCCAGATTCGTTATGGAATCGCTGATAGCCTAAGTCATGTAATGGAGAGGTACTTTACAGCAACCGAGCACGTCACGACCACATCATATATTTCTGGTGCACTAGCAAAATCTATTATGACTCTAGGACTAGATGTAATAAATAGACCGCTAGATAAGTTAATAAGGGCTGACCTTGTATGGGCACAAAAGCTTGCCCATGATGAAACTGGAGGTTTTGGAAGAAAGGGCGATTGGGCGACTCACACCCTAGCTCATGAGGTTGCGGTACTCACTCATGCACCCCACGGAGAAATATTGTCGATCTTGTTCCCCTCTTGGTTGAAGTTTATTAAGCCAATAAAACAAAAGCTATTTGACTTTCTGGACAGGGAGTTCAAAAGCTTAGGCCCCGACAGGGGGGAGTGCGATTCACTTCAGAAGTTAATAGAGTTCTATTCCGCTATCTGTCCAATTCGTAGAAATTTATCCCATCTCGGAGTCACAGAGAGCCACATACCCATGATTGTAGAACGCGCTGCTATGACAACTAAGAGCGGGACGATCGGGAACCTTATTCGCTTGGGGCAGGATGAAATGAAGAGAGTTTTGACCGATGCGCTACACTAACTCGGCTCGACGGAAGCTCACAAGAATCAAAGACATCTCGAACCGGAGAATCTTTGTCTATGGGAAAGGTACGGGTTTTGATACTCTGAGGTCCTTCGTCCTAAGTAAGTTCGCTATCCAAGTCGCCGGAGTAATAGACAAGAGATTCGATAGCCCCACTTTTTTAGACTCTATTTTGCATGGAAACTTATCTAGCTTTGTGACAAAGGGAGTGATAGGTAGTGATGACGTAGTTATAGTCTCAATAGGCTCACAGAAAATCTTCCAAGAGCTCAAAATTGAATTGATGAGCCGAACCGGGGCAAATGTAGTCTGGGCGTTGGATATTTGGGAGTACCACTTATCTCATACCTCGCCGATTTTTCTAGACGCCTTGGATGAATTCCTTCGTACCAAAGGCCAACTTGTTGCTAGGACCAGAGAATTATATGAGGACGAAAAATCAAGATTTGTCTTTGATGGAGTCATGGAGTTTTTCTCGACAAACGAAATTACAGAACAAGCGATCCCACGTGACCCCCTCTCCACCCAGTACTTTCCGAATGATTTTTCACTTCCTAGAGGTAATGCGAGATTTATAAACGGAGGTGCATACGATGGAGACACGCTCCGATCTATGATTTCCAATTTAGGATCGCTTGGCGAAAAAACAGTATGTTTCGAGCCAGATCTAGACAATTATGTTAGGTTGACGGAAAACCTTAGTCATCTCCCAGCAAGTGTTAAAGGTGAGGTAGTTTGCTTACCATTAGGGCTAGGCGAGAACTGTCAACGACTTCGGTTCAGGAGTGGCTCTTCTGTGAATAGTTCTATTGATTTAACCGGCTCCGAGGAGTTAACAGTCGTTAGCATCGATCAGGTACTTCCCAGCTTTGATCCGACATTTATAAACATGGATATTGAAGGCTCAGAAGAGCAAGCGCTTCGCGGGGCTGTTCGAACTATCAGTGAATCAAAGCCCGACTTAGCGATTTGTGTATACCACTCACTGCAACAGTTTTTGACTATCCCGAATTTTCTTAGTGCCTTGAATTTGGGTTATAGGTTTCGTCTTCGTAACTATACTGGCTTTCCAGCCGAGACTGTACTGTATGCAACAGCATTAAATTTTTCGTCGCGACCATAAGGGGAAGTGGTAATGGCCCTTTTAGGAATAATTGGAGGAAGCGGCGTTTATGATCTAGATGGTTTAGAGAGCGTGTCTTGGAAGTCCGTTTCCTCCTCGTTTGGAGAACCTTCCGATCAACTCATGTTCGGCCAGTTGATGGGTACAGACGTAGTTTTTTTACCGCGCCATGGGCGTGGGCATAAGTTATCACCAACAGAAATTAACTATCGCGCCAACATAGATGCTCTTAAAAGGGTGGGCGTAACTGACGTAATCTCGGTGAGCGCTGTGGGCTCACTAAAGGAGAATCTCGAGCCCGGCACTTTTGTTATTGTGGACCAGTTTATCGATCGAACGTTTGCGCGTCAGAAGTCATTCTTCGGCTCCGGCTGCGTGGCTCATGTGTCACTCGCCCACCCCGTATGTAGTCGTTTGGGGGATCATCTTGAAAAAAGTGGGCAGGAATTGGGTTTAAGGGTAGTTCGGGGTGGCACGTACCTTGTTATGGAAGGGCCGCAGTTTTCCACGTTGGCCGAGTCGGAGCTGTACCGGACTTGGGGTTGTGATGTCATCGGGATGACGAACATGCCAGAGGCCAAACTGGCGAGAGAAGCGGAGCTCTGTTACGCAACGGTTGCGATGGTTACGGATTTTGACTGTTGGCATCCGGATCATGAGAACGTCAACATAGAGCAAATACTTGCGGTCGTGTCCCAGAATGCAAAGAACGCCCGGACGTTACTGACCCAGAGTGCGCATGAGGTTATAAAGGATCAAACCAATGGTACGACCTGCTCCTGCAGACAAGCGCTAGATTTTGCAGTCGTCACTTCAAAGGACTCTCGCGACCCGGCCCTTGTAAAGCGGCTCGACGCCGTTGCGGGTCGGGTACTCAAGTGAATTCGCCCGTTTTTGTCATGAGACGGCTGGACTCGATTGGTATGAATCGAGCGAGTTCGGGTAACTGCTCGGTAAGGGTGAGGGGTGGGTTTCTTGTTACCCCTTCAGGCATTCCGGTCGAAGAAATGAGTGAGGAACTCTTGGTTGAGATGAACCTTGAAGGCGAAGTAGTACCAAAACCCACGGAAATGCAGAAGGATATTTCGGTCAAACCTTCGAGTGAGTGGCGCTTTCATCGAGACATCTATGCTGTGCGACCAGAGGTAAATGCAGTTGTTCACTCGCACTCGCCTTTTGCCACAACGCTGGCTTGCCTCAATCTTGATGTTCCGCCATTTCATTACATGATCGCTATTGCGGGCGGAGATAGCATTCGTTGTGCGCCATATGAGTTATTTGGTTCACAGGAGTTATCCAACGCGGCTTTAGAGGCACTTGAAGGCCGCAAGGCTTGCCTCCTTCAGAATCACGGCATGATCGCAATCGGCTCCAGCTTACAAGATGCCCTGCGGGTGGCAATTGAGACAGAGTCCTTATGTGAGCAGTACTGGAGAGTAATCCAAGTTGGCAAGCCACACCTGCTCACGAGTGAGGAGATGGGCCGAGTTTTGGAGAAATTTAAATCGTACGGGGCATCAAACCCGCTTTTGGATAACTGACGAATGTTGAAGACAAAAATTAGAACGATTCCCCATTACCCAAAACCTGGGATCATGTTCCGTGATATCACCACAGCTCTGAAAGATCCTGTGGTATTTCAAATGATGATCCAGGCCTTAGTTGATCGCTATAAAGACCAAGGTGTGGACAAGATTGTTGGAATTGAGTCACGGGGATTTATTCTGGGTGCCCCACTCGCCTACGCCTTGGGAGTAGGTTTTGTGCCAATTCGTAAGCAGGGCAAGCTGCCTGCCGAAACAGTCGGCTGCGACTACGCACTTGAGTACGGCGTGGACAGGGTAGAGATTCATGTCGACGCACTAGAGAAAGGCCAAAAGGTTGTCTTGGTAGATGATCTTATTGCAACCGGCGGCACTGCAGAGGCCGGCATTCAACTTCTTAAAAAGTTAGAGACGCACATTCTGGAGTGTGCCTTCGTGATTGATCTGCCCGAACTCGGTGGCGCAAAAAGAATCGAGAGATTGGGTGTTCGTGTTCACTCCTTGACTCAGTTTGAGGGGCACTAAGTGGCTGTTGAGACACTGCGTTGGACCGGCAAACACCTTGAGATGATTGATCAAAGATTGCTACCAAATGAGATTCAGTATCCGAGCTTCCACAACGCCCTCGACGTTGCGTTAGGTATCAGTAACATGGTCGTCAGAGGTGCCCCCGCGATCGGGGTTGCCGCCGCATATGGGGTTGCCCTTGAGGCCAAATGTCTATCAAATCAGTCCCAACAAGATTTTTTGAGGGGATTGGAGCGGGCTTTTGAGGTGTTGGCTCAGAGTCGGCCAACCGCAGTCAACCTCTTCTGGGCAATTAAGAGGATGCGACATGCGCTGTCTTTACGCTGTGGCCAAACGTTTGTGCACTCTGGCGAATTAAGGTTCAAGCCCGGCGCCATTGCCGAGGACCTTCTTGAGGAGGCCATTCGGATTCACCACGAGGACGTGCGGGCCAATCTGAGCCTTGGCGCCCATGGGGCGAAGTTACTACCAGATGGCTGCAGCGTCTTAACGCATTGCAATGCCGGCGCCCTTGCGACAGCTGGGCATGGAACGGCTTTGGGGGTCATACGATCAGCCGTGGCTGAAGGAAAGCGAATTTCGGTCGTTGCCGATGAGACACGCCCTTTTCTTCAGGGCGCCCGACTCACCGCCTGGGAGATGGTGCAGGAGGGAATTCCGTGCACCCTGATTACCGACAACATGTCAGGCTACCTTATGGCTAAGGGTGAGATAGACGCCGTAGTGGTTGGAGCCGACCGCGTGGCAAGGAACGGCGATGTCGCAAACAAGGTTGGTACCTATATGGTTGCGGTCTTGGCAAAGTATCATGGAATCCCGTTCTACGTGGCCTGCCCTCTCTCCACTATAGATGCAGAGACTGAGACCGGTGAGCAAATTGTGATTGAGGAGCGAAGTGCAGAGGAAGTGGTTGGATATAGAGAAATTCGTTGGGCACCAGATGGTGTCCAAGTGAGAAATCCAGCTTTTGACGTTACGCCGGCAGGACTCGTTTCCGCTTTGATTACGGAGAATGGGGTCATTCGACATCCGGACGTTGGTGAGATTATGGCCGCGTTGGGTTTAAGATGAAACACATTCTTTTTGACCTCGATGGAACGCTTATTGACTCCGCGCCCTCAATTTTATCGGGGTTCGCTCGCGTACTAAACAAACATGGGATCAAACCCAAGTGTGACCTTACTCAAGCGCTGATCGGCCCGCCGCTCATAGAGACGCTGAGACGAATCACTGGGATTGACGACCTGGAGATTCTTCAGGGCTTGGCTAATGATTTCAAGTGTTATTATGACGAAATAGGTTATAGAGAAACTCTCGAATATCCTGGAAGTACTGAATTACTTAGAGAGTTAGTCGTTAGCGGTGCACATCTCTATATCGCAACAAATAAGCGAATCGATCCTGCGCGGAGGATAATAGAGTTTCTAGGATGGACCGATCTCTTCAAAGGCCTCTACTCACAAGATGTCTTCGACCCTGTTTTAGATTCCAAGGCTGACGTTATCGCTCGTATCTTAGATATCTATGGAATCGCCAAAGAATCCGCTAGTTATGTGGGTGATCGAGAGGAGGACCGTGAGGCAGCCACAAAGTGCGGATTGAGTTTCATAGGCGTTCAGTGGGGATACGGACGTTGGAATGATTCGGATGGGATCATGATGGCGGGAAACCCTAATTTCATTCGTCAGTTGCTCAATTGTCCCCAGGTACAACTTCAATCCAGATTCCTGCCGTGATTGATTAGATGATTTTGTCAACAGGAACGAAACGGTAATCCTCCCCTTTTTAGCGGGGATCGGAAGTAGAGTTCATGCGGCCATGGCCAACCGTTGTTTTGGTGTGATTCCGCCCAAGGCCATGTTTGGACGATCGTGATTGTAGTGCCACATCCATCGGGTGGCGAAGTCTCGGACTTCGTCTAAGTCTCCCCAGTAATACTGGCTTAGCCATTCATAGCGTACTGTCCGATTGAACCGCTCAACATAAGCATTCTGCTGAGGCTTACCCGGCTGGA
>JACCDP010539402.1_pt1 | contig 13189 bp, 10 predicted proteins | sample 7445841 | NCBI WGS metagenome assembly JACCDP01 (sample SAMN15323441, study PRJNA562643) | freshwater metagenome | isolation source: river surface water | place: USA:Blue River Watershed | collected 2017-08-17
CGCCGTCGAAGAGCACGCCGACGCCCAGCGCGCCGAAGCCCTGCGACTGGCGCAGCGAGCGGTACTGATCGTTGCCGGCGAGATCGAACGCGAGGCCGATTCCCACGCGCCCGGCGCCCTGACGCGAGGCGGTGCTCTGGCTCGCCCCCACCTCGCCCGAGGTGGCACGCCCGTCCACGTCCGAGGTCATGCGGCCGACCTCTTTTCCATCGGGCTTGTCGAGCGGGTGCGGCGCCTCGACGTAGCCGTAGGTGTCGTTGCCCGCGACGTCCACGAGAAGCGCTGCGGGCATCGTGACGCTGGCCGTCGCGCCGGCAGAGGTCAGGTAGGTGTCGTCGCCGCCGAGGTCGATGATCAGGGCGATGGGACCGGCCTCGTCGGTGTAACGCTGCGCGGTCGCGTCGCCGATGACGATGCGTCCCATGGGCGTCTGCTGGTCGAACGAAAAGCCCGTTGCTCCGGCCTGGTACGCGATGCCCGAGTCTTCCACTGCGGCGGCCAGCTCGTAGGCCGCCTCGTAGAGCCCGCGCCAATCGATGCCCTCCTTCAGCAGCGTGCGGAATCCCGGGTCGGCGACGTTCAGGTAGCTCGTGGAAGAGTGGATGAGCGAGGGCGCGGCGTCGTAGAGGGCACGAACGTCGGCCACCTGCGAGAACGCGCGATCGCGGGCCTGCACGGCGGCATCGAGTGCGGCGACGAGGGCGGCCACCTGGGCCTGCACGATCGGCGGCACATCGGCGGCGTCGGAGGAAATGGCGGCGCGATCGGGCGTCCCATTGCGGCGCAGCACGAGGTCGCCCACGGCGCGCGCGAGGGGCCCCTCCGCGGTCACGGTGAAATCGGTTCGGTTCTGCGGAATCAGCACACCGAGCTGCTCAGCGGCTGCGGCGATGGCGCTGCTGGTCGCGGTCGGCGAAGCGGGACGGCCCAGCGACGCGACGACGCCGTCACCCCAGTGGGGAAGCGTGAGCGGCTCGTGGTGAACGGCAGCGAAATGCGCGAGCTGCCACGGGTCCTGCCGCACCCCCTCGGGAACGGCCTGCGGGAGGAACGGCGTGGGCTGCGTCGCAGTGCAGCGGGTGCGCCCGATCGCCTCCAGCGCGGCTCCGACGGGATCGCTCTCGCCGACGGGCACCGCATGGCAATCGTTCGGCTGAAGGCAGACCGGCTTACCGGGCGCGCTGTCGAGCGCGTGGCATCGCTCGGAGGGCTCGCAGACCGTGTTGCCGCACACCGGCACGGGATCCGGGTCCGGAGTCACCGGCACGGCCGCGTCCGGGTCGGGAGAGAGCGGCGGGTACTCCTCCGCCCGACAGGCGGAGAGCAGGAGCAGGGCGATGGCGAGGCGCTTCATGCGCGCGACTGTTGCGTGTCACGACGGCGCGATCAACGGGAATCGGGCGCGCGTCACTCCTCCACGGGATGCAGGTCGAATGCGCCCTCGGCGCCCCATCGATACAGGTTCGAGACACCGGTCTCCCAGCGGACGAGCACCCAGCCTTCGGCGTCGACCGGGGAGGTGGTGAGACCGACCCCGTTGCCATCCTGCTCGGCCCACTTCCAATCGGGGCCTCGACGCACGCGGGTGCCGCGGGAAAGGGACTTCGCGGTGACAGGCGCATCGCTCTTCGGAGGAAGAGGATCCGCCGCGCCGACGCTCTCGCCCAGCATGATGCGCACGTGGGTCCGATCGCGCTCGCGCAGCTGCAATGCGGCTTGGGCGCGGCGGCCGTCGGAGGCCTCGAGCGTCAGCAGCTTCGCGCACAGCGGCACCATGAACGGTCCGCGCCCGGCGAACGGCTCTCCATCGATCGCCATCGCGGCGTCGACAGGGCGGCTCTTCGCATCGACGACGGTGACCTCCAGCTCGGTGAGACGCGGCACCGGCTGCAGGCGAACCGCGCTCGTCTCGCCACGCACCGCCTCGAACGATTCTGAGGCGTTGCCGTAGCACGCATCGACCACCGTCACGTCGTGGACGCCCTCCGAGACGACACGGCGGATGAGCGGCGCATGGCCGGCCGGCTCGCCATCGACGAAGAGCGCGAGCCCGGGCGGTTCGGTCTCGACGTCGAGCGTGCCGAACAGCGGCGGGAGCACGAAGCGGACGGGAGCGCTCCGTTCGCCGACCTCGATCGTCTCGCGCGCCGTTTCGTGGGCCTTGAGCGACGCGGTGACCTCATGCCGCCCTGCCGGAAGTTCCTCGGCGCAGGGCGTCGCGTTGCAGGCAAGGTTGCCGTCGACCATCACCGTGGCGCCCGGCGGCTCGCTCTCGAAGCGGACCCAATGACGCGTACGGGACAGGGAAACAGGCTCGAGGCTCGTTCGCAGCCAGCCCCGCACGAGCCCCGGCCCCTCGGCCTCCATCGTCTCGAGCAGAGCGGTCCAGGTCGCGCCGCGAAGCACCTTTGCACCAAGGCTCCGGCCCGTCGTCTCGTAGCCTTCGACGGTGAGGGCCCACGCGCCGTCGAGCTTTCGCAGCGTGCCGCCGACGACGACCTGTGCGCTCAGCATGCGGCCCACTTCGGCCATGCAGAGGTTCTCGCCGCAACGCCTCTTCTCGGGCGGAACGAGTCGGGCCATCAGGTCCCGCGGCATCACCTGGAACGCACGCCCGGAGCCCGCGGCCGTGGCCCCGCGCAACGCGTCGGTCAAGACGCCGGTGTCCCGATCGACGTTGGTGAGCCCCTCGCCCGCGACCTCCAGCACCGCGAGGATCTTCGCCGGCGGCTCGGGCGGCAGAACGGGCGGCTTCGGCGCATGGGCACAAGCGGAGAGGAGCAGGATTCCAGCGACGAACGGCGGCCGACACATGGCGCAGGACTCTACCAACGCATCGGATTTCCTCGCCTTCTTTACACCCGAACAAGCGTCCAGTACCGTCGCGCGCGATGCGCAAATACACGCTTCGCAGCAGCACGCCCTCCCCGCTCAAGCTCGACTACGAGAGCGCCCTCAACGACGAGCAGCGCGCGGTGGTGCTGTCGCCGCCGGGCCCGACGCTCGTGCTCGCCGGCGCCGGCAGCGGCAAGACGCGCGCCCTCACCTACCGCGTCGCACGTCTGCTCGAGACGGGCTTCCAACCGCACGAGGTCCTGCTCCTCACCTTCACGAACCGCGCGGCCAGCGAGATGCTCCAGAGGGCCACGCAGCTCGCTCAGATCGATCTGATGCAGCTGTGGGGCGGCACGTTCCACCACGTCGGCAACCTGGTCTTGCGCGACCACGCGGAGGCCCTCGGTTACGGCAAGGACTTCGGCATCCTCGACCGCGAGGACGCGAAGGAGCTGATGGAGTCGTGCATCGCGGAGTGCGGCCACGCGGTGGGCCAGCGCCGCTTCCCGAAGGCCGATGTGGTGGTCGACCTCTACTCGACCGCGGTCAACCTGCAGGAGCCGCTCATCGACGTCGTCGCCCGGCGCACGCCGCAGTTCCTCGCCCACGAGGAGGCGCTGGTGCAGGTCGCGCGGCGCTACATGGAGCGCAAGAAACAGCTCAACGTCATGGACTTCGACGACCTGCTCCTGAACTGGAAGCGGGTGATGGTCGAGAATCCGGCGATCGCGCAGCGGCTGCAGCGGCGCTTCCGCGCGGTGCTGGTCGACGAGTACCAGGACGTCAACAAGCTGCAGGCCGACATCGTGGACCTCGTCTCCGCCGAGCACCGCAACCTGCTCGTCGTGGGCGACGACGCCCAGAGCATCTACTCGTTCCGCGGCGCCGACGTCGACGCCATCCTCCGCTTCCCCGAGCGCTACCCCGACGCGGCGATCCACAAGCTGACGGTGAATTACCGCTCGACGCCGCAGATCCTCGCGCTCGCGAACGGCTCGATCGCCAAGAACGTGAAGCAGTTCCCGAAGCAGCTGAGGGCCGTGCGAAGCGACCGCGAGCCGCCCGCGCTGGTGGCCCTGCGCGACGTGCAGCAGCAGTCCGAGTTCGTGGCGCAGCGCATCCTCGAGCTGCGCGACGAGGGATTCCCGCTCAAAGAGATGGCGGTGCTCTACCGCGCGCACCACCACTCGATGGAGCTTCAGCTCGAGCTCGGCCGCCGGGGCATTCCGTTCGTCGTCCGCTCCGGCGTGCGCTTCTTCGAGCAGGCCCACGTGAAGGACGTCATGGCGTTCCTGCGCTGGGTCGACAACCCGCGCGACGAGCTCGCGTTCAAGCGGCTGGTGAAGCTGTTTCCGGGCATCGGCAGCGCCAGCGCGGACACGTTGTGGGAGGCCATCTCGATGGCCGCGGCGAAGGGGGAGGACGGTCGCGTCGTCTTCACGCACCGCGAAATGGCTCCGTTCGTCCCCGCCAAGGGCCGCCCCGGACTTGCGCGCGCCCGCGCTCTCGTCGGAGAGCTGTGCGCCCCCGCCCTGCAGAACGCGCCGTCGCAGCTGCTCGAGCGGATCCTCGCCGAGGGCAGCTACAAGGAGTATCTCCGCGCGCGCTACCCGAACGGCGAGGCGCGACAGGACGACATCGCCCAGCTGGCGAGCTACGCGCTGCAGTTCGAGACACTCTCCGACTTCGTCGCCGAGATCTCGCTCGCGGGCGAAATCCAGGGCGAGGACGTCGTCGAGGGCGAAGAGACGGACGAGAAGCTGACCCTCTCCTCGATCCACCAGTCCAAGGGCCTCGAGTGGCGCGCGGTCTTCGTGTTGTGGCTCTCGGAAGGCCGCTTTCCGACGCCGCCGTCGCTCAAGACCCAGGCAGGAGAGGAGGAAGAGCGGCGCCTCTTCTACGTCGCGACCACGCGGGCGAAGGACGAGCTGTACCTCCTGCACCCCATCTTCCACGTCGAGCGCGACCACACGCGGACGATCCTGCGCCCCAGCCGATTCGTCACGGAGCTTGACGTTCCGGGCACCTCGCCGCTCTACGAGCGCTGGACCATCGAGGAGGCACCGCCCGAGTTCGGCGTGCCGAACGCCCCGAAGCTGGGCGAGCCCGAGCCGCCGCTCGTCGGTCCCGCAGCTCCCATGGGAGAGCTCCCGCCGAACGTCACGCCGCTCTTCGGCCCTCGGAAGTAGCTACGCGAGCAGCTTCGTCAGTTCGCCGCTCTGCTCGAGGCGCGACAGGTCCGTGAAGCCTCCGACGCACCGGTCGTCGATGACCACCACCGGCACCGTGGGCCAGTCGTAGCGCTCACGGATCTCCTCACGAAGCGCCGGGTCGCCATCGACCGAGATCTCCTCGAAGGCGACGCCCAGGCGCGACAGCAGCGCCTTCGCATTGACGCAGTAGGGACAGGCCGACTTGGTGTAGAGCTTCACGGTGTGCGCCATGCGGCGAACGATGCCACGCCGCCCCCACCGATTCCATACCGAGGCCCGAAGCGATGAAGACCAACGCCGCCCGCCTGCTCGATACCCTTGGCCTAGAGTACGAACTCCGCGACTACGAGGTCGACGAGAGCGACCTGACGGCCGAGACCGTCGCGCGAAAAGTCGGGATGCCCCCGGAGCAGGTCTTCAAGACGCTGGTCTGCCGAGGCGACAAGCACGGCGTCTGCCTCGCCGTCGTGCCGGGCGACCAGGAGCTCGACCTCAAGGCCCTCGCGCGCCTCAGCGGCAACCGCAGCATCGACACCGTCTCGCTGAAAGAGGTGCAGCCGCTCACCGGGTACATCCGCGGCGGCGTGACTGCGCTTGCCGGCAAGAAGGAGTACCCCGTCTTCGTCGACGAAACGCTCGAACTGTTCGACGTCGTGGCGGTCAGCGCCGGCATCCGCGGCACGCAGATCGTCCTCGCGCCGGCAGCCTATCTGCGCGCGACGAAGGGCACCTGCGGCCCCATCGCCCGCGACAAAATTGGCTAGAAAACAGTTCGAAAAAAGTCGCCCCGCATCGCTTCCGATGCAGGGCGACCAAGCGTACCGGCGCGAAACTCCTAGAACCGGAACTGCAGCTCGGCGGACACCTCGCGCTCGATCGTCTCCTGCGTCGTCCCCTCGCGCGGCGCTTGATGCCGTTCGCGGAAGACCGCCGACGCGATGCCGATGTTCTTCCAGACGTAGACGTGCGCCGCGGCGCGGAACTGCCACTCCTCGAGCGGGTTCTGCAGCACCGAGTTCGCCACGGCATAGGGCTGGGCGAGGTACTGGCCCCAGTCGGCCGCGAGCAGCAGCCTCTTCGGGATCACCAGCACGCCGGCCTGCACCACGTAGGCCGTCTGGAGCGAGCGGAAGTTCAGCTCGTACTTCGAGTAGCTCTCGGCCTGCAGCGCGAGCCGATTCCAACGGAACAGCGCGAAGGCGTTCAGCGCCGGGTACCGCTCGTCGTCGCGCTGATCGAACTTCGCGCCGAGGAACGCGCCTGCGGTCAGCGGCACCGGCGTGTAGAGGAACGGCGAGTCGAAGCGCGTGAAGGCGCCGACGATGTTGAACTGGAGCTGCCCGCCGACCGACCAGTTGAAGTTGCGATCGGCCGTCGAATAGAACGAACCGCCGATGTTGCCCGTCGACTTGCCCGAGCCCGCCGCCACGAAGGCGCGGAAGTTCAGCTTGCGCGGAATGATGGGGCCGCCCGCCTCGAACGACGCGCCGTTGCCCTGCTCGAACGCCTTGTAGACGTAGGCCGCCGGGTCGATGAGCAGCTGGTTCGCGACGCTCGTCACCAGCGCCGACGAGAGGCCGCCCGAGCCCGAGTTGACGTTGATGTAGTGGCCGCGGCTCCCGACCGGGATCTGGAACATCGCGAAGGTCAGGCGCACCGACCGCTCGGCCCGAATGCTGAGCAAATAGAACGAGTTGGTGATGCTCGGGATCGAACCCAGCGCGCGCAGCTGCAGCCGCCGGATGGAGGTGTCGGATTGGCTCGACACCACGCCGTCGACCGACTTCTGAAGGTTCGACGCCTGCACGCCCAGCACGACGCTGAAGCGGCTCCCCCCGCCCGGCTGGCAGATCGTCACGCTCGGGTCGTAACGGCAGCCGAAGTCCTGACAGTCGGTCCGTCCGTCCGCGTCGTTGTCGATGCCGTCGGCACACGATTCGTTCGACCGCTCGCCGTCGAGGTCGCCCTGCGTTCCGATGAGCGACTCGGGGTCGAACGACGCGCCCTGCTTCTGTCCGGGCTTCGAGACGGGCGCCGCAGGCTCGTCGTCGCTCGCGCGCCACGACCCCTCGCAGACCTTGATGCCACGCCCCTCGCAGTCCGGATCGTCGCAGTCGGTGAGGCCGTCGCTGTCGTTGTCGACGAAGTCGCTGCAGCGCTCGGAGGTGTTCTCGTCGCCCCCGGGCTGGCACTCCTTCGCCGCGTAGCAGTCGGCGTCTCCGCAATCGACGATCGCGTCGCCGTCGTCGTCGACCCCGTTCGTGCAGTTCTCGGGCGGCTTCTGCTCCTCGGCGCGCGCGACTGGCACAAGCGCGAGCGCGAGCAGGAGGGCGGGCAGCATTCGGCGGAGCATCGTCATCGTGACATCCTGGTTTTCAGATCTTTTTGAAGGCTATTCGCAGACGCGCGGCCGCGGGCAGACCGTCACGTCGGGGTTCCAGCTGCAGTCGTAGTCGTCGCAGTCAACGAAGCCGTCGCGGTCGTTGTCGAGGCCGTCGCGGCACTTCGCGTTCGGGTCCTCGCCGGCCGCGACGAGGCTCTCCTGGCAGGCCTGCGCCACCGCAATCTCTTTCGCGCGGGCGCATGAGAAATCGGCGCAATCGACGTGGCCGTTGCCGTCGTTGTCGATCCCGTCCTTGCACTTCTCGAAGGTCGCCTCGGTCTTCTCGACGCAGTGGGCGATCACCGCCGGATCGGTCGAGCGGCTGCACGAGAAGTCGCCGCAGTCGACGAAGCCGTTGCCGTCGTTGTCGGTGCCGTCCGAACACTTCTCCAGCGACGCCTCGAGCCGCTGGGCGCAGTAGTCCGCGATCGCCTGCACGGTCGAGGCGCTGCAGGCCCGGTCGCCGCAGTCGACGTACCGGTTGCCGTCGTTGTCCACGCCGTCCGTGCACTTTTCCAGCGTGTTTTCAGCCCGATTCGCACACATGGCGACGATCTCGGCGTTCGGCGACTTCGAGCACGAGAAGTCGGCGCAGTCGACGTACCGGTTCCCGTCGTTGTCCACGCCGTCCATGCAACGCTCCATCGTCTCTTCCGGGGAGGCCGGAGGAGGGTCGACCTTCGGGCAGCCCCCGAGCTCGCTGCAGGCCGGGTCCTCGCAGTCCTTGAAGCCGTCCTTGTCGTTGTCCACGCCGTCGTTGCACGACAGCGGCGTCGACTCGACGTCGTCGCAGACGGTGGTGAACAGCCCGGTCCGGCAGGCGAAATCTTCGCAATCCACGAAGTTGTTGCCGTCGTTGTCGAGGCCGTCCGAGCAGCGCGCGTTGCCCATCTCGCCCACGCAGCAGGTCTCGGGAATGTTGCGGCAGGTCGGGTCGCCGCAGTCGAACTTGCCGTTCTCGTCGTTGTCGATCTGGTCGCTGCAGAGCGCGAGCGACCTCTCCGCCACCGGGTCGATCGGCAGCATCGGAATGACCTGTCCGCAGACCGCCGCGTAGATCGAACAGTCGGGGTCAGCGCAATCGGTCGCGCCGTCGAAGTCGTCGTCCATCCCATTCGAGCAGTCGTCGTCGCTCCGCTCGTAGCCCGCCACCGGCGACGCCGGCATCCGGTAGCTGCAGGAGAGAGCCGCGCAGCCCAGCATCAGGGCCGCCGCACGCATCAGTGCCTCGCGAGACATGCCGCCCTCGAAAGCCCGAACCGGCGCTTGAAATCGACGTAGATGTGACACGAATCGTTGACCTGCTCCATCGGCCCCAGCTCGCCCGCAGCCTTCAACTCGGCAAGCTTTTTCGTCAAACGATCGCGCGTCGGCTCGCGCACGACGGGGGTCACCTTGCCGTCACGCGCATAGGCACTGATGACCAGCGAGAAAAGCTCCGGCGTGAACTCGCCGAGCCCCGCCGAAAGCTCCGGATCGCCCAGCAGGCGCTTCGCCAGAGCCAGGGCGGATTCGGGCGACACGCGCGACGTCTCGAAGCAGACCTTCTGGCACTCGTCATAGGTGTCTGCATGCGTCCAGGGGGCGCTGTGGCCGTCCAAGGCCGAGACCGCGCGGTTGTAGTGCTTGTCGCGGGTCGGATCCTCGGAGAGCGAGTGCAGCGACGTGACGATGAACTCCGGAATCCCCTTGGCCCACATGCCGCGCCGCTGCGCCTGCGCGAGCCGCTGCCACGACAGCACCTCGGGGTCGGCCGGCTCCTCGTTGACGCTGTAGGCGTGCGCGAGGCCCTTCGTCACCTGGTCCTTGATGAGGTCCGGGCAGCGCCACAGCATGCGGCCGTAGCCGTCGCGCTGCATGTCGCTCTCGCAGTGCCACGTCCCCCGCCGCGCGTTCAGCGTCGCCATCTTGGCGATCACGTACATCTCGTACGGGCGCCACTCGCCGAACATGTGCACGGGGCCGAAGCTCTCGAGCGTGTTGTAGCCCGCAAGCCGCGTCTTCGTGCCCTGCATCGGTCCCGAAAGAACGCGGAAGCTGTCCCCGTCGTTGAAGTAGACGGGCGTCGGGACGCCGTTCAGGAAGACGCGCGTCATCGGCTCCGCGGAGGCCGCACCGCCCAGCCCCATCACCAGCAGGCCCACGAAGACGGCGCCGCGCTTCAACGCGACACGGATGGAATCGAAGTTCACGAAGGGACCTCGCATCGACGCGTAGAAGGCGTCAGACGTCACGGCAAGACAGGCGCTTTCGGATGGCCCCATGAGCGAAGGCTCCACCTGCGGCGCAGCAGGATGTGACGAGGGGGTGAAGCGGCGCGGACGCTAGCGGACCGTGCGGCAGCGCGTCAAGGCAGCCGCCCTGCATCCGTTCACGCTTTTTCAGCAGGGCTCAGGATGAGCTCGAACTCCGGCAGCGCCTTCACGCTCTCGAACATCGCGTCGGCCCCGACCCACGTCCGCACCTTGTCGGCATCCTTCGCCACGGCGCGCCGCAGCATCTCGAAGCAGGCCTCGACGCGGCGCCACAGCGCGTAGAGAGCCGCGAGGTTGTAGAGCACCAGCACGTCGTCCGGCTGCAGCTCCTCCGCACGCTTGTAGGAGCGCTCGGCCTCCTCGTAGAAGCCCTTCTGCGCAAAGCAGATGCCGAGGTCCAGGTGCGCCTCGAAGTTGTCCGGCTCAAGGCGCACGACCTCCTTGAGCTGCGCAATCGCTGAGCGGAAGTCGCCGCCGTCCATCAGGAGCACGGCCAGCTCGTGGCGCGCGAAGGCGTCTTCGGGAGCCAGCTCGATCGCCCGCCGCATCGACTTCTGCGCCTCGTCCGGCTTCCCCAGATCGGCAAACGCGAGGCCCAGATTCAGGTGCGCGTCGGAGTACTCCGGGTCCAGCTCGATCGCCTCCTGAAACTCCTCGACCGCCATGTCCAGCGCGTGCGTCGTCAGGAAGCAGGCCAGGTTGTAGTGCGCCGTAGGGCTGTCCGGCTCGAGGCGCAGCGCCGTCAGGTAGCCGCCCACCGCCTCGCGGTAGAGCTTCTTCTCGGCATAGACCGTCGCGAGGTTGTCGTGGGCGTGGGCGCTGTTCGGGTCCAGCTCGAGCGCCTTGCGGAACTCCTTGATCGCCTCGTCAAGCCAGCCACGGTCGGCCAGCTCGATACCGCGCTCATTGTGCGCGTCGGACTGCGAAAAAGGGTCCTTGCCGTCTTTCCTGCTCATCTCTGGGCGCCAAGCCTCGGGCACGTGGGCCCGGTCAGGGGAGAAAGACGGAATGTAGCGCAACGGGGGTGCTGCTGCGCAGCCGAAACGAGAGAACCCGCCACCCCTGTGCGGGGAGGCGGGCTCTCGTTGGTTCGGCCTTGGAGCGGCCTAGTTGCCCGCGTTGGTCTGACCGAAGTTCTTGAGCGTCTTCTTCGCGTTCATCTGCTTGTTCGCGGCCTGCGCGTTCGAGCGGACCGACGTGTCGCCAGAGAGCGCCGCCGTCGACGCACCGAACAGCATGCGGATGTCCTGGCCGAACACCGTCACGACGCCGATGGCGGCGATGGCGATGAGCGCCACGATGATGATGTACTCGGTCATGCCCTGGCCGTCCTGGCGCTTCAGGCTACGCATCGTGCGGCGGTTCTTCAGGCTCGTCATGACAACCTCCTTTGGCTGTGCCCAAGATGGGCTCGCGCGGTTTCGGAACTGCCCGGCCAGACCCCTCTGGTCCTGCCGTGACGTTGAGGAGGCTACGGGGTTCCCTCAATCTTGGGCATCGGTCAACAGGTGGATGAGCCCCTCCACCGTCGCGGCCACGGGGCGATCGGCCCTGAGACTATAATCGGGCGTTCGCAGTCACCGGGGAGCGTCCGTGAAACGCCTGCTGCTCAGCATTGTCCTGTGCGCCTCGGTCTCTGCGGCAGCGGCTGCACGCCCACGCCCCACACCCACCGCCACGGCGACGTCGTCCGCTCCAACGACGACGACGACGACGAAGACGATGGCGGCTGAAACGCCGACCGCCGCGCCGGAGCCCCAGGCGCAGGCTCCGGCGGCAACGCCTCCCGCGCAGGAAACAACCGCACCGGCCGCAACCAAGCGCATCGAAAAGGTGAAGGTTGCCGTACTGGACCTCACGACCGCCGGCGTCTCGCTCGACCTTGCCGCGAACCTGACGAACGTCGTCGCCGCCGAGCTCGCCGGCCTCGAAATCTTCTCGGTCATCAGCCGCGCCGACATCCGCGCCCTGCTGACCCATGAACGGGACCGCAGCCTGCTGGGCTGCGACTCGAGCAGCGACTGCATGGCGGATTTGGGCGGTGCGCTGGGCGTGCGATACCTCATCAGCGGGAGCGTCGGCCGCATCGGCGACCGGTACACGCTCAGCCTCTCCGTCGCAGACGTCGAGCGCAGCCGGCAGGAAGCCCGTGTCACCGACTTCGTCGCGCGCGAGTCGGACCTCATCGACCAGACGAGGCACTCCAGCCGCGCCGTCGTGGCGAACCTGCTCGCCGAACGACAAGCGACGCTGATCGTCACCAGCCCCGAGCCGGGCGCCACCATCCGACTCGACGGCAAGGTCGTCGGGACGACGCCGGCCGCCCGGCTGCGCGTCGCCTGGGGCCCCCATCGACTTGAGCTGGAAAAGACGGGCTTCATCACGGCGACCGAGGAGTTGACCGTCCAGACGCGAGGCGTCCTCGAGCGGCAGCTCTCTCTCATCCCGTCGCCCGACTTCCTCGAAGCCTATGAATCCCGGGCAGGCAAGGTCCGGCTTGGCGCCTGGGTCAGCACCGGCGCCTCGGCGCTCACCCTCGGCGCCGCAGTTGCGTTCCAGTTGAAGTACCTCGACACCGCTGCCCGCTTCGACACGCGGCGTTCGGCCTATGACGCAGCCAAGGAGAAGTCGGCCGAGGATTGGAATGCGCTCGACGCCCTCCAGAAGAGCGCAAGCGGAGAGCTGCTCGCCGCGCGCATCGCAGGGGGCGTCGGTGCGGCATTCGCCGTCACGGCCGTCGTCCTGTGGATCGTCGGAGAGGACCCGAACCGCTACGCGCGCTACCGCGGACTCTCCCCCGGCGACGACCCGGCGACGCCTCACGCCTCACTCGAACTGTTCGGTGACGCCGGCCCGGTCGCCGTGACGGTCGCACTTCCGTAGCGCGCGGTCCCGGCCCCTCCCGGCAAAACAAATCGACGACCTCTGCTGTTCATCGCCTCGGAGCCGCATTCGGCCGCCGTCGGCAGGTTTTCTTATGACAACGTGCGTCACATCACGTTCAAACCGCCGCACCGGATGATTAAATGTGAACGGGGATCAGGATCGAAAGCTCGGGAGGGAGCGATGATCAAAGTGCAGGCGACGGTCGCGGCGAAACCACCGGGACCCGGTGGGGTGATGGGCGAGTCAGTGGAACTTTCGAGCCATTTTCACGTCGAGAGCTACGCCGACGAGGCGACTGTCTACCGGCCTGAGGATCCAGCGGACCGCATCTATCTGCTCCGCAGCGGGCGTGTTCGCCTGATGAGGCCGGGCGGTGTCGGCGTCGACGGCGTCGTCCGCAACGAGAGCGTCCATGCCCTTCTGCGGCCGGGCGACCTGTTCGGCGACGCCCTCCGGCCACACGGCGCCACCATGGATGAATTTGCCGTCGCGCAAGGCGAAATCGAACTCTGGAGCATCGCCGGCAAGGACCTGCGCGCGCTCGTCGAGAGCCGTCCGCCGCTCGCCCTCGAGATCATTCGCGGCCTCAACGACCGCGTGCGAAGCCTCCGCCGCCG
>JACCDP010590989.1_pt1 | contig 13188 bp, 11 predicted proteins | sample 7445841 | NCBI WGS metagenome assembly JACCDP01 (sample SAMN15323441, study PRJNA562643) | freshwater metagenome | isolation source: river surface water | place: USA:Blue River Watershed | collected 2017-08-17
GCACCTTGCGACCCAGACGGGACTTGAACCCGCGACCTCCGCCGTGACAGGGCGGCGCGCTAACCAACTGCGCTACTGGGCCATCCTTTCGAAGTTGAAATTACTTCCAACTTCTGTGCGTCCCCAACGGGATTTGAACCCGTGTTAACGCCGTGAAAGGGCGACGTCCTAGGCCACTAGACGATGGGGACCAGAGGGGTAAGGGTATCGGTGAAAAGTGGCAGATCAAAACTCGATAGGTGGGATGATTTACGTATGAAAGTATTAACCAATCCCACACAAAATGAAATCGAAATGGCTGCAAAAGCTTTAAAAGAGGGACATCTTGTTGCATTTCCTACAGAAACTGTATATGGGTTAGGAGCTGATGCAGAAAATAAAATAGCGGTAAGCCGTATTTACTCTGTTAAAGGTCGACCCACTAGTCACCCTTTAATAGTCCATATTTCATCAATGAATCAAATAGATAAGTGGGCAGTAAATATTCCTGAATATGCATCGCTATTGGCAGAGAAGTTTTGGCCAGGGCCGATGACATTAATTTTAAAGAGAAGTGATCTCGCTAAAGATTTTATTACGGGCGGGCAACAAAATGTTGGATTAAGAGTACCTGCGCAGCCCGTAGCTCTTGCTCTATTAAATGAGCTTGATAAATTAGGTGGAAATGGCATTTCAGCACCTAGTGCGAATCGATTTGGTGCAGTATCACCAACGACAGCAGCTGCTGTCAAAGATGAAATTGAAAAGTTCCTAAATATACAGGATTTAATTTTAGACGATGGTCCATGTTTGTTTGGATTAGAATCTACAATTATTGACTGTACCAAAGCAGATCCTGTAATCCTTAGGCCAGGATATTTAACTAGAAGTATGGTTGAGGAAAAAACTGGAATTATATTGTCAAAGATAAAACTTTACAGCGCGGTTAAAACATCTGGGTTACTCAAATCTCATTACTCCCCAAAGGCTGAAGTGGTTCTGGACGAAACTCCAGGAACAGGTGATGGTTTTTTGGCAATGGCCGATGTTCCAACCCCGCAAGGAGCAATTAGATTGGCATCACCTACCACAATAGATGAATATGCGAAGAATTTGTATTCAATTCTTAGGTTGGCAGATAATAAAAAGCTATTAAAGATTTCAGTCAGGATGCCCGAGGGTGACGGTCTTGCGGAAGCTATAAGGGATCGGCTAATTAAAGCATCAGCAAGATCGTGATTATGATCACTTCTCCGTTGTTGGGGCAGAACTTACGATTCCTCAAATAAGTGCATTCCTAAAACAGTTTTAGTACACCCGTTACTACCCCCGCACCCGGACATGCAACGGGTTACTGTCTACGCTTAAATTAGTGATCTCGATTCCTGACCACTCTCTATCAGCAAAATATAGAGAGTGGTCAGGAATCATTAATTTAGAAGGTAGTAACGGGTGTAGTAACGGATATAGATACGGAGATGGTTAAGGACAGGGAGAATATGGAATCTATTTGGCAATATAAGAAATGCATTTATAGTTATTAGTAACAGAGATAATCAAATTGGATGATTTCGTATTTATAAGTTGGTAGAGGCTAGCAATAGTCCCTCTAATCGGCACCAGTTAAAAAGGATTTGCGTCACCTAAGTAACTAGGGAATGATAGGCTCAGGAAAATTTAATTGCATGAGCCCGTAGCTCAGTTGGTAGAGCAAAAGACTTTTAATCTTTGGGTCCTCGGTTCGAGCCCGAGCGGGCTCACTTATTTTTTAAGTGAGTAAATACTTCCACAACTGTCAGATTTCTTCTCTGATTTGGGGAAGATAAAAAGAAATAGGCCACAGTGTTTATTGCTTTGTCATACCAAATCATAAAACCCCTTCCGTAAAAAGAAGGGGCTTTATTTCTTATTTTATACTTAAACTCGCCTATTAAAGAATGCAATATCCTATAAATTTGATTTAATGGAGGGTGAGCCCTTTATATAGAGCCTTTAATCGGTAGATCGCCGATTCAAACCTGACAGAGACCGGTTACATCATTTACTTACACCACAATTAATTTTTGGGTTTGCGAAAAACCATAACTGTCATCCATCTCTCTTGATTCCCTTTTGCGATTGCACCGAACATTGATTTTTTTATCCCTAGTAACTGTAATATATACCCCCTTATAACACCTTTTCGTATAGGTATTTTAATATTACGGCCTTTTTTAGTCCACATCAAAAATAGACAGGCAAATCTTTTTTTAACATGCCACATTTCTAGCTTAGGTGAAATAAACTTAAAAGTTTCTGTAACAAAACCCGCGTTTTCAAAAGATTTTTTCCACTCTAAATCTCTAATTTCATGCTCTCCATTTTCGCGTCGTGTTAATTTTATATTCGTTGGGTACCCTCTTTTTACCAAAAAACCCTCTGGATAAACATGATCAAGAAGCTCTGTCAAAGTTTTATCCGAAACATTATCAGGATGTGATCTATCGATCGATAGTAAAAATCCACCAGGTTTAAGAACTCGAAAAGTTTCACTCGCTGCTAAATCCAATGAATCTGCATGATGAAGAGATTCTATTTGTAGGGCAAAATCAATTTGATTACTTTCTATTTTAATGTCTTCGAATGATCCGTAAACTGGAATTATTTTATTGGAATTAGATTTTAATATCTGAAATGCGGCCTCAGGAATTACATTTGTAACAAATGATTTGACTACTTCAATAGACAAAATGGCTTCAACCTTACTATTTTCGGCCGCAACAATTCCGAGCAGTCCAATTCCTGCACCTAGCTCTATACCTACTCCATGTAATTTCGGAAGGTTATATGATGCATTTGCTACACTCAGAAGGTCTCGCAGCATTGACGGAGTTGTTGAGCTTTGTGAAATAGCACCCATTTCAATATTTTCTTGCTCCATAATTCTATTTACAGTGGTGTCCCTAACTGATGTGCTTAACAAATCTTCTAGTTGCTCTGAAACTGGCCAAAACAATATTTCCTTATTCTTCTTAGCATTCTGAATTGTTAATGTATTCTCCATTGTATCCTGGTACTCCTTTGATAATATAACTTGTGTTAATTTATATGGATGACGTAACTTTACGGTAATTTAATGCAGATGGTGAACATCTTATTGATCTTAATCCTTAACAAATTGTTAGATTTAGAGTAAACAATTTAATCTTTTGAGTGAACACCTTCTTATGGTACCATAAAGTATGCTGTACTTCTCAAATATTTCTAGTTATAAAATTATGACCCTATTTTTTTTTGATATTTAATGAATGTAGGGTTTTTCGAATTTAACCAAAGCCCATGGCATCTTGGTGTTGCGTTTGAAATTGCACAAGTTGAATTATCTAATTCAAATAAAGTTTTTTTCAATTTCCTTGCCCACGATGTCACTGAAAATAATAGAAACAGATACGTTTCAAATTATTACGGCTTTAATAAGTACTTATATCCAGAGTATAAAATTGCAAGAAACCTACAGGAAGTATATAAAAGAAATTTCGTGTTTAGCGATTCAATAGTAAATGCGAGTGATAAAAAATTATATAGCGATCAACTAATTACGGATGCTAAGTATGCGGCGAGGATGGATTTAATTGATGAAATCAAGGGTAATATCTATGATGATGTCAAATATGAAAACATTATCAAGAAAAAAGCTTTTGCATACTGCAGAACTTACGACTCTGTACTTAAATTTATTGAAGAAAATAAAGTCACAAAAGTTTATACATTCAATGGTAGATTTTTGCACGAGCGAGCGGTTTGGAGTGCTTGTACAAGCGCCGAAATTGAATGTATTTTTCACGAAAAAGTGGATTCAATTCGAGGAAACACTTATACGATTTTTAAAACTAGCGTTCATAGTTCCACTGAAAGATCTGCAAACATAAACAGATTTTGGGAGGAAAATGCATTTTCTTATTCTGGTAAAGTAGATATTGCATATGATTGGTTAACAAAAAGACAAAATGGGATCACACAAAAATTCACCAAAATGCAGATATCAAAATATTCTCCGAAAAATGATGGGAGTAAAACTGTACTTTTCCTGCATTCATCAAATGATGAGCTGATTTCCGCTGGGCTTAATAATCCTACAACATGGGGCGATCAATATCTTACAATTCGCAAAGTACATCGGTTGATAAAACAAATGACAGGGCTAAAGCTTCTTATTAGGATGCACCCTAATTTACTATCTAAAAATGCAACAGAGAGATCCAAATGGTATAAATTTATTAAAGAAATTAACTGCGAATTTATTGAACCAGATTCAAACTATGACACTTATCAATTAATTAAAGATTCATTATGTGTCATTTCTTACGGCAGCACTGCTGGTATTGAAGCAACGTTGTTGCATAAGCCTTCAATTTTAGTAGGTCCAGCATTGCATAGAGAATTAAACGCAACAATCAATATAGACAATGAATCAGATCTCAAAAAGTTACTTCACGAAATTATCAATAACGAAATCAATATAGACGAGTACCTGCAGCAGGCTTATAAATATGCGCTTTATTATTCAATAGCAGGAAACCAATTTGTTCATAACAAAATAATTGGGGATAAGGAATTGCAGGATCCGTTACTAGAGATATGTGGAATTGATCTAAAATATAACATTTTCTTTAAGTCAATTTACAAATTAAAAACGAAATTGTTTTCTATTTTGAATTGCGAGCGCTAATCATAGTAGAACCCATTGCATCAATATTTCAATCAAGAGTTGCGAAATCTAGTAATTATCCATACAATAACGTCACGTTAAGGGAATAATTATGAAAATTGCTGTGATACAGTTTAATTCAAACTCTCTGCATGTCGCAGTGACTCTTGAGATATTGAAAAAATATGCCAGGTCGACAGAAGAAACAAATTATTTTTTTTGGGGTATATCTACTCGATATCTATCGAGATCTACGCAAGCCATTCAATCTTTTAGCAAAAACTTACCAACTAGATATCGCAAAATTTTTTTATCGGCAAACCCAAACGTTAATTATTCAACCAAAATGATTTTTGATGATTCCTGGGTACAAAAGATTCAATCACGATTCTATTCGCAGATAGTGAATATGGAATCCATTAACGATCTGAATGATCTAAACTATAAGAGTATTAAACCTGGAAGTGCGCTAATTAACGAGATTACTTTTTTAACTAGAAGTTCTAATCCAAATATGAAGAAGAACTTGAGATTAATAATGTTCTTGTTAAATTCATATTTACAGGTTTATAGCGCAACTTCTTTAGTTATAAGTTCATGTAAAATTGAAAGAGTATATTTATACAATGGGAGATTTTTGCACGAAAGAGCTGTTTGGGATTCTGCCAAACAGCTAGGAGTAGATTGCAGATTATATGAAACAATGCGAGATAGGTATTTATTGAGCAAAACTGGATTCCATAACAGAGTAAATAACCAAAAAATCATGCTAAAACACTGGCACCGCTCTAATTTAAAACAGCAGAAAAAAATTGAGATTGGTTCAAAATATTTCCAAGATCTAGAGAGCAGTTTGAATAAATTTTATGCAATTGAACGCACAGAGTTAAAGATGAAACAAGAATATTTTGTTTTCTATTCTAGCTCGGATGATGAATATGCTGGATTAGGTAGCAATTGGAATAAAAGATTAGGGGGGCAGATAGAGTGCATAGAAAAACTTCAAGAAATCTTCAGCGCACAAGATAGATATAAACTAATAATTCGAATTCACCCAAATTTGAAAAATAAATCTACTGGAGAAGTGAGTTTGTGGAGATCAATAAAGAGTGTTAAGAATTCGTCGGTCATTACTGAAGAAAGTAACATTTCTTCTTATAAGTTGTTACAGAATGCACGTGGTGTGATTACTTTTGGAAGCACGATTGGGCTCGAAGCATCTTTTAAACGAAAGGCTTGTTTAGTTCTTGCAGATTGTGGTTACGATTTATTAGGGGTATGTGATAAAGCAAATAATTGGATTGAAGTAGTTAATTGGATACAAAAAGGACATATAAAATCAGATAAAGAATTAACAAGCCGAAGAACTAACGCTTGCATTCGCGGATACTATTTGGCAACCGGAGGAACCAAATTTATATACTCGATCGTTAAACAAACCGGAGGAAGTGGTGCATGGGACGCAACATCTTTTGCTGGTATAGATATTCGTAAAAGCACTCCTGGTTATTTCTATCATAGACTTGTTTATAAAATTAAAATTACCTTCTTATCTATCAGGTTCAATATTTAGTTTTAGCTAGAATTTCACTTATGGATTTCATAAGTCTCAACAATCCGATTTCAACTTAATTCAAATTGTGCACCATATCTGTTTATAATAACTTCATAATTCTCTAGTTTATAATTTTTCTAAATTTTAATTGTAAGTGAAAAGTTCATTCTAATTCTGCTGCCTCATAGAACTTGACAAAAATTGATTGCCATGCGACTAAATAACCTGGATTAATAAAGTGAGATCTGTTTTTGATGAAATTCTTCTAATATATAGACAAAGATAACTTGTCATAAAGAGTTCAATTTACCCTGTCTCTTCAACAATAGCATTTTGGAAATTTTTGATTTTTGCCTAATTATTATGTGAGTCAATGTAAAATTATACCGTTAAGCAAATGCCTTTAGATCTAAAATCTCTTTGCATCTAAAGGCATTTGGTGTAATGATTTAAGGAATCTGCTTTTTTGGGTAAAAAAGTATTTTATTGGGAACTGCTTCCCATGAATATATGGGCATAACACTAAATCCGAGCAATAAACTTGAATTAGAAAAAACACTTAATACCGAACTAACCGACGCTGAGGTTTTATCAATCACCAACACGGATCCAAGGAAGTCAGATGTACCTTTCAAGGGTTCGAAGTGAACTATTCAAAAATTGTATTACTACTGATTAAGATTTTCAAAACATTGAGAAATTCATGAGTTTAGATAAGTTTAAATAAGAAACTTTAAGGTTGGAGTATTCGAGTAAACATTTAGCACTTTTTGATATATGATATACATAGTTTTCCTTTAGAAGGTGGGTAGAAAATTACTATAAAACCGGAGATATTGATTGAAGATATCGCAGTAGGTTCGAAGCACAGACCGGTGGTTATTGCCGAACTAGGGATTAATCATGCTGGAAAACTGGCTGATGCACTTCTACTAGCCAAAATTGCAATTGACAATGGAGCAAAAATTATTAAGCACCAAACACACATACCAGATTTTGAGATGTCTTTTGAAGCTCGAAGTGTTATTCCTGGAAATGCTAAGATTTCCATTTACGAAGTTATCTCAGAGAACTCAATTTCATTAGACGATGAACTTGAACTCGCAAAATATGTTAAAAGTCGTGGCGCCGTTTACTTAAGTACGCCTTTTTCACGAGAAGCAGCAGACTTTTTAAATAACACTATAAATGTTCCAGCATTTAAAATTGGAAGTGGTGAATGCAATAATTATCCACTTGTCGAGCACATTGCTAAATTTGGAAAGCCAATAATAATGAGTACGGGTATGAACACTATTGAATCGATAACTCCTGCGGTCCAGATTCTTCGAAAGTACAACATACCTTTTGCATTACTTCATTGTACAAATCTTTATCCAACTGCGGATAAATTGATTAGACTTGAAGCTATTAAAGAATTAGAAGTTAATTTTCCCGATGCCGTTCTCGGTCTTTCTGACCATTCACTTACAAATTATCCATGCTTAGGAGCGGTTGCCCTAGGCGCCTCTATTTTAGAGCGCCATTTTACTGATACAAAAGAAAGGATTGGCCCAGACATAATTTGCTCCATGACACCGATAGAATTAGTTGAGCTAATCAATGGTACTAACATAATTTATAATACCTTGGGCCATGGGAAGCGCGCGATTAGCGAAGAAGAAGTCACTATGGCCTTTGCCTTTTCTTCAGTGGTAGCAACAAAAGACATAGAATCAGGTGAAAAATTATCATCGGACAACATTTGGGTTAAACGGCCAAGTGGTGGTGATTTTGGCCCAAGCGAGCTACAAAATTTATATGGGAAAAGCGCTGTGACTAGAATTCCCGCCAATACGCAGTTGAAGAAGAATCAAATTGCTTAAAACCAAAAAAGTCGCTTTCTTGACTGGTACTCGAGCAGACTATGGCAAGTTAAAGCCATTGGTTCAAGCATTAAGTAGTTCAGAAAATTTTGATGTATTCATAATCGCAACTGGGATGCATTTGTTATCAGAATATGGATTAACAGTTAATCACATCATTTCAGATAATCTTGCTCCAGTAATAACTATGGATAACCAAAGCATTGATGAAAAAATGGAAATTGTGTTGGCCAAAACTACAATTGGCCTGTCTAAAATACTTGAAGAGAATCCCATCGATTTACTAGTCGTGCATGGTGACAGAGTTGAAGCACTAGCTGGAGCTGCAACTAGCTCCCTTAAGAATATTAGGGTGGCTCATATAGAAGGTGGAGAGCAATCAGGCACTGTTGATAATATTATTCGTCACGCAGTTAGTAAATTCTCTCACTTTCACTTCGTTGCAAATAATTCTGCAAAAAAAGTTTTAGAAAAAATTGGAGAGAAACCAGATTCTATATTTATAATTGGTTCACCTGAAACTGATATTTTGCTTTCGGATAAATTACCTAATTTAGATTCTGTGAAAAAAAGGTATGAAATAAAATTTGAAAAGTATGGAATTATAATTTTTCATCCAGTTACGACAGAGTTAAATGAGATTAAGGTTCAAGTCACTAATCTAAGTCTTGCTGCTAAAGAGTCAGGATTAAATTTTATTTTAATCCAACCAAATAATGATAACGGGTCTAGTATTATTCGAAAGGAATTATTAGAGTTAAGCAAAATGGATAACTTTCAATTTGTTCCATCAATGCGATTTGAGTTTTTTTTAACACTAATGAGTAGCGCAGATTTGGTACTGGGTAACTCAAGTGCCGGCGTTAGAGAGGCTCCTTATTTTGGAACTCCCTCAGTTAATGTAGGTTCTAGGCAAGAAAAACGAGTGGATACCTCTACTATACCCACGATCATAAATGTCGAGCCTGAAAAAGAATTAATTCTAGATAGCATAAATCAAGCGATTAGATTAAAAAGAGTGAAAACCAAATCTTTTGGCGACGGTAATGCAGCCAGAGAATTCACGAAGGTGCTAGTGAATTCAAAAATTTGGGAGGGGTCTTTTGAAAAATTTAGCTGACAAAAATCTATTGGTTTAGAAAGGTTGAAATCTTCCTTACAACCTCAAGATCTTGTGCTGTGTCAATATCAATCGACTCGAAAATGTCGACACCAACTGTACCTGTTGGCTCTGTGTAAACAATTTTTTGACTTCTTAAACTGTGAGCTCTTATGGAATAGCAACCACCTGTCTCCCACCCACTCTGTTCAAGATCCTGTCTACGAGCTCTACTACTTCGGGAATGCCCATTCGGATTCCATATTTCTCCATCAAGCGTCTCCCACATAAATGGATGCCCCTCTCTAATTGTCATTACAGAGTTGAGTTGGGAATTATTAACTAATTTTTCTATACATAAGTTTATTGTACTAATTTTGAGTAATGGTGAAGTTACTTGAAGCAAAACTATTATATCCTGATTACTACAGTTTACATATTCAAGTGCATGCAACACCGTATCCTTCATAGAGGCTTCGTCTGTTGCTAAATATTCTGGTCGCTTAATTATTTTTGCATCATACTTATTTGAAACTTCAATTATTTCTGGATCGTCCGTGGTGACCCATACTTCAGTACATTTACTAGCAAATGCATGTTGAATTTTTCTGGCAACGAGTGGAGTATCCTGAACAATTTGTAAATTCTTTCTAGGAATACCTTTACTTCCGCCTCGGGCAGGAATTATTGCTATTATTCTCATAGAGATATACTAGTGATTATTGTGTACAAAAAGAATTGTGATATGATTTAATATGGGTGAAATACCAAGCGTGCTATTCTGGGTTAAACCTGAAGAAGTGAACCATTTAGATTATGTGAATTCAAGAAATTACCTTTCTAAAAATTCGTCTGACGAAGACATAGAGTCAAGCATTTATAGTGATCATGTTTATATTGAAAAAAAGAACTTACTGAGATACTGGATGTGGTAAAAAATTTAAATTTTGCCCCAAAAGGAATTGGACTTGAGCTCGGATCAGGTTGCTCAGCAATTTCAGTTGAATTAGTTAAAAACAACAAAAACATAGAAAAAATTTATGCTGTTGAATTAGTACCAAATATCATTCAAAATGCTGCGGTAAAATTAATTGAGATTAATAAAGTTGCGGACAAGGTTATCCCGGTGCTTGGAAATTTCGATGACATAAAACTTGATGACCAAACAGTAGATTTTGTAATCGAATGGGACAGCTTGCATCATAGCTTCAACTTAGAACGCACAATTCAAGAGTCCTCTAGAATTTTAAAGCAAGGCGGACAACTTTTTGCAATTGATCGCTCACATTGGAAAATTTCTCGTAAACGTAAAGTGCAACTGGAAAATCAGATTTACTCGAAAGAGTTTTTGCTTGACAAAGGTTTAGACATTAATAAAGTTTTTACTCGCGCCGAGAATGGCGAGCATGAGTATTTGCTAAGTGATTATTTAAATGCACTAAGTAAAGCTGGTTTTTCAAAAGTTGAGTACTTTATATGCCTAGATCCTGGTTTTTCAATACTGAAATTCGCCTTAATTAGTTCGGTGCCGTCAAAGATACGATCGAGAACTAAGTTTCATTACATCCAAACTTGGCCATTAAGAAAAATACTTATCCCTGTAGTATTAATGAATATCTTTAAGCTAAAGCGAGTAGGAAAATTTATCAGCTTGCCTAGAAAGCCCGGCTCTAAGGGATTCCAACTAAAAACTTTTATTTTTGCTACTAAATGACGTAAATCTTACGTTTTAATAAAATAATTTGTTCATTTACTTAAGTTATCAAGAAAAAATTTAATTTTAATAAAACTCACAGATTAGCTGCCGTCATTAAGTGCTCTTCGAATTTTACACTCCAAGATTTTATAGCGAACTTTTCTTTACTTTGGCGTGACGCATTGTTACTAAAAAAATCAAAAGACAATCTTAGTGTTTGAATTGCTTCTAAAATCTTTAACTTAGATAAAGCTCCTTTAATAACTATTCCACCCTCAACTGCCTGCACTTGCTCTGAAGCAGATGAAATGTCAGTGCAAATTACTGGAGTTCCAGTTCCTAAACACTCCATCACTACGAGCGGAGAACCTTCCAACCAGGTGCTTGGAAATATGAGCCCCTCAAACTTTAGAAAAATGCTGTGGTCACCTGGTTGGTAAGTACCAATGAGCTTAATGTTTGGCTTATTTCTGACTAAATTTAAGATTTCTTTTTTCAGGGGTCCGTCTCCAGCTATGTGTAAGGTTTCATTTTCTGGCCAGATAGAGATTAATTCAATTATCCCCTTTTCTCGGGCCAATCGACCCGAAAATAACCATCCTCTTCTTTTAATTTTAAAATTTAATCTCACTTCACTAGCAAAACTCGGAGTGGGTAAAACTCGAATTTTTTGGTCAGGAATAATCGGCGAAAACACTTGCTTCATTTTTTCTGATGCCAATAAAAACAATTTTGGCATATTTAATTGTGGATAATCTTTTTGAAAAACTAAGTGCCGCATTGAATTTATCGCTCCAATTTTTCCAGCACATCTGAATTTGACTGCATTAATTGCACTTGAATCCAAACATTTAGTACATATTTTTCCTTCGCGCCATGCTATTGAAGCTGGACAAAATAATCTAAAATTATGAATTGTTGAAACTATAGGAATTGAGGTTTTATACATCCATTCATAACCCGATCTTTGGTTAAGATTTAAAGTATGAATAACGTCTGGCTTAAAACTGGAAATTATTTTTTCAACACCTTGTGATTTCCCCATCCCTTGAGCAAGTAATTGATTTTTTTTTCGAACAATTCCTGAGTCAAATGATCTAGCATCAAAAACTTCATGCCCGAGCTCACGAAGTGTATTTACCTGTAGTTCCGCAAGATTATCTTCGCCACCTACGACACCATTCTGAATAGGGGCGTACGGATCATGCAGCATTAAAAACCTCATTGACATGTATGAGGAAATATTAGGGAGGGAATATCCATACCGTGATCCTATATCAATATTTATTAGTATGATAAGAATGTGGAAGTAATTGTAACTGGCGGTGGTGGCTATATAGGATCGCATGTGGTTAATGATTTATTGGAGCATAATTTTGAAGTTATAATCATTGATAACTTTTCAACTGGCAATGTAAAATTTATTGATAAGCGATCTACTTTGATTAAAGGCTCGGTAGAAAACAGTCAAACTCTTGAAGCTGCATTTAGCTTACTGAAATCTCCAAGTCATGCTGCTGTGATTCATTGCGCAGGTCTAAAATTTGCAGGGGAAAGTGTGAAAAAGCCCATTGAATTTTATGTTGCTAATTTGTCTACAACTCTGAACATATTAAAGTACATGAACAATTTTAATGTATCAAATTTGATTTTTTCATCATCAAGCTCAGTTTATGGTAATTCAGATACGGAAATATTGGTTCCAGAGAGTTCAAATTTAAATCCTTTGAGCCCTTACGGTAAATCCAAACTATTTGCCGAGAACATTATTGAAGATTCCAAGAAAGAGTTTAGATTAAATGCTACAAGTTTGCGGTATTTCAATGTCATTGGCAATGGATCGATAGTTGCGTGTGATACAAGTAAATGGAATTTGCTTCCCAATATCTACCGCGCCATTAACTCTAACTCACCTCTTCAAATTTTCGGCGGAAATTATCTAACACCGGATGGCTCATGTATAAGAGATTATGTGGATGTAGTTTCCATCGCCCGTGCACACAGACAAATTCTGGAAAAAATGCAAGATGATGTGATATTGCCTAACGCCATGAATTTAGGAAGTGAATCAGGTACTTCAGTTTTAGAAATTTTTAAGGCAGTTAAAGAAACTATCGCTCCAAACTTTACATATAATTTAACACAAGTAAGAACTGGAGACCCTGCTAGCATAATCGCTGACTGCACGACTGCACGTAAAAGTTTTGATTGGAGACCTAATTCAAACATTGAAGAATTGATTGTTTCAGGTTGGAAGGCATACGAGCGTGAAAAAGTATTGTTTTGACCTTGACGGAACCCTTTGCA
>JACCDP011441466.1_pt1 | contig 13187 bp, 11 predicted proteins | sample 7445841 | NCBI WGS metagenome assembly JACCDP01 (sample SAMN15323441, study PRJNA562643) | freshwater metagenome | isolation source: river surface water | place: USA:Blue River Watershed | collected 2017-08-17
CAACGAGCGCCTGTACATCTGCACCGGTGGCGGCCCCGGCATCATGGAAGCGGCGATGCGCGGTGCGCGCGAAGTCGGCATGGAGGCAGTGGCGCTGAACATCGCGCTGCCGCACGAGCAAGAGCCCAACCCCTATGTCACGCCGGCGCTTAGCTTCAAGTTCCATTACTTCGCGCTGCGCAAGATGCACTTCATGATGCGCGCCAAGGCGCTGGTGGTGTTTCCGGGCGGCTTCGGCACGCTCGACGAACTGTTCGAGGTGATCACCCTGGTGCAGACGCGCAAGGCCAAGCCGGTGCCGATCGTGCTGTTCGGCACCGACTACTGGCAGCGGCTGGTGAACTTCGAGATGCTGGTCGACGAGGGCGTCATCTCGCGCAGCGACCTTGACCTGTTCAGCTTTGCCGACGAGGCCGGCCAGGCCTGGGAATCGATCCGCTCGTTCTACGGCCTGTAGTCCGCAGCGCACCCTTCAGCCGCGCGCGGGCGGTTTCATCCGCAGCGCGGTGGGGATGCCGGTTCCGGCCACCGCACCCACCGCCCAGAACACGCTCTTGATGCCGACGATGGCGCCCGCCGCGCCAAACAGCAGCGGCATCAGCACGCTGGAGGCATTGATCGCCATCAGCCGCAGGCCCAGCGCCTCGCCATGCCGGTGCGCCGGGGTGATCTGGTGCAGCGTGCTCATCACCATCGGCTGCACGCAGCCCAGCGCCAGGCCCAGCAGCACGGAACACACGCCCATGGCCAGCGGCACCGTCATGAACGGATAGACGCAGAACACCAGTGCGCATACCGCCATGGCCAGTGCGATCACGCGGTGCTCGCGCACATGCGCGGCCACCATCGGCAGCACCACCCGGATGCCTGCCGCGGCGATCGCAAAAGAGCCGAGGATCGCGCCGATCACCGATGCGCTGAAGCCGAGTTCATGGCCGAGCACCGGAACCACAAAGGTGTGCACATCCCAGCACGACGCCATCACCCAGTTGACGATCAGCAAGCGGCGAAACGCGCGGTCGCGCAGCAGGTCCATCGCACCACTGGGTGCCGCCTCGGCCGCTGCCGCACTGCCCTGCGCATCGTGCGTCTCGCGCGTGTGGCGCACCCACCACCAGCACAGCAGCGGCAGCACCGCCATCAGCGCAAACGCGGCGCGGAACCCCGCATGGTCGATCAGCAGGCCGGCGGCCAGCGGGCCGATGAAGTTGGAGCTGGCCGGGCCGATCGACAGCCACGAGAACACCTGGCGCAGCTGCGTCGGGTCTTCGGCCATGCGGCCCACATGCCGCTGCAGCGCGATCACCGCCGCACCGGTGGCGCCGCCGGTCATCAGCGCGCTCAGGCACAGCACCGGGAACACCGGCCAGATCACCGCCAGCGCGGCACCGGCACTGGCGACGGCGACGCTCCAGGCCACCGGGCGCTTGAGGCCGTGGCGGTCCACATAGCGGCCCGCAGGCAGCGCCAGGAACACCTGCGTGAGGGCAAACAGGGCCAGCAGCACACCCACCGCCGCTTCGCTGTAGCCATCGCGCAGCGCCAGCAGCGGCGCGGCCATGCGCGTGCCGGCCATGCAGGCATGCAGGCAGATCTGCCCGGCAATCAGGCGCGCGAGCGGGCGCGACAGCCCGCTCACGGCGCGGGTTCGTCCGGGTCAGGCGCAGCGGCGGCCGACAGCCCGGGCAGCAGCGTCTGCGCCTGCGTCTCGGGCAGCGCATCGACGCTCTTGAGCGCGCGATTCATCACATTGCTGCGGGTCTGCGCCCGCTCCAGCGTGTTGAGCACGGTCTGCGTCTGGTCCTTCACCCGGGCCAGCACTTCGCCGAACTTGCCGAACTCGGTCTTGACCGCACCGAGCACCTGCCAGACTTCACTCGAGCGCTTCTCGAGCGCCAGCGTGCGAAAGCCCATCTGCAGCGAATTGAGCATCGCCAGCAGCGTGGTGGGGCCGGCCAACGTGATGCGGTGCTCGCGCTGCAGTGCCTCCATCAGGCCCGGGCGGCGCAGCACCTCGGCGTACAGGCCCTCGGTGGGCAGGAACAGGATGGCGAAGTCGGTGGTGTGTGGCGGCTCCACATACTTCTGCACGATGGACTTGGCCTCGGATCGGATGCGCGCCTCCAGCGCCTTGCCGGCGGCTTCGGCGCCAGCGGCATCGGCTGCGTGTTGTGCGGCAAGCAGCCGCTCGTAGTCTTCGTTCGGAAACTTCGCATCGATCGGCAGCCACACCACCGACTGCCCTTCACCGCGGCCCGGCAGGCGGATCGCAAAGTCCACCGCCTCGCGCGTGCCCGGGCGGGTGACCTGCTGCACCGCATATTGCTCGGGCGAGAACACCTGCTCGAGCAGGCTGCCGAGCTGCGCCTCGCCGAACATGCCGCGCGTCTTCACGTTGCTCAGCAGGTGCTTGAGGTCGCCCACGCCCTGCGCCAGGGTCTGCATTTCACCCAGGCCCTTGTGCACCTGCTCCAGCCGCTCGGCCACCTGGCGAAAGCTTTCACCCAGGCGCTGCTCCAGCGTGGACTGCAGCTTCTCGTCCACCGTCTTGCGCATCTCTTCGAGCTTCTGCGCGTTGGCCTGCTGCAGCTGCAGCAGCTGCGCCTCCAGCGTGGTGCGCACCTCGCCAATGCGGCGTGCGTTGCTTTCGCTGAGCGACTGCAGCTGCTGCGACAGGGTGTCCGACAGCGACTTCTGCAGCAGCGACAGTTGCTGCGCGAAGGCGTCGATCTGCGTGTTCTGGGTGCGGGTGGCCTCGGCTGCCTGCTTGACCACCGCCTCCTGGAAGGTGGCCAGCGTCTGCATCAGTTCGCTGCGGGTGCCGCGCGCCGAATCGGCGATGTCGGCGCGCAGGCTGCGTTCGGTTCGCTCGTTGGCCGCGGCCAGGTCGGTGCGCAGCGAGTCGATGGCGCGCGGGGTCTCGTCGCTGTCGGCACGGCGCCCCTGCCACAGGCGCCACATCAGCCACAGGGCCAGCGCCTGCAGCGCGACCAGGGCGATCAGCAGCGCAAGCGTGGCATCCATGGTCAGGCGGCCGCCAGCACCTGCGGGTTCAGCGGCGTGAGCGGCTTGCCCTTCACCAGGTAGCCGATCAGGTTGTCGGCGGCCAGGTCGGCCATCGCCAGGCGCGTCTTGACGGTGGCGCTGGCGATGTGCGGCGTGAGCACCACGTTGGGCACCTTCAGCAGCTCGGGGTGCACCGCCGGCTCGCCCTCGAACACGTCCAGCCCGGCGGCGGCAATGCGGCGGTCTTGCAGCGCCTGCGCCAGAGCCGCGTCGTCCACGATGCCGCCACGCGCGATGTTGACGAGCGTCGCGCTGGGCTTCATCTGCGCGATCTCGGCCGCGCCAATGGCGTGGTGCGACGAGGCCGAGTACGGCAGCACCAGCACCAGGTGGTCGGCCTCGCGCAGCAGCTGCTCCTTGGACACATAGGTGGCCTTGCATGCGGCTTCGGACGCCGCATCCAGGCGCGAGCGGTTGTGATAGATCACCTTCATGCCGAAGCCATGGGCACCGCGCCGCGCAATGCCCTGGCCGATGCGGCCCATGCCCAGGATGCCCAGTGTGCTGCCGTGCACCTCGGCACCGGCAAACATGTCGTAGCTCCACTTGGTCCACAGCCCGGCACGCAGGTAATGCTCGCTTTCGGTCACGCGGCGCGCGGTGGCCATCAGCAGCGCAAAGCCGAAGTCAGCGGTGGTCTCGGTCAGCACGTCGGGCGTGTTGGTGGCCAGCACGCCGCGTGCGGTCATCGCATCCACATCGAAGTTGTTGAAGCCCACCGCCATGTTGGCGCAGATCTTCAGGTGCGGGCAGGCCGCCAGCACCTCGGCGTCGATGCGCTCGCTGCCGGTGGTGAAGGCGCCCACCTTGTCCTTCAGCGCCGCGATCAGCGCGGGCTTGCTCCAGATCTCGTCGGGCTGGTTGGACTGGACCTCGAAGTGCTGCGACAGCTTGTCCAGCACTTCGGGGAAAACGGCACGGGCGACAAGGATGCGCGGTCGGGACATGGGATCTTTCTTTTCAGCGGAACCAGATGAAGGTCATGATGATGAACAGCGGAATGAGCACGCAGCCCGACCACACCATGTAGCCGAAGAAGCTGGGCATCTTCACGCCGCGGTCTTCGGCAATCGCCTTGACCATCAGGTTGGGCGCGTTGCCGATGTAGGTGTTGGCACCCATGAACACCGCACCGGCCGAAATCGCCGCCAGCGTGGGCGCCAGCGTGGTCATCAGCACCTGCGGGTCGCCACCTGCGGTGTTGAAGAACACCAGGTAGGTCGGCGCGTTGTCGAGGAACGAACTGAGCGCCCCCGTGGCCCAGAAGTAGGCGGCCGGGTCGGGCGAGCCGTCGGGTCGCGTGACCGCGGCCACCACTGCGCCGAACGGGCCATCCACGCCGGCCTTGAGCATCGCGATCACCGGAATGATCGTCAGGAAGATGCCGGCGAACAGCTTGGCCACCTCGGCCATCGGCGCCCACGAGAACTGGTTGGCCTCGTGCACCGACGACGCCGTGATCTTCAGCGACACCAGCGTCACGGCGATCAGGCCGATGTCGCGCACCAGGCCGGGCAGGCCGACCGGCGTGCCGGCGATCTCGAAGGACACCGGCGACTTCCACATGCCGCTCATCAGCACCAGGCCGACGATGCAGCCCAGCAGCGCGAAGTTGGCTGCGCCGTCAAAGCCGATGGCGCGCGTGTCGGGCGTCGGGTCCACCGGCATCACTTCCTCGCGCTTGTGGTAGTACCACCAGTCCAGCGCATAGAAGATGGCCAGCAGCGAGAAGACAAGGAACAGCGTTTCGGGAAAGATGGTCTTCACCGTCCAGAAAAAGTCCACGCCCTTGAGGAAACCGAGGAACAGCGGCGGGTCGCCCAGCGGCGTGAGCGAGCCGCCGGCGTTGGACACGATGAAGATGAAGAACACGATGACGTGCGCCTTGTGCTTGCGGTTGTCGTTGGCGCGGATCAGCGGGCGGATCAGCAGCATCGACGCGCCGGTGGTGCCCATGAAGCTCGCCAGCACCGCGCCAATCGCCAGGATGGCGGTGTTGAGCCCCGGGCTGCCGTGCAGGTTGCCCTTGATGTGGATGCCGCCGGCCACGGTGAACAGCGCCGTCAGCAGGATGACGAACGGGATGTATTCGGCCACCAGCGCATGCACGAGGGCCGAGCCCGCCGCCGCCGCACCGAACAGCGCAGCAAACGGCAGCAGAAAGGCCAGCGCCCAGCCCGCCGCGATCTTTCCGTAGTGGTGATGCCACACGGTGGGCGCCAGCAGCGGCATCAGCGCAATCGACAGCAGGATGCCTGCAAACGGCACGCCCCACAGCGGCGACAGCTTGCTGCCATCGACCTCGGCGGCAGTGGCGGCCAGGGGCAACAGCCACGCCAGCGCAGCGAGGCTGCGCAGGACGGTTCTCAACACGGTGGACTGCATCGGTGACTCCAGCAGGGAAAGTAGGAACGCAACAGCGCAGTGGCAGCCTCAGGACAGCCAGTGCGTGAAGTCTTCGGTGGCCACGCGCGGGGTGTGGAAGGTGTTGACCTTGTCGGACTCGTCGGCGTAGCCCAGCGACATGCCGCAGACCATCATCTCATCGGGCCCGGCGCCGATGTGCGGCAGGATGATCTTGGCAAAGCCGTTCCACGCGGCCTGCGGGCAGGTGTGCAGCCCGCGCGCACGCGCTGACAGCATGATGTTCTGCAGGAACATGCCGTAGTCCATCAGCGAGCCGCGGCCCATCACCCGGTCGATGGTGAACATCAGGCCCACCGGCGCATCGAAGAAGCGGAAGTTGCGCTGGTGCTGCGCATGCATCTTCTCCTTGTCGCCCTTGCCGATGCCCAGCAGCCCGTACAGGCTCCAGCCGTTCTCGCGGCGGCGGTCGATGTAGGGCGAGACCCACTTGCTCGGGTAGTAGTCGTATTCCTCGCGGTACTGCCCGGCCAGCGACGGGTCGGCCGCCAGCGCATCGTGCGCGGCGCACACCTTGGCCACCAGCGCGTCCCGGCTGGCACCGGTCAGCACGTACACCTTCCACGGCTGGGTGTTGGTGCCCGAAGGCGCGCGGCTGGCCACCCGCAGGATGTCCTGCAGCAGCTCGCGCGGCACCGGCTTGGGCAGGAAGGCGCGCGCCGAAAAGCGGCTTTCGATCGCGGCGTCCACGCTTTGCGGGTGCTGTACGACGGTGCTGACTTGAGAGGTCACGTGAGTTGCTCCAGAACGGTTTTCAGATCGGGGGGAAGCGGCACCGGGCGACGCGTGTCGCGGTCCACATAGACATGCACGAAGTGGCCCTTGGCGGCCGTCAGCGGCTCGCCCTGCGCGAACAGGCCGACCTCGTAGCGCACGCTGGAGCTGCCCAGCTTCGCCACGCGCAGCCCGGCATCGATGGTCTGCGGAAAGGCCAGCGACGCAAAGTAGTTGCACTGCGTCTCGATCACCAGGCCGATGGTGCGGCCGTGGTGGATGTCGAGCACGCCGCGCTCGATCAGGTGCGCGTTCACCGCCGTGTCAAACCAGCTGTAGTACACGACGTTGTTGACATGGCCGTAGGCGTCGTTATCCATCCAGCGGGTGGTGATCGCGCGAAACGCGCGGTAGGCCGAGCGCGGCTCGGGCTGCGGCTTGGACGGGTGGCTGCTGGCCGCGGGTGCGGCAACGGGGGCGGTCTCGCTCATGCGCTCTTCTTGTGCAGCGGCAGATTCTGCCAGCGCTGCCAGTACTCCAAGGCGACACGGTAGGTGTTGACTTGTGCCTGCACCGTGTCCTCGATGCGCTGGCCGTAGCCGCCGGCCATGGCAAAGGCCATCGGGACGCGCCGCTGCCAGCACCAGTCGAACACGCGACGGTCGCGCGCCTCGAGCCCGTCCCAGGTGAGCTTGAGCCGCCCGAGGCGATCGCCCTCGTGCGGATCGGCGCCGGCCAGATAGATCACCAGCTCGGGCTGCACGCGCCGGTCGAGCTCGTCAAGCGCCTGCTCCAGCGCCTGCAGGTACTCGGCATCGGCGCAACCGTCGGGCAGGTCGACGTCGATGTCGCCGGCCTCCTTGCGAAACGGGAAGTTCTTCTCGCCGTGCATCGACAGGGTGAAGACGCTCGGGTCGTCGCGGAAGATCCGCGCGGTGCCGTTGCCCTGGTGCACATCGAGGTCGATCACCGCCACCTGCAGCGGCCGGGTGCGGCTGGCACGTGTCCGCTCGGCCTGCATCAGCCGGGCGGCCACCGCCGCGTCGTTGAAGACGCAAAAGCCCCCGCCCTTGTCGGCATAGGCGTGGTGGGTGCCGCCGGCGATATTGGCCGCCACCCCCTCGGCCTGGGCGACCCGGCAGGCGGTGATGGTGGCGCCCACCGAGCGGCGCGCCCGCTCCACCATCGCCTCGCTCCAGGGAAAGCCGATCTCGCGCATCACCGCCGCCTCGGCGGTGCCGTCGCGGATGGCGGCGATGTACTGCGGCGTGTGCGCCAGCGCCAGCACCCCGTCGCTGGCCGGCTCGGCCTGCTGCAGCCGGATGGCGGGCAGCTCGTGCGCCAGCCGGTCGCGCAGCAGCTGGTACTTCTGCATCGGAAACCGGTGGCCGGCGGGCAGCGGCAGCACGAACTGGGTGGCGTAAAAAACCTGCATCCGCCCGATTGTCGGGGGATGGCAACCAGGGGGCCGCACCCTGTTTCTGGCCGCCCGGGACCCGGAAACCCAAGAAAATTGCTTTAATTTGTTGCGGCGCAACAAAAAAGGCTTGCAAACCCCCGGGCAAACCCTATACTTCGATCCATGCTGCACTGCAACAAGTCAGCCAACCCGTTCAACGGGAAGGTCTGGCGGACCGGCGGGGCAGCAATCGTGAACCGATCTGTCTGCCCTTTGTAACCCTCTTTTCAGGAGTAACTCATGATGACCACCGACCAAATCCTGGCTGCCCAAAAAGCCAACGTTCAAACCCTGTTCGGCCTGACCCACAAGGCGTTCGAAGGCGTCGAGAAGCTCGTCGAGCTGAACGTCACCGCCTCCAAGGCCGCCCTGAGCGAAGCCGCCGACGCCGCCCACTCGATGCTGACCGTCAAGGACGCGCAAGAGCTGCTGGCCCTGCAAGCCAGCCTGCTGCAGCCGATGGCCGAGAAGACCGCTGCCTACAGCCGCCACCTGTACGACATCGCTTCGGGCACCAGCGCCGAGTTCACCAAGGCCATGGAAGTGCAAACCTCTGACGCCCAGAAGAAGTTCATGGCCGTCGTGGACAGCGCCACCAAGAACGCTCCGGCCGGTTCCGAGACCGCCGTGGCCGTGTTCAAGAGCGCCATCGCCGCCAGCACCAACGCGCTGGAGTCGGTGCAAAAGGCCGTCAAGCAAGCCACCGATGTGGCCGAAGCCAACTTCAACGCCCTGGCCAACACGGCCGTGAGCGCTGCCAAGACCACCACCGCCAAGAAGCGCTGATCGACGGCTTGTCGATCACCCCTTGAAAGCAGGGGTACCGCATCCCAGATGACAATGCGGCGCTGATTCAGGACACGGTGCTGCGGCTACATGCAGCGCCGGTCCGCACCGGTTGTCTCCTCGGATCCTTTCGACACCGCAAGGTTCAGGGATCCCTTCAGGGCCAAGTCGCAAGACTTGGCCCTTTTTTATTGCATCCAGGGGCGTTGCACGGCCGTGTCGGCCGCAGCCTGATCACTGCGCGGCCGGCAACAAAGCCGGCACGCGCCGGGCCAGCCGGGCCTGCAGCTGGGGCAGCGCCTCGCGCATCGCCAAGCGGCCCGCCTCGATCGCGCGACGCCGCGATGCAAAGTCGGCGCTGCCCACGCCCACCAGCGAGGGCCGCACCACCACATCGGCTTCGCGCAGCTCCCAGGCGTTGATGCTCTTGCCCATGATGGCGAAGGTCTGCAGCAACAGCCGCAGCGGATCGGACGCGGTGTTGCCCTCGGGCGCGCTGGAGATGTCCACCGCGATCACCACCTCGGCGCCCATCTGGCGCGCATAGCGCACCGGCACCGGCGAGACCAGGCCGCCGTCCACATACTCGCGCCCGTTGATCGCCACCGGCTGGAACACCGAGGGCACCGCGCTGGAGGCGCGCACGGCGGTGCCCACATCGCCACGGCGAAACAGCACCCCTTCGCCGGTGCGCAGGTCGGTCGCAACCACACCCAGCGGCAGCGGCAGCTGCTCGATGCTGCGCGCGCCGGTCTGCTGGTTGACGTAGCGCGCCAGCGCCTCGCCGCGCAGCACGCCGCGGTTGAACAGCGGCAGCATCCAGTCGGTGAACACCGCCTCTTCCAGGGTCTCGGCCACCTGCTGCAGTTGCTGCGCGTTGCGCCCGCTGGCGTACAGGGCGCCGACCAGACTGCCGGCCGAGGTGCCGGTCACCAGGTCCACCTTGATGCCGGCCTCTTCCAGCACCTGGATCACGCCCACATGGGCAAAGCCGCGCGCCGCACCGCCGCCCAGCGCCAGACCAAGCCGCGGCGGGGGCGGGGCGGGTGTCTGCGCAGCCGGCGGGGCTGTTCCGGGGACACCGGAGCCCGAAGGCAGCTTGGGCGCCGCACAGCCGACCAGGCCCACCACCAACCCCAGCACCCAGCTCATCCCCACAAGGGCCAGCGCCCTGCTTCCTGACCGGTGGTGACACGCGACCGGCACACCCGGCGCACCCGGCGAACCAGCCCGTGCAGGGTACCGCGCGGCCCGGTCGGACGAGGCCTGAACCGATCGGACACCCTTCGTATTGCGAATCATTCTCATTTACAGTATGATCTCAGCTGTTGTTTTGCAAACCTGTCCCGGCGCCGCGACGCAGCGCCCACCGTGCGAGCCCCGTCCCGCTCCCCCTGTCCAACGCCACCATCCATGATCCGCCGCTTTCCGCCTTTCGCCCTGCGCGCCGTGCTGCCGGCCCTCACCTTGGCGGGCTCGCTTGCCGCGGCTTCGCCCGCCCTCGCCCAGGCCGCGCAGACGCTCAACATCTACTCGGCCCGCCACTACGCCACTGACGAGGCCCTGTACGCCGACTTCACCAAGGCCACCGGCATCCGCATCAACCGCGTCGATTCGGATGACGCCGGCATTCTCGCGCGGCTCAAGGCCGAGGGCAGCGCCTCGCCCGCCGATGTGATCCTGCTGGTGGATGCGGCCCGCCTGTGGCGTGCCGAGATCGACGGGCTGTTCCTGCCAGTGAAGTCGAAAAAGCTGGACGACGCCATCCCGGCGCAACTGCGCGCCAAGCCCGCCGACAACGGTGGCACCGCGTGGTTTGGCCTGTCCACCCGCGCACGCGTTGTCGTGTTCGACAAGTCGAAATACACCCGGGCCGACTTCGACAGCTACGAGAAGCTGGCCGACCCGAAACACAAGGGCCAGCTGTGCATACGCTCGGGCTCGCATCCGTACAACCTGAGCCTGTTCGGCTCGATGGCCGAGCATCTGGGGCCGCAGAAGGCCGAGGTCTGGCTCAAGGGGCTGGTGGCCAACATGGCACGCGCGCCCAAGGGCGGCGACACCGACCAGATCCGCGGTGTGGCCTCGGGCGAGTGCGGCATGGCGGTCACCAACACCTACTACCTGGCGCGGCTGATGCGCTCGGACACCGCGGCCGACAAGGCGGTGATCGAGCGCATCGGCGTGGTGTTCCCCAACCAGTCGTCCTGGGGCACGCATGTGAACATTGCCGGCGGTGCGGTGGCACGCCACGCGAAGAATGTGGATGCCGCGGTGCGCTTCCTCGAGTACCTGGCCAGCCCCACGGCGCAGAACCACTTTGCCAACGGCAACAACGAGTGGCCGGTGGCCAGGGGCGTGAGCTTCGACAACCCGGCGCTGAAGGCCATGACCGGCAGCAGCTTCAAGAGCGAGGTGATCCCGGTGTCGGTGGTGGGCATGAACCAGGTGAAGGTGCAGCAGATGCTCGACCGCGTCGGCTTTCGGTGAGACCGCCGCCCGTGTGCCCGATAATTGACGTTTACGTCAACGTCATACCCAACCCTTCACAGGAGCATTCATGGACATCCAGGGCAAGGTCTTCATCGTCACCGGCGGCGCGTCGGGTCTGGGCGAAGGCGCAGCGCGCATGCTGGCCGCCAACGGCGCCAAGGTGGTGATTGCCGACATGCAGGCTGAAAAAGGCGAGGCCGTCGCCAGGGAACTCGGCGGCGCGTTCGTCAAGTGTGACGTCAGCAGCGAGGCCGATGGCCAGGCGGTGGTGGCCAAGGCCACGTCGATGGGCAAGCTGATGGGCCTGGTGAACTGTGCGGGCATCGCCCCGGCCGAGAAGACGGTGGGCAAGAATGGGCCGCACAAGCTGGACGTCTACACCAAGACCATCATGGTCAACCTGGTGGGCACCTTCAACATGATCCGCCTGGCGGCCGACGCGATGTGCAAGAACGAGCCCGAGGCCACCGGCGAGCGCGGCGTGCTGATCTCCACCGCCAGCGTGGCGGCCTACGACGGGCAGATCGGCCAGGCGGCCTACAGCGCGTCCAAGGGCGGTGTGGTCGGCATGACGCTGCCGATCGCGCGCGATCTGGCGCGCAACGGCATCCGCAACATGACGATCGCGCCCGGCATCTTCGGCACGCCGATGCTGTTCGGCATGCCCAAGGAAGTGCAGGACGCGCTGGCCGCCGGCGTGCCCTTCCCCAGCCGCCTCGGCACACCGCAAGACTTTGCCAAGCTGGTCAAGCACATCGTCGAGAACGACATGCTCAACGGCGAGGTGATCCGCCTGGACGGCGCGATTCGCCTGGCGCCGAAGTGATGCGGGCCGGAGCGCACTCGCTCTGACCGGCCCTACCATGGGCGCTTCCCTTCGGAAGGAGCGCCCATGAAATCCCTGCCCCGCCGGCCCCTGCTGCACTGGCGTTCTGCCAGTGCGCTGCTTGTGGCTGCACTGCTGTCTGCCTGCGCCACGCAGCCGGTGTCGCTGCGCTACGCCATCCCGCTGCAACCCGCAGGGTCATCGGGCTACAGCGCCAAGCCGGGCTGGACGCACCAGCGCCACGCCGTGGCAGCCGCCAACCCGCTGGCCACCGACGCCGGGCTGCAGGTGCTGCACGCCGGTGGCTCGGCAGTGGATGCCGCGGTGGCGGTGCAGATGGTGCTGACGCTGGTGGAGCCTCAGTCCAGCGGCATCGGCGGTGGCGCCTTCCTGCTGCATCACAACGGGCGCAAGGTCGAGGCGTTCGATGGCCGCGAGACCGCACCGGCGTCGGCCAGCGAGCGGATGTTCCTGGCCGCCGATGGCAAGCCCCTGCCCTTCATCGACGCGGTGCTGAGCCCGCGCTCGGTGGGCGTGCCCGGCGCGGTGCGCATGCTCGAGGTCGCGCACAGGCAGCACGGGCGCTTGCCGTGGGCGCTGCTGTTTGAGCCGGCGATCACGTTGGCCGAGCAGGGCTTTCGTGTCAGCGCGCGGCTGCACACGCTGCTGAAGGCCGAGCAGCCGCTCAAGCGCGACCCGATCGCCGCGCGCTATTTCTACAACGCCGCCGGCGAGCCGTGGCCGGTGGGCCATGTACTGAAGAACCCGGAACTTGCTGCAGTGCTGCGACGCATCGCCGCCGAAGGATCGCGCGCGCTGCACGAAGGGCCGGTGGCGCAGGCGGTCGTGGATGCGCTGCGTGCGCCTGGCGCTGCGTCCACCATGACGCTGCAAGACCTCGCGGGCTATCGCCCCGCGCAGCGCGAGCCGCTGTGCCATCCGTACACGGTGCCGGGCCTGGGCAGCACGCCGGCCCGCGAGTTGCGCGTGTGCGGCTTTCCGCCGCCGAGCTCGGGCGCGATCGCGGTGGGGCAGATCCTCGGCATCCTGTCGCACACCTCGGCGGACCAGCTGCCGCTCGATCAAGGCCCGGGTGGCGTGCCCGGCACACGCGGCACGGCGCCGTCGGCCGACTGGCTGCACCTGTACACCGAGGCCGCGCGCCTGGCCTTTGCCGACCGCGCGCAGTACGTGGCCGACCCGGACTTCGTGCCCGCACCCGCAGGCGGCTGGCCTGCGCTGCTGAACCCGGCCTACCTGCGTTCGCGCGCCGCGCTCATCGGGCCGCAAAGCATGAAGCTCGCGCAGCCGGGGGACCCGGCAACCGTGCGCACCTCCGGCATGGGCACGCAGCACGCCCATCATGCGCAGCGCTTCGCACCGATGCCCGACCAGCCCGAGTACGGCACCAGCCACATC
>JACCDP010504773.1_pt1 | contig 13186 bp, 5 predicted proteins | sample 7445841 | NCBI WGS metagenome assembly JACCDP01 (sample SAMN15323441, study PRJNA562643) | freshwater metagenome | isolation source: river surface water | place: USA:Blue River Watershed | collected 2017-08-17
ACTCGGTAAGCACCACACGCGGCACATCGATCCACTTTGAAACATCCGATAATGCCACAAATACCAATGCGCCAACTCAAAAGATGGTCATTGATTATGCCGGAAATGTCGGCATCGGAACGGGATCTCCTACGGCAAAACTGGATGTATATGGAGGAGCCGCGCCAACTTCGGCAACCAGTATATATGCTCGTGCTGGATCATTTACAGCAGTTCTGAGTGCTCAAGATTCTCCAGGAGTAGCGCAAGAAGCGTTCGTCGGAACAACGACGAATAATGACTTTAAGTTTAAGGCCAATAATGCTGAATATATGCGCCTTACTGCCGCTGGCAATTTCGGTATTGGAACTACTGGACCGACTGTAAAGCTTCACATTTATGGTGCAGATCAAAGAATGCAGATTCAATCGTCTACCGATACTGCTTCTCTGACTATCGGTCAATGGGATACCACTACGAATAGAATTGAATCTGCTACTCGAAAGCTATTCCTGACATCTTACGCATCAGGAATCTCACTTGGCGCAAGCGGTAGCGAGCATGTCCACATTTCTACAGCAGGATATCTCGGAGTTGGCACTACTTCCCCTCAATATAAGCTCGAGATCAGCGGTGCTGCTGGAACTAGTGGTGTAGCACGTATCGGATCAATAGACTACAGTTCTTCTACAGTTTTGAGTGTTGCTCCAGGTGTCATTAACTTTGATGCTGCTGGTGTTGTAGGCGGAAGATTTAAGATCAATTCTAGCGGTAACGTCGGTATCAATAATACAAATCCTCAGCATCGCTTAGATGTCACTGGAGCAGTGAATAGCTCTGATTGGTTCTATAATCAGACTACTAATACCGGCATTTTCAGCACTCCGCATACCATGTACCTTTCGGCCAACTCAGTTGGTCACTGGAACATCTCAAGCAATCAAACATTTGCTGGTCTTCGACTCTACTCCGGTGGGCATATTAATACCTGGCGAGGTCACTTCTATGGAGATAGCGATGGACAAGGATTCCTGGATTCTACTGGAAATTGGGCGCTTCAGGTTGATGGAAGTAAGCGACTGAAAGTTTTCAGTGGTGTTTACAACATCGACTCTAACACGATTCGAATTACAAACCCAGGCGGAGCAGTATTCACTGAAAGCCCAGGTGTTACTGGTGCGTTCAAGATTAAGCTTCCTACAGCCGGTTACAATTCGAACACGATGATGGTAATCGTGATCGATATCTACAACTATGACACCGGCAAATCTCTGAGATTCCGTGTTGGAGGATATAACTATCAGACTGGAGATTGGTACAACGTATTTGCCGAGCAGACCAGTGATATTCAGGTAGGCGCATATAATGTCCGATTCGGAAGTGATGGCACCTCGAACTGCATTTGGATCGGCGAGACCAACAGTTCCTGGTCTTATCCGAAGGTGTTCGTGTCCGAGTTCATGGCGGGCCATAGCACATTCACCTCAGTTTGGGCATCCGGATGGGCGATCACACGAGTAACAGCATTTGACACTGTTCTCGTGACTCGCGCGGCCGCTGTTACTATCACGAATAACAACATCGCCAATTACGGAGTAAGTTCGATCACAGGTACAGCGAATCAAGTTGTTGCTTCAGCAAGCACTGGTGCAGTTACTCTGTCGCTGCCACAGAACATTCACACGGGTGCTACGCCAACATTTGCTGGTGGAACATTAAACGGTACGCTCACCATCGTCAAGAGCAATGGTGGAAACGCCAACGGTTCTGCCAATGCTGCAATTTACCTGTCGCAGGACGAAAGTTCCATTCAAGGCCCTGGAACAAATACTGTCATCCGTATGGGCGGGAATCTTGTTCTGGGTGCTAATAGCACATGGATTGCCGCAACGGCTGGAACCGCAGCATTAACAATCAACAATTCCCAAAATTCTACATTTGCTGGCAACCTCACTGTCAGCGGAAGTGGCACAGTCAATTCAACTTCAGGCACGTCATCCGGTTTGCTGGTTAAGGCGTTTAATGCATCTGGTGGCAATGTTCAGTATTGGACCGACTTTCAGACAAATACTGGACTTACACTTGCTCGGCTGTTGAGAGGAAACGGCGCATCTGGTTACAGTGCCAATGGAATTAACTTGGATAGTTACGAGGGTTTCCAAGTCGCGCTGAATGCTCTCGGAGGGAGTGGAGGAACCTTTGCGGTTACTGGTGGCAACGCTAGTATTTCGGGCAACCTCACCGTCAGTGGTACGACTTCTACCTTCGGCGGAACCGCAGCTAATAATAGTATTACGGTTTCTAGAATTACAACCGGCCCATCATCGGTAGCACTTCAGGCATTCACAAATGCACCGGCAATCTCGAGCACATCAGATACTGCCAGTGGATATACCTGGAATCGCTTAATCTCGAACGGATCCGAGATTGTTCGAGTACATGATGCGAATTTAGCAGCAATTTCTGCTGTTGCTGGATCCGGCATTTCGGTTTCTGGTGGAATTATCGCTGCTACTAACATCACGGCCGGGGCCAGCAGTAAGATCAATTGGACCGGCCGTGCTCAACTCGAGTCTCCTTCAAACGGTGTCGTTAAAATTTCCAGCGATGCTGGATCATACCCAGGATATCTGAATGTAGGCGGAATTCAATCTTGGGATGGAGTTATTGCGTTGTCAGTCGCATCAAGCACCGGGCACCTCACTGCAAATGCTAACCTTACCGTCACTGGAAACCTGATCGTCAACGGTACGACCACAACGGTCGATTCTACCACACTCACCACAAAGGATCCGATCATCACACTGGGTGGTGGAAGTGCTGGAACTGCTGCATCCTCTGATGACAACAAGGATCGCGGTATTGAATTCAAGTGGCACAACGGAACTGCTGCGAAGACCGGATTCTTCGGATTCGACGATTCGACTGGATACTTTACTTTCATTCCAGATGCCACGAATACCAGCGAGGTGTTCAGCGGAACTCAGGGAGATATTCAGGCCACCAACTTCCGTGGGGCTCTTATCGGCAATGCTTCTACTGCAACGACGGCTGCGGCATGGACGACGGCGCGCACTATAACGCTTGGAACTGACTTGAGTGGTAGTGTCTCGCTTGATGGATCGGCCAATGTTACATTAAATGCAACTCTAGTAAATTCCGGAGTAACCGTTGGAACATATCCAAAGGTTACTGTCAATGCCAAAGGATTAGTCACTGCTGGAAGTAGTCTAGCCGCTTCTGATATTCCGGCCTCTCTCTTCAACAATTATGGAGAAGGTCATGGCACGCGCGCGACATTCGATGCGACGACTCCGAGCTATGATTTTGGTTTCAGATATGTTCAAGGAAATACCAATGGACCAGGCACTGGTGGAGGTCAATTCTATTCGTGGTACATTGGACTTGGATCGCAATATCCTTCCACGGGCACAGGATCATACGGCGCGATGTTTGCGGTTGATCGCAACACGAATCCGGCATATCTATCCGTCAGATTCAATGAAGCCAATGCCTTTGGTACCTGGCAGCGAATTGCAGCCGGAAAAGCCGATACGTGGACAACAGGTCGTACACTGACAATCGGCAGTACCGGTAAGTCAGTAGATGGAAGTGCAAACGTCTCGTGGTCTCTTGCTGAAATCGGCGCTGCGGCAACTAGCCATAATCATACCTCGTTGACCGGAGTAACTTCTATTGCCTTTGCGGCGGAAGGATCTGACTCAGCGTCGCTGACCACGACGATTAGCGGTACCGGCACTTACTTTGACTTTAACCTGACCGACGACAATAATAACGACTGGTGGAGATGGAGGTTTACACCATCAGGTTCTACGGTATACGACGCAATGACGCTCAAGCCGAGCGCTAACGGTGTATCCGATCTTGTCGTAGCCGGAACAATCACTGGTACAAGACTCATATCGAACGTTGCTACAGGTACTGCGCCGCTGACCGTAACTTCGACGACACTGGTCACAAATCTGAATGCAGATTTACTTGACGGGTTAAATTCAACATCTACTAATACTGCCAGCACGATCGTGGCACGTGATGGATCAGGTAACTTTAGTGCCGGAACTATTACTGCTGCATTATCGGGAAATGCGACTACTGCTACTACATGGCAAACAGCACGCAATCTATCAATCGGCGGTACATCCAAATCTGTTAATGGATCCGCCGATGTAACGTGGTCTACCAGTGAAATTGGAATCAACAACGGTACGTTAACGCTTAATGTTTCAGGTACCGGATTATCTGGATCTCAAACATTTAGCGCTAACCAATCGACCGCAGCAACATTTACAGTCACATCTAATGCAACTTCTGCAAATACCGGCGGAACGATTGTGGCGCGTGATGGATCAGGTAACTTTAGTGCCGGAACAATCACTGCTAACAGTATCACCAATGTGTTGTATGCTCGCAACACCGTAAATAATAATCTAGGAAATCCTTCTGTAGACGAAAAGGCATTGTTCCATAGCCAGTTTAACAATAAGTTGAGGTTTGTTGCGCCTTATCTTCAGGAGCAGTCAACAGACGGATCCACTTGGACTACGTCAACTCGAGCAAGTTCGCAACAGCTTCTCGATCTGATGATCGGTGAAGGAACTGGAACATCATTTATAGCAATTCCGGCTCCAGGGACCGGAAATGCTGGATACTATAGATTGACCTGGAATGTCACGACAGTAGGTTATTGCTATCTAGATGCAGTTTATTTCTACTGTAGCACTAACGGAAATACCGTAACATTCAAAGTTGAGGCACGTGATAACGGAAATTCTACATGGTCGACTATTGCAACCGGAAATGCTAATAACTGGCCAGGTCACGTTTATATTCCGCACTCGACATTACCTGCTGGAGCAAATAACGCTACCGCAGGATATTATGACTATGTCCGCGTAACATTTACCATAACCAGCGCTGCAGCATATGGAACTGGATTTCAGCTTTATATGGCAGAATGGTGGGGAGGATATCCTGCGAGTCGCCGCAACGTGGAGTGGCATGATAGTGCCAAAAACGTATGGTGGCCGGCAAAGGTATATGGAACTCAATTTGTAGATTCCGAGAGCACTGGTTTCTATTTAGATCCAGGAGCAACGTCAAATTTGACGGGACTTACCGTCACTAATACGATCTCAGGAAGTATTAATGGCAATGCTTCCACTGCCACCACGCTGCAAACCGCGCGCACTATCGCCGGAGTATCCTTCAATGGTTCGGCCAATATCACACTGACCGGTCAAAACATTTCTACTGGAACGGGTACTGCTGCAAATGACCTTGAAGTCGCAAAGTACTTACGCTGGAAGAACTATGGAAACAACCACGTTCTGATCGATGCTTCCGCCGGTACAAGTCCGGCCGGTGGAGCAATCGATAAGTATACTGCAGCCAATACTATCAGCAATGCTGGCGCGGGTACAAGTAGTTGGGGCGAGCCTATCAGCCTGATGGGCTGGAACGGCAGCGCCACATATGGTGTTCGTGTCGACCGCGCTCGTACCATCGACAATCAGGCGAACTCCGCCACGATCACAGCAACTTCTGCAAATACTGCAAGTCAGATCGTACAGCGTGATGGTTCTGGCAATTTCAGCGCCGGAACAATCACTGCTACGCTGGCTGGTCTAGCTACCAGCGAAACGCTGTCGACCGTAACAGGTCGAGGAGCTTCTACAAGCACGCAGATCTCTGTCGGAACATCTGCCGGCGGATCGATGTTTACTGGTACTAAGCAAGGGTCTACATATGGAGATCAAGTATCTGGCGCGACATTCAAGTCGATCACTGAAAATCCAAACGGAGGATCTTACGCATTTGCTGCATATTATGGAGGAGCGCCTGGTACTGGAACAAATTCATTTTTCGTTGGAGCAGGCGGTGACGGTTACTTTAGAAGCAATGTCGGTATTGGTACTACCTCCCCCGGTGGAAAGTTAGAAGTCCAGACTACATCGGGCAGCGCAGCTACTGCAGTAATTCTCCGAACTAGCGACAGCGCATCTGCAAATTGCGCGATTCGCTGGCAGAACAGTAGCGGAACAAACCAAGCGGGCATCGGAAGCGTATTCAATGTAAGCGATCCTGGAGCAATCGAATTCCTAAACAATACTACTACCAATATGATATTGCGTAGTACCGGTAATGTGGGAATTGGAACAACTAGCCCATCAGACCTTTTGCATCTTAGCGGATCTTCCAGTGGCGGTATTTTCGCCCGAATTCAAAATACAAATAGTGCCGGGCAGGTTGGAATAAAATTGGCCGCTTCGGGAGCTTCCCTTAATAGCAACCTATTGATGACCGGTACGACCTATAGCGCATATGGTGCTCTTGGTGCCGGGATGCTCTGTTTATACCATTTTGATAGCGGCGTAGTTATGATGGCAGATGGCTCGAATGGATATATCGATTTTGCTAGTGGAGGAAACACCTCCAAAATGCGTCTGACCGCCGCTGGAAATCTTGGTATCGGCACATCAAGCCCATCTCAAAAACTAGAAGTCAGTGGAATTGGATTGGCCACTACTGAGTTTCGGGCGCCGGTATTCAAGGATTCGGCCGACACGAATTATTACATCGATCCAGCGTCTACTGCAGACACTGCCTTGCGCATGCGCGGCGGTGCGTTATTCGGTCCTAATACAACTTGGAGCAAGTACCTTCTTATCGGAGGAGATGGAAGACAGAACTACACTAATAACGTCGACACTGCATCGGTATGCACGACTAACGGAAATCTGCACATTGATGCTGCATCTGGACTTGAAACTTACATCAACTGGTATGATGGTGGCGCATTCAGAATCGGAGCTGGCGATAGCGCCACTACTAGATTCATAATCGATTCTGCTGGTGATGTTGGAATTGGCAATTTCACTACAGTATCTGCCAAACTTGAGGTTGCCACATCGAACGACACTAGCGGGGAGCCTACTGCATGGGATTCCAAGCATGTGGTTATAGGCGCGGCCGGAAGCAGCACCTCAGGCGGATTGTTCATGTCGTATGACCAAACTAACAATCGGGCATACATCGGAGCACTGACGCCTGGCACTTCTTGGAGAAACCTTATTCTACAACCAAATTCAACTAATGGCAATGTTGGAATTGGAACAAAAACTCCAGGATATCGTCTCGAGGTCAACGGATCATTCGCAGCCACAACCAAGAGCTTCGTTATCGAGCATCCTACGAAGGAAGGCAAGAAGCTTCGCTATGGATCGCTCGAAGGTCCTGAGAATGGTGTATACGTCCGTGGTCGACTGAAGGGATCAAACACGATTGATCTTCCTGATTACTGGGAGAAACTGGTCGATCCAGATTCGATCACTGTTAACCTGACACCGGTTGGAAAGCACCAGAAATTATACGTGGAGAGCATCTCATACAAGCACGTTGTGGTTGAGAAGGATGGATTATTCAGCGGCGAAATTGATTGCTTCTATACTGTCTTTGCCGAGCGCATCGATGTCGAGAAGCTTCAGGTTGAAATTGATGCATAATGGCTACGCTATATTCACCTCGAATTGCTACAGATGGTCTGGTTCTATGCTTAGATGCCGGAAATAGCAAAAGTTATCCAGGTACCGGAACAGTCTTTACCGATCTAAGCGGAAATAGTAATACCGGAACAGTATATAACGGTGCGGCGTATTCTTCGGCTTCTAATGGCGGGATTTTCACTTTTGATGGATCTAACGATTATGTTGGAGTCGGATCTCCGAATAGCAGGTTTTCATGGACGGTTTCTGGCGCCGGATTGAATTATATGAGTATCGAAATGTGGGTTAAAAGTAGCGACACTAGCGGAAGAACTTTTTCAAAACCCTGGAATGGAAACGGGGAGTATAACTATTGGGTAGATAATAGCGGATGGGGAGTAAATTCTGGAGGTTCCAGTTATGCACTTTCTTGCACTTCATATGCCACCGGAAATTGGGAACATTTTGTGTATATTGCTACTCCACTGCAACTTTTAGTTTATAGGCGAGGTATATTAAACGCGGGACCTACAAATCATGGTCTTACTGGTAATATTCCTACGTATGGTAATGCCAATATAGATCTTGCAATTATGACTTTATATCCGTATGGTTCTGGAACTTGGTCATACACTGGGCACGGAATAGCCGGGGATCTTGGCCTATTCAGAATATATAACCGCATACTATCTAGTTCTGAAATTATTCAGAATTATAATGCGCAAAAGGGACGTTATGGCCTATCATAATAGTCCGAGAATTACTACTAGTGGGCTGGCAGCGTATTTTGACGCGGCTAATATAAAAAGTTATCCAGGCCAACCAACTGTCAATTTGATCGGATCACAAAATTTGACCTATGGCGTATATGCCTATGCAACCGGACCGGTCGCTACCTCCACTCTCTTATACGATAATACTATTGGTACCGTGAACCGGTTCACGGTATCTCAGGTAGTAAATACTGCTAGATCTTCATTTGCTCCAACGGTATCGATCAATCAGGCTTATACTTTTTCCTGTTACATTCGTTATAATGGAGGAAATACAGCTTCTCCAACATTTGTCATTTCGGCGGCGAAACCTAATCCTGAAGGCGGAAATACTATTGTGCTTTCGCAAAGCACCCAGTCGCAGACAGCCGTTAGTAATAATTGGTACAGGGTCATCTACAATTTTACCATATCGTCGAATACTTCTTCAGGATGTATTTTAACCATAGGTGTATCTACTGGATCCGATACTGCCTACTTGAACAACACGTTTGATGTGTATCAGCCTCAACTTGAAGCAAAATCATACGCGACACCGTATGTGGTGAATACCAGAGGAACAACTGTTGCCACAGGAGGCGGTTTTGCAGACCTTTCAGGAAATTCAAACAACGGAACTTTGGTAGGAGATCCTACATATAGTTCGACCAATGCTGGAAGTTTAGTATTTGATGGGGTCGACGATTACGTCGACTTAGGAACATCGTTGTCATCTCAGTTTTCGACACAGGCCGTAACAGTGATGGCTTTTGCTAAGATATCGTCGGTAGTATCAAAGAATACGCTAGTGAGCTTTAATGGAGCCCAAAGTTTCTTTTTACCTGGAAATCGTTTGACGACCACATATCAACTCTACTGGGATGGAACAGGTGGGTGGAAGAACGGCAACACTTCAACCTGGGTCACGGGTCAATACTACCATTTCGGATGGACTATTTCCGGAACGACACTTACGTTTTATGTCAACGGTGTAGCCGACGGAACCGCTACTGTTGGCGTGTTCGCTCCAACGTCTAGCACGAGAATCGGCTTTGCAAATGCCGGAGAGTATTGCACAGGAACCGTTGGAAATCTCAAGATCTTCAACAAGGCGCTATCTGCAGCAGAGATCCTCTCAAATTACAACTCCCTGAAAACTAGGTTCGGACTATGAGCATTGAAGGCCCAATTCAGACCAATACTTCGGGATTGCTGTTTCAGTATGACACCTTCAATTCCAAGAGCTACGTAGGCGAACCGACGACGAATATCTGGTCATCGCAGCTCGGCATAAGCCTGAATGCCCATTCCGGCTGGGATATGCCAAATGGCGGTACCGCGGCATTATCTTCTGCAGTCGCTACCGCGTATGGGACCTGGAATGGAAATCGCATTTGGCTGATTACTGTCGGATCCGGAACACTGGTCTCCTATGGGTCATGCCGCGTCTGTGTAGCTCAACCTTTAGCGAGTGCGTTTGCCACCACACGCAGATTGGCGTTTAAGATTCGGATGCTCAGCGGATCCATAACGAATATCGGTCTCCATAGCGGAGGCGGCACCGGTGCCCATAGTGCCGGCGATTTTATTGACATTGTCGAGACCTCTGTCCCATCAGATTCTTTAATTAAAGCTGGATGGAAGCAAGCCGTGATGGATGCAAGCTGGACCTCTACCACGGTCACACACTGCGTCGGAATCGGACTGAATGGAAGCGGGCCATATTCATTCCTGATGACGGAACCAATGTACTATCCAGGAAATAGACTGATGGCGTTCACACCAACTGCGAGATCGAGTACTCAGGGGCTTTTGGATCTAGCCGCGAACACTACTGTCAGCTTAGCTAATGCCGGATTCAATTCGGCATCCTCAATTACTTTCGATGGAACTAACAACTACATCGATATCGGCACTAGCACCGCACTGAATAATTTGGCGAATACGCTCACCATAGAAGCGGTCATAAAGACATCGGTGCCAAATACTCGTCAGACCATTTACGGCACGAATTATGCGAACCTTATGTTTGGCACCAGTGCCAATACGCCTGGGGGCCTTGAGGTTTATACTCCAGGGGTCTACGTCGCTTATACGAACGGCAGTCTACTATCAGCCAACGCGTGGCAATATGTTGCATACACTCGTTCCGGCGTTGGTGCCGGAACTCATGCCTTTTACGTTAATGGCGCTGCGCAGACATTAGCATCAGATACTGCTAGCAATTTCACTGCAGTATCTGGCTCAAAATATGTTGGGCTACGTAGCGGTATCATGTTTAATGGAGAAATCCCAGTCGTCAGAGTGTATGACAGAGCACTCTCTGCTGCCGAAATCCGTAAGAATTACAACTCTCTGAAAAGCCGGTATGGCTTATAATAAATAGAAAAACCATTTACTATGCCAGACATCGTCATCACACCCAATAGAGGCACCAGCACCAATCCTAAGATCGATTTCACTGGAGTCACGACTGGCACCATCAAGCTTGAGGTGCTAACAGACGGATCGTTGTCGTTCAACGGCGCCAATGGATCCCTGTTCAGCATTGCAGATTCCGTGACTGGAAGTCTGATGTCGGTCAATGATACCTCTGGTCTGCCGATCCTAGAGGTATTTTCTACCGACAGGGTGGTGATGGGTAAGTACAACCAAAATACCCTTGTCGTTGACGGAACGAATGGAAGAATCGGAATCGGCACGGGATCGCCGACGGATAAACTGACGATTGCAGGAACAAACAGTAACGGCATTACGCTGAATGGGTCGAATAGCACGATTACTGCTTCCGGCACTATTGCCAATTTAATTCTCGGTTCAGGTACGAATACGTACATCCGTCCAGGATCCGGATACAGCGTTATCGTCGATAGCGGCAACGGACTACAGGTTACATCCGGCGATATTCGCACTCCGACATACTATATCTCGTCTGATACTTCAAATCGATTTGCTTCAGGCGCTTTGGTTCTTCGCGGTCAGTCTCCGACTATCTGGTTCAGAGATACTGATAACAATAGCGCGATGATTCATGTTAATAGCAATATCTTCTATGTGTTGCGTGGAGCGAATGATACTGAAACTTGGACTCAGGTCGGCGGTGTTTGGCCCCTGGAGATCAATCTGACGAACAATAATGCCACGTTTGGTGGAACAGTTACAGGGACTCGATTCATATCAAATATCGCCACCGGTACAGCACCATTGGCGGTAACTTCTACTACGCTGGTCACGAATCTGAATGCAGATTTGCTGGATGGGTTGAATTCTGCTTCTACAAATACCGCAAGCACGATCGTATCTCGTGACAGCAACGGCGATTTTGCAGCAAGAAATATTACAGCCACAAATTTTTACGCTAACGACTGGTATCGTAATAATGCGGCCGATGAAGGTTTATACAATGAAGTTACTACGATGCACTGGTATTCAAGTGCACTCGGATACTGGGATGTAGCTCCAGGGAGTGGAACTCTTTCGAGTATTCGTCTAAGAACCGGAAGCCATAACGGCACAATCCGCGGATACTTAATCGCAAATAGCTCAAACGATATTGGTTTTTATAGTAACGATGGTAATTGGAAAATGCGAATCGTTGGTGGAGATTACACGATTTTTGATGGTACGTCGGTTCGCGCTCAGCTATTTTACGATTCAAATAATACCAATTTTTATGTCGATCCGGCTAGCACCTCGGTCTTAGAGGCTCTACGAACAAGTTACACCGGAGTGAATAATGGGGCAAGTGGAAGTAACGGAAACGGGCTCTCTCTTTACGGTGCCTATACTGGTGGTCAACCGACGTATGGAGTGATGTTCCAACAGACAGCCTCGTATGGTACCTTCGGAAATGTCACCGCTGATTGGGCCACGTATTTTACGATGAACAGCACCGCTAATCGCGGTTGGATCTTCCGCGATGTCAGCACTCCGGCAAATGTTGCGGCTATCAGCAATGCCGGATTAGCGCGCTTCAAGTCTCTTGGCATCAATACGGATGCTTCTGCAACGGCTGGTGAAATTCGTGCGACAGATAACATCACAGCTTACTATTCTGACGAACGTCTGAAGACTAAACTCGGTCCTATCGAGAATCCGATCGAGAAGATCAAGTCACTCTCCGGATTCTATTTTGCGCCAAATGATACCGCCATGTCGCTCGGCTATCAGAAGAAAGTCGATGTCGGTGTATCTGCGCAACAGGTCAACGCTATACTTCCGGAAATCATCGCTCCAGCACCGATCGATCCTCAGTATATGACCGTTCGCTATGAAAAGCTCATCCCGTTACTGATCGAAGCTATCAAGGCTCAGCAGTCGCAGATCGAGTCCCTACAGGCTCAGATTTCTCAATTAACCTCTAAATAAATAATACCTCTATGGCTATCACCTATACCTGGAAACTCACCTCGCTGAAGAAGCGTAACTCCGGATCACTCAATGGAGTGGTCTTTCAAACATACTGGCAGAAGATCGGTACCGACGAGAATGGCAATATCGGAGCTTTCTCTGGTGCAACTCCGTTCGATCCTGCTCAGGTCGATCCAAACAACTTCACTGCATTCGATCAGCTGACCGAAGAGACGGTACTCGGTTGGATTCAAGGTGTCGTGACTGGTTCGTATGAGCAGCACGTCGACGAGCAGATTCAACGTCAGATCGATGAGAAGATTAATGCGTCTGAAGAAGTCGGATCGGGATCATTCCCATGGGATCCTGAGCCGGTTGAACAGCCTGCAGCCCCGACAGTTCCTCCGACAGAGCCTCCTCCAGCAGGATAAGGTAAACTAGCTAATTCTGCGAGCCCTTCCATTCAGAAAGGGCTTGCTTTGCTTTGATATAAATAGGACAATACTATGGCACTACCATCAACAGGCGCGATTTCTCTGAATGCAGTTAACGTTGAGCTGGGCCTATCTGGTACGACGACGATTTCGATGAATCAATCAAACG
>JACCDP011346181.1_pt1 | contig 13178 bp, 13 predicted proteins | sample 7445841 | NCBI WGS metagenome assembly JACCDP01 (sample SAMN15323441, study PRJNA562643) | freshwater metagenome | isolation source: river surface water | place: USA:Blue River Watershed | collected 2017-08-17
CTGATCTCGGTCCTTCAACAGCCCTTCGGAAATGGTTCGGCCATGATCCGGCACGCTGGGGTGAATTCCAGCGTCGGTATCATGCCGAGTTGAAAGAGAAAAAGGCATTTCTTGCCACGATCAGCGAACAGGCAAGAATTCGCCCTGTCACGCTTTTGTATTCCGCGAAAGACGAGCAGCACAACCAGGCCGTCGCGCTCCAGAACTTCCTGCTTCAACAACCAGCCTCGCTAAACCCCGTCACGAGAACGTCAGTAACAATTCATAGACCCAGGAACAGATGATGGACGATATGGGTTTGGCGATGTTCATCCTAGTCGGCGGAGTGGCGCTTTGGTTGGTGATTCACCAGCGGTATCGCCGCTGGAAGGCTGGCAAGTTAGCGGACAAGGTTTTGGAAGACGTGATTAAGGGTAAGGACGCCTTTCGGCGATAACAACTATCATCTGTAGACCACAGGGTGCTTGAAAAAATAGGCTTGACTACCATCACCACATGACAAGGTGGGATTATGCTTCCTGAAAAGGCACCGCGAACTCGGTGCGCCTGGGCTGGCGATAAGCCACACATGATTTGCTACCATGACCGAGAGTGGGGGAAGCCCGTGCATCGTGATCGCCAGCTCTTTGAAATGCTGCTGCTCGAAGGAGCGCAGGCCGGCCTGACGTGGGATACAATCTTAAAGCGGCGCGAGAATTATCGAAAGGCCTTTGCGGGATTTGATCCAACAAAAGTGGCCAAGTTCACAGACAATAAAAAGAAACAGTTATTGAACGACCCTGGCATCATCCGAAATCGGTTAAAGATCGATGCGGCAGTGACGAATGCACAGGCGTTTCTGGCTGTGCAGGAAGAATTCGGTGCCTTTGATCGATATGTCTGGCAATTTGTCGGTGGAAAGCCAAAGTTGAATAGCCGCCGAACAATGGCCGATGTACCGGCCACAACCCCAGCGAGTGATGTGCTTTCAAAAGATCTCAAGAAACGCGGGTTCCGTTTTGTCGGAAGTACGATCATCTATGCCTTCATGCAGGCGGTGGGTATGGTGGACGACCATCTCAATGGCTGTTTCGCCAAGACGCCAGTGTAGGCCAGGTTTCCTAGTCTTGCAGTGTTGCGTCCGTTTCGAGACCCCTCCGTCTATACAGATGAGGGCGGAGTTATCCGCCACTCACTATCAAGGAGGTGTCCCATGCGTCCCCATATTTCACTCGATGTGCGAGATGTCGCCAAGTCCGTTGCGTTCTATGAAAAGGTATTTGGTCTGAAGCCACAGAAACAGGTGGCGGATTATGCCAAGTTCGACTTAAAGACCCCGGCCCTGAACTTTTCGCTGGTATCCTCCACCGGGGAGGTCAGTGCCGTTGACCATCTGGGAGTCGAGGTCGACACCGTCGAGGAAATCGCCAAGTGGAAGACCAGCTTGCAACATGAAGGGATACTTGAGAAAGTTGAAGATAACGTCGCTTGTTGCTTTGCCAGACAGGATAAGCTCTGGTTTACGGATCCGGACGGCAATGCCTGGGAGATCTTTACCGTTCATGAGCAATTAGAGGTCACAGGACGCCTCAGCCAAACCGGTTGCTGCGTGCCGAAGAAAGGAGGGGCTCATGAGCCAGCTACTTGCGGTGCCTGAACTGGAACAGTATCTTATGAGTATCTCTAGCGGAGAGGCTGTCATGAGCACAAGAACCGAGGAACTCTGGCAGAAGCTGCATGACGGCCTCCGGGCCTTCATCGCCAAGCGGGTGAACGATGATGGTCATGTTGACGACATACTGCAGGATGTCTTTGTACGTGTCCATCGGCAGATGGACACGGTGAACGATCCCCGTCGAATCGTCTCCTGGATCTATCAGGTCACGCGGAATGCGATCATTGATCATTACCGGAAACCGGGGCAGCAGCGAGAATCACCAGTTGGCTTAAGCTCGGAACTTGAAGTGTTGCACAAATCCCCAGCGATCTCAGAAATGATACCTCATGGCCCTGCAGATGAACCTCATGCAGAACTTGCTCGCTGCATCAGTCCCATGATCGAACGATTGTCACGGGACTATCGAGAGGCCATCACGCTTGTGGAATTTGATGGACTGACGCAGCAGGCTGCGGCTCAACAGATGGGTATTTCTTTGTCGGGTATGAAATCAAGAGTCCAGCGGGGACGCAAACAACTCAAGCAGATGCTGGATGATTGTTGCCTGATTGAGCGTGATCGACGGGGCGGGGTGATGGGCTATAGCGCCCGCGCGGAAAGTTGCGATTGCAGTGGAGAGCCCACGAGAGTGATCACGGTGGACCGATCCTGAGGCGTCCTCCTGAGTGATGGCCTATCCCATGAGAGGGGATAGGCCGTCATGTCTGGAGGAGGGCTTACTACAGCGGGTACACGACTCCGGCAAACTTTAAGAGATCCGCGATCTCGAAGTCTCCAGTGGTAGCAGATGGGAGAGTCGGTTTCCAGTTTCGGTTCGCGGACAGATAGGAATCTTTGTCCGCTTTTAAGAGTCCAATAAAGACTTCACCGACAATACGGCTTCCAACCGGTCCCATCCGTAAACCCTGTTCAAGGACCTCGGCTTCTTTCAGGATGTAGAGCCAGAGAGGAGTATTCTTATCCATGTTGAATTGCGCGAAATCTTGCAGTTGTTCTGGAGTCAGAACGCGGACTCCCATCACGCGAGCAATGGCCTGTCCTGAGGGGATACCAAAGTTCACGTGACGCGCGAGATTTCGAGAGGCCAGAGACTGGGGTCCATCGGTCGGGAGCGCTGCAGCTGGCCCTCTTTGTCCAGGAAGGAGGAACAGGGGGGTCGAGATCTTGCCGTCAATTCGCTTGTTGGGACGGAAGTTCACGCTGTCCAACTTGAAGAAGGTCTGCCAATCAACGAATCGACGGGCCGCTCGCTTCCCGCCCCGCATATCATTGGGGTCGGGATTGTTAGGATCAGCCGAGTCATCGAAGATAAACGCAAAGAACTCTCCGCCAGGAGCGGCACCAAAGTTCATGCGATAACTCGGTCTGACCTGAGAGTGACCGAACCGGTAGGCGGCGACGGCGAACTCTACGGGGATCAAGGGGTCTTGTCGGCGCGAACGGAAGTCCCTGTCGCGTGAGCGGTCGCCCAAGTTATAGAAGCGCGGCCCCTGACGCAAGATCTCGTTCACCCGATCTTGCCCGATCGTCAGCGGTAAGAACTCATTGACGATGATCCATTGGTAGTGCCAACGCACCTGACGCTGTGCCTCGGTAAAGACGTCCTTTGCAGAACGGGTGGCAAACGCTGGATCCTTACGTACTTGATCGGTCACGGCATTGTGAAACATCAACATTGCCAGATGGAATTGACTGATGATGATATTTTCATCATTCCGGCTGTCCCCAATGATGGCGTTGTTGCTCCCATCGCGCGGAAGATCAAAGCGTGCTTTGCCTCCTCGAGACACGGCCGCCGAACCAGGAATTTCCTCAACCTTGAATTTGATACTGCCCGAGCTGGTGTCATAGAGTTCCGGTGATTTGTCGGGCCCCTCGCCATAGAGGCTATCCAGATCCAACTCTGCGGACCGAAAATTGGTGGTTCTCCGGGGATCGGTGGGCTCATTGATCGGAGCTTTCAACGCAAGGGTCATATCATGATCGAGGAACTGCCCGAAGAAGGTCACTCCCGCCGTCATATTCGGATTGTCGGGATTGTTTGGGCTATGGACTGCCGGATTGAGAATCGACTGGATCGGATCCGTGAGAAGATCTTGAGCGTCGCAGACCCCACCCTTGACACCCACTTTCTGAGCCAGCTCCCTGGCCTCGGGAGTCGGCGGGGCATACGGTAACAAACCTGGGAACATTCGGCCGAACGAATCGTCAGGATTCTGAGGACGTGTCGGTTTGGTCACCCGTAAATTGTTTGGTTTTGAGATGTCTTCTGCTGCCATGGTCTGCTCAGAAATGCTGGACAACGCTGCTGCGAGACCAAGCGCAACGACACATGTTGCTCGAATGCGCATCTTCGATCCTCCTGTATGTCCGTTCTGTGCCTTACGTCTGGCCAGACGGAACTATGAATATTACGGCAAAGCGATGGCCATCGCTGGTTTGCAGAGAATAGGTTTAGCAAGATGTAGACCTACGCCGAGATATCGACTTATTGCGATATATCAATGCACATGGTCAGATTCACTTCTGAAGTGACTGTAGGAATGTAGGGAGTCGCCGACTGTAGGTGTAGACCTGTATCCATGACGCTCAACTCAACAATGTATGTATTTGTGTGCATAGAAAATGAAATTATTTTAATGAACGAGTAAGATTGCGATGGTAACGGTAGCAATTATCGGTGGTGGTCCCGCTGGATTGATGGCCGCGGAGGCGGCTGTCGCTGGAGGTGCAGATGTCACGCTCTATGACGCCATGCCATCAGTTGGAAGAAAGTTTCTTCTCGCGGGGAAAGGCGGCTTGAATCTGACCCATTCAGAGCCGATAGAGCAGGTCTTCTCGCGCTATGGCAGTCGACGCTCTGAAATGGAGCCTGTGATTCGATCGTTCCCTCCTGACGCCATACGGGCGTGGGCTCGCAGCCTCAACATTGAGACCATTGTCGGCAGTTCCGGACGAATCTTTCCTTCGGATCTCAAGGCTGCGCCGCTCTTGCGTGCCTGGTTGCGTCGGTTGCGAACGACCGGCGTGCAATTCCATGCTGGCCATCGATGGTGTGGTTGGGATCAAGAAGGAAATCCTCTCTTTATGAATCAACAAGGGCCGCAACGCGTTCAGGCCGACGCGGTAGTGTTGGCACTGGGCGGAGGCAGTTGGCCGCATCTTGGTGCCGATGCCGGATGGATTCACATTTTGGCTGAGCGAAAGATAGCTATGGCTCCGCTGAAGCCAGCTAATTGTGGATTTGACGTACAGTGGAGCGAGCACTTCCGCACAAAGTTCGCCGGATATCCAGTCAAGACAGTTGAAGTTACGGTGAAGGCCGTCGACGGTACTGTGATCCGTCGAAAGGGCGAGTTCGTGATTACGGCGAACGGAGTAGAGGGGGGCATCATCTATATGGTCTCAGCCGCTGCACGTGATGTGATTGCAGCGGAGGGAATGGCCACGCTGTGGTTAGACCTCGTTCCGGATCGATCACGGACGCAACTAACGCAAGACCTTTCGCGGCCACGCAGCAAGCGGACGGTCGCGACGCATCTTAAACGGTGCGCGGGGATCGCGGGCGTCAAAGCAGGTCTCCTCTATGAGGTGGTACCTAAAGAAGTTTTTACGGATCCTGGTCGCTTGGCTACAGCACTTAAATCTCTGCCGGTGATTCTGGTGGGTCCTCGTCCGCTCGAAGAGGCCCTCAGTACGGCCGGTGGTGTCTTGTTCGAGGCTCTGGATCCGTGCTTGATGCTGCGTTCGCTTCCAGGAGTATTTTGCGCGGGAGAAATGCTGGATTGGGAGGCGCCGACTGGTGGCTACCTTCTCACAGGTTGTCTGGCAACCGGACGTGTCGCCGGGGCCGCAGCAGCCGAATGGGCCAAAGCACGAACACGACCGTGTATCTGATGCGACGGTCTGCGTATGAGAACCTTCGACTCGCGTGCGATTAGCTGATGAGCCAATTCCAGAAGGTGATGAGCCAACCGGTCAGTGTGCTGATCCATGAGTCGCTTGCGGCGGCAGGCGGCTCGATATTCACTGAACGTGAAGGGATAGACGAGAGGCTTGGGGTTGGAGAAGCCGCTTGTGCGATCTGCGGCGTCACAATATCCTCAACGGGCAGCACGGTCGGGACCGAAGATTCTTCTGGCGGCCTCGCATGTGTGACGGACGGCTTGGTCGGACGAGAAGCAACGAGCAGCGAGGCTTGAGCTTGAGCCTGTTCCATTTCGTGTTTGTACTGAGTGGCCATGGCTTGCAAGGACGCACTCTCCTCTCGAATATCGGCAATCTTTCTGGCCAGGTGCCAACTCTGGTTCAACAAACTGGCCACCTGCGTCTTTAGAGAGGAGAGCCGTTCCTCCGCTTGCTGACGCATGATCGGTAGCTGGCCTTCTTCTCGTTGAATAGTGGCGCGAAGCTCACCGGCGATCGTATCTTCATGTCGATTGGCGGCCTGCAACCCGGCTATTTGCTGATCTAACTCCTGGACGTCCGCTCGAGCTGTCTCTAAAGCTTGGGTATGTTCGACTGTCTCCGCTTTGATCCGTTCATAGGCGCGTCGACTGACACAGCCAATGTCGGTCAGTAGCGCGACTGAGAGCATACCGAGAACGATTCGCTGGACAACCGTTGATACCAATGCCGTAGAGTGTGTCATGGGTAGCGCCTCATGTATTGACCGAGCTGACATCCGTGCATTCTGGTTGGCAGTCGGTCCAGTGAACCACCACGCATAGCCTCATATAAATCACGTAACTTCACAATAGGTCTAGGATGTACACAGATCCGAGGTATCAGTCAACCCTCCTTGATGGAAGTTTGGACAATGCCGAGTGGTTTGCGTACGATACATCCATGCTGTCGCCTCAAGAGACTACGTCCATTCGGCTCCCGTCGGAATGCGAACCTGCATTGTTGGAACGATTCCTCAAGGCCGAAGCCATGGCGCTCTGGACCGTGCGGTCGGCACAGCAACAAGACGTTCCTCCACACGTCTATGCCTTCCTGCGCAAACATGAGGAAGATGAGCAGAAACATCTGGCGCAGTTTGAAGCCATGATCGACCGTCAACCTCGTGTGCGGGAACGTCTCCCGTCCGTTCCACGGCAATGGCCGGTCCTGGCCGTTCAGATCTACGGCTATGAGTCTCTAGGGCTGGAATTTGCCAGATTACTTCTTCAGCTCAGACCGGATCTCGCCTCGATTCTTGACGATGAGGAGGTGCATGTCGCGTTCTTCGAGCGAGAGATTCGCCGACTCCTCGGTGGTGATCGAGCCGAGCAGGCCAGATGTTCAGCCGTGGCGTGGCGGCGGAAATTACCGACGACCGTCAATCGATATCTGGCGGCAGCCGTATTCGATCCATTTCGTACGGCATTAGCCGAACGCATTCTCATTGTGATTGAACGACGATTTACCGAGACCGGATTACTTCAGATCCAAGAGAAGTTGGCGAGGAATCCCGAGATCGGGTGTGGTTAAGAAAGAAGGCCTGTTACGGCCCCCATCTTGCGGTATTTGTGGTCCCGCTGCGCGAGGAGTTGGTCGGCCGGCACATCGAGCAGCTCGAACAGTTGGTTGGTCAGGGCCTTGCTGACTTGATCGTACACGGCTCGAGGTTCCCGATGGGCGCCTCCCAGTGGTTCAGAAACGATCTGGTCGATCACGCCTAGTTCGGCGAGATCGTCCGCCGTCATCTTCAGCGCGGCAGCGGCATCGGGGACTTTCTCAGGACTATCCCAGAGGATTGCCGCGCAGCCTTCGGGTGAAATGACCGAATAGACCGAGTGTTCCAACATCAGCACGCGATCGGCGACGCCCAAGGCCAAGGCCCCTCCGCTTCCCCCTTCACCGATGACCATGGAAAGAATGGGAACTGTCAACCGAGACATCGCAAACAGGTTGTGCGCGATGGCCTCAGCTTGCCCCCGTTCTTCGGCGCCGATGCCGGGATAGGCTCCTGGGGTATCAATAAACGTCATAATCGGCCGGTTAAACTTTTCCGCCATTTTCATCAGGCGGAGCGCTTTTCGATACCCTTCAGGATTGGGCATGCCGAAGTTCCGTTGCATGCGTTCTTTCAGTGTCTTCCCTTTTTGATGACCAATGATCATGACGGGACGGTCGTTGAATCGAGCGAATCCTCCCACGATAGCCCGATCGTCCCCGAACACACGGTCTCCGTGGAGCTCAAGAAAATCTCGAGTCAGCTCACCGATATAGTCTAATGTACTTGGACGCTGAGGATGTCGGGCCAGTTGAGTTCGCTGCCAGGGCGTGAGGTTCTTATAAAGGTCGTGTTCGACTTGGGCAAGTTTCGTCCGAAGCTTGCGAATGTCGTTTTGCGAAGAGGCCTTACCGCTGGTGGCTGCGGCAGAGAGTTTCTCGATTTTTTCTTCGATCTCTCGGATCGGCTTCTCAAATTCGAGATAATCTCGCATAGACGTTCAAGCACCCAGCCCAATACCATACGAGAGAGCTATGAGTCGCATAGATCTCCCCCCAAGGCACTCTCTAAGATAGCAAAGAAAGGGCTCCTTTGCCTAGCACTTCTTCAACATCCGATATGAAATGGTCGCTTGGACACACGGTCAGGTGGGGGAGTGGCGTGGTTTCCGCTTCTAAGGGACCCTCAGTTCGAAACGACATGCAAATCGTTGTGCCGCCTGGATGCCGCCGAAGAACCTCGAGCAAGCGAGGCAGCTGTTCCCGCACTTCGGGACGATCCGTGAGGCGGATACGAATGCGTTTGATGGACTGAGCTTGCACTTCAGCCAACGGTTCGATCTTACCGCCACGGATTTTCGTGCCTTTGTCGCCACGGTCGATGGTACCCGTGATTCTGACGATCCGTTCCGGCGCGATCAACTCTCCGGCAGTCTTGAAGAGATCGGGAAAGACGATCACTTCGGCCGTACCGTGCAAGTCTTCCACCGTCAGGTAGGCCATACGATCTCCCTTTTTGGTGAGCATCGATTTGACGGTGGCAATGATCCCGCAGAGTTTGACTTCACCCCCGTCGGCGCAATCCTTTAAGCCCACCGTCGATGTAGTGGATAGCACCTCGAGCGTCGCTTCGTAGCGGGTCAGAGGCTGGGCGGAGATATAAAATCCGGTCAATTCCCGCTCGTACTTCAATCGTTGTGCCTGATCCCATTCGGGCATCGACGGTAAGGAGGGTGTGGGCAAGGTCATCGACGCGCTGTGTCCATTGAGTTCCTCGCCAAAGATGCTGATTTGTCCGAGATCGCGTTCCCGTTGTGAGGCAGCACCCTCTTCGACAGCCTGATCGAGCACGGCGATGAGTTGCGAGCGTTTCGCTCCGGTCGAATCGAAGGCCCCGGCCTTGATCAACCCTTCCAACATCCGCTTATTAACTCTGTGCAGGTCGACCCGTCGGCAAAAATCGAAGAATGATCCAAAGGGACCGGTCTGAGCGCGCACCTCCAAGACTGACTCGACGGCCCCCTCACCGACGTTCTTGATCGCCGCCAGGCCGAACCGGATGGCTTTGTCAGCGACGGCGAAGTGTTTTTGACTGGCGTTTACATCGGGCCCGAGGACTTTGATGCCCAGATCACGACATTCGGTGAAATAGCCGACGAGTTTGTCCTGATTGCCCATGTCGGTCGTCATGAGCGCCGCCATGAATTCGGTGGGGTAGTGTGCTTTTAAGTAGGCCGTCTGGTAACAAACGACAGCATAGGCCGCCGCATGCGATTTATTGAAGCCATATCCGGCGAACTTTTGGATCAGCTCATAGAGCTTCTCCGCTTTCTTCTCGGGAATGTTCTTGTGCCCCGCTCCTTCCAGAAACTTGACGCGCAGTTTTTCCATCTCCTCCGGTTTCTTTTTCCCCATCGCGCGCCGGAGAATGTCCGCTTGGCCTAAGGAGAAGCCAGCGATTTTATTCGCGATGGCCATGACCTGCTCTTGGTACACAATGACGCCATAGGTGTCCTTGAGGATGGGCTCCAGCTCCGGCGCCTCATAGGTGATCGGCACCTTGCCCTGTTTGCGTTTGATGAAATCAGGAATCAGATCCATCGGCCCTGGCCGATAGAGTGCGATGATGGCGATGATATCTTCGAATCGATCGGGTTTCAGTCCCGTGAGCAGATCTCGCATGCCCGAACTTTCCAACTGGAAGAGCCCGGTCGTTTTTCCTGAACTCAACAGGGCAAAGGTGGCTGGGTCATCGAAGAGGACGTGGTCGATCACGAGCGGCGGTGCCTCAGGATGCGTCTCGTTAATCAGAGTTTCGGCTCGACGAATCATCGTGAGGGTCTTGAGGCCCAGAAAATCAAATTTCACCAAGCCGATCTTCTCGACGTCTCCCATGGAATATTGCGTCACGATTTCGTCGTTGGCGCCCTTGTAGAGCGGGACGTGGTCGGTGAGCGGGCCTTCGGAAATCACGACGCCGGCGGCATGGGTGGAGGCGTGACGGGCAAGGCCCTCGAGCGATTGGGCGTTCGCCATCAACTCCTTGATCTTGGGATCGGTCTCCACCAACTCGCGCAAGCGAGGCTCTGTCTCCAGTGCCTGCTGTAGTGTGATGTTCAATTGATTGGGGACGAGCTTCGCAACTTTGTCCGCATCGGCGTACGATATTTCCAGCACACGCCCCACATCGCGGATAGCAGCTTTCGCACCGAGTGTTCCGAACGTAATGATCTGGGCCACATGGTCGGTGCCGTACTTATCCACCACGTAGTTGATCACTTCGCCGCGTCGATCCATGCAGAAATCCATGTCGATATCCGGCAAGGAGACGCGCTCGGGATTCAAGAATCGCTCGAACAAGAGAGTGTAAACCAATGGATCTAGGTCTGTAATCCGCAGCGCATAGGCGACAAGGCTGCCGGCAGCCGAACCGCGTCCTGGCCCGACAGGAATAGTGCGAGATCGCGCGAAACGGATGATGTCCCACACGATGAGGAAGTACCCGGCAAATCCCATTGAACAAATCACGATGAGTTCTTCCCGTAGCCGCTGTTCGTACACAGCCGATGCGATTCGGCTCGGACGTTCTTTCAAACGTGCTTTGAGGCCGGCGACGGCGAGATGCTCGAGATAGGACTCACGGTCTTTAAATTCTTCAGGGACTCGGTATTGCGGAAGATGGGTCTTGTTTAGTGGGAGATCTAAGTCGCAATGATCGGCTATACGGCAGGTGTTCATGACGGCGCCTGGAAACTCCGCAAACGCCGGCGCAATTTCTTCGGTTGATTTTACATATAGTTGATCGGTGTCGAACTTCATCCGGTTGGGATCGCTGAGTGTCTTGCCGGTCTGTAGGCACAACATCAGCTCATGCGGACGCGCATCATCTTTCTTGAGATAGTGGCAATCATTGGTGCCGGCCAGTGGAATCCCAAGCTTCTTATGGATTTCCATGAGCCCAGCGTTTGCCACGCGCTGATGGTCCAATCCATTCGCCTGGACCTCGAGATAGAAATGGTCCTTTCCGAAGATCTCCTGGAACTCGCCGGCTACCGCCATGGCGCCAGCCATATCATTCTGGCCGATGAGATAGGGAATCTCACCACTTAAGCAACCGGATAAGGCGATAATGCCTTCGTGGTGGAGCCTTAAGAGTTCTTTATCAATTCGAGGCTTATAATAGAATCCTTCAAGGTATCCTTTACTGACCAGTTTAATGAGATTTTGATAACCGGTCAGATTTCTCGCGAGCAAAATCAGATGGTAGTAATCGTTGTGCGCGAGCCCGCTATCCTTCTTGGCATGTCGACTTTCGAGGGCCATGTAGGCTTCACACCCGATGATCGGTTTGACTCCCGCATCCTTCGCTTTTCGATAAAACCCAACCGCCCCGAACATATTGCCATGGTCGGTCATTGCCACGGCCGGCTGGTTGAAGGACTTGATCTGCCGAACCAGCGGCTCGATCTGATTCGCGCCGTCAAGAAGGCTGAATTGAGTGTGGAGGTGCAGGTGCACGAAGGACGAAGCCATGGCGCGATTCTATGGAGACGAGAAAGGGAAGTCAAACGGCTTCCATAAGCGCATGCACACAACAAGCGTTCTCGTTATTAACTACGCTCTACGCGGATGCAGCAGACCGTCGCGTTGAAAAGTCGGCACCTAAACGTACGGCGATAGAAGAGTGTCATTGAGGATTCGCGCAGACAACCAATCCACACAATTTAAAGTGGAATTTACTAATGGTGAGCATGGAGTGGTTTCTGATAGGACGTTCTGGTGAAAATCGTGGGTTCCGTCCTCACGAACTGCTGGAAGCCGCGATGGCCACTGAAATGAACCTACCCGACTTCGTCGAGCAGGTTTCCAACGTTGAGTTTGAGTTGGCTAACTAAGCCAATGCGAGCACGTTGGTTTTTTTCAAACGAGCGAGGACGAGATGGACAAGGCTTTGCAAGGCAACGCCGTCCGACGCGTGATGGTGGGCACCAACCGTCCCAATACAGCCGACCACGCTGTCCGATGGGCCGCTGCGTTCTGCGGCCGCGATGGGGCGGAGTTGTATGTGGTGCAGATCATCGTGCCGCACTATCCGGCCACCACAGAATTCGGGCCGCTGAACAAACGCTGGCGGCTGCCGCGAATGAGGAGCTCGCGCATATCATGACGGAGGTAGTCGGAGAGCCTGGACATGCCCTTGTTACAATCGATTCCGTCCAGTATTGGCTATCGTTTCTGCGTGAGCCTACGAGTGCTGAGCCTCGCCTGGGAGGACGATCACCGTTATTCCAATCGAAATGATTCGATACTCGAACTGTCTGATCATGCGCGCTGTCTCGTCTATATTGCAAAAGCACTGTTGATCGTGAGAATACTCTAAACAAACTGGCTCATTTCTTAAGGAACATTTCGCACAACACCTTAGCCTGCTCAGGAGAGGCAAGTATCTTCCAGACTTGAGGGAAAGGTTTATGCCTTTATCTTTCTCAGTATCAAAATGGATACAGGAGTGTATCTTTTTTGATCCTTGGAACTATGTTCGCTCAACACAATGTCTATTTTCAGAATGTGGAAAACGCCTTGGTTGGCGGTATGCCCTGTCGCGGAGAGAAAGAGCCAAGGATCTGCTAGTGGCATGATTCATGCTCGGTGCGGCAGCTGAGGGATAATTTTGTTACCAGATTGTGACTCAGTCTGTCGATGTGTTCTTGTTTGCGGGCTGGTTGAGGGGTAGTGGATGGGACAGAACTCTTTGCAAGCTAAACTGCAGTGTCGCATATCGTTCCGTGTCGTGATCGTCATGATTCTCGCGCTCGTTGTTCTGGAAGCGATTGTCTTGGCGGTGCCTCGGGAGTCTCATGCGATTCCGGCTTGGGCGCGAAAATATAATGCCGATTGCGGGATGTGCCACTATGCTTCGTACCCACGGCTGAATTCATTCGGCATAGAGTATCGACGGATGGGCTATCGCACACCCGGCGAAATCAATAAGGATCAGGAGATACGGGACGTCAATCACTTCTTGTCCGCTCGTATCCGAGAACAATTTGTGTACGACAATACAAGGGGAACCACGGAGCGC
>JACCDP011409925.1_pt1 | contig 13177 bp, 15 predicted proteins | sample 7445841 | NCBI WGS metagenome assembly JACCDP01 (sample SAMN15323441, study PRJNA562643) | freshwater metagenome | isolation source: river surface water | place: USA:Blue River Watershed | collected 2017-08-17
GCCTCCGAGAATGCTCCCACCCAAGCCGGCGATGGCACCTCCCACGCCGAGTGCTGCACCTCCCACTGCGGCTGTGGCCGCGGCGGCCTGGATGACCTGGCCTGCTGCCAGGGAAGGAATCCCTGAAAGCAGACCTGCTGCGATGCCTGGTGCTTTCATAAAAAGGAACGCCATGGTCCAGGCGGCCAGTGCCATAATTACCGCTGTGTCGAGCCCAGGGTCTGGCGCCGTGATGTTTCGAATCAGGGGAAAGGCCGCACTTGCGAGAAGTGCAAGTACAAAGAACCGGACACTCACATTCACTGGATAGGCGAGTGCCCCGCGCGCAATCCACCGCGTTGGGTCAAAGGCCGCGAAGGGCAAGAGAATGACCACGCCGAGCATGACAAGCATCCATTCAACCTGCAAAATAAAGACGTTGATGGCCATCACCCCATACGCCACTAGAAAAAATATCCAGGCAATCAGATACCCAATGGCCAGGGGAACCGAGAGGAGCCCAAGGTTCGCCTTCAACGCCTGATATAGTGACGCGCCTGTTTCAATGCCAATGTTCAAGTAGGCCCCAGGGTCAAGGAACCTGGGTATTTCAATGGCATTTCCACCGGCCCGGAGTCCTAGTCTGATAAATAGTTCATGGAATGACGTGACCAGACTGGCGTAATTCAAAATGAGATACACTAGAAAGCTCGTCCGAATGAGAAAACGGACGCCTCTCTCTACGGCGCCACGATGCCCAATCAAGAATCCGACGAGCACCACAAAGGCTTCGAGGGTGATGAGAATCCCAAGGAGCCAGAGCACGTAAGGTCTGAGAGCGACCAGCCCCGGCGCAAAGGTCGCCTCGAAGGCCTGAAGCATCTGTGCAAAAATACCGCCGTTCATGCGCTCACCTTTTCGGGGAAGTAGGTGGCAAAATTGTCGGCATCCTCCTCCATCCCATGCATCCGCAGCCACGCCGCTGGCAGGGGCTCTGTGAGGCGCCCGGCCCGTTGGATGTCACGCAACCCGCGCATCGCACTAATTTCTTCCGGCGTTGAGGCGGCGCACAGGAGACGTTCGAGCGGCGAGAGGGCGAGCGAAAATGTTCTCGATCCTTCATCCGAGGTGTAAAAATAGTCCCGCTTCGGTGTCATGTGTGTCAGCATTCTGATATGTGCGTCCGGCAGCCCGCAGCTTTTGTAGTGGGGAAAGACATCGGGATTCATTGCCGCACTGTTTGGCAAAAACAGTTTTGTTTTACACTGTCCCTGGATGGCCTGCCAGATATCCGTGGCCCGGGCATCTACGACTTCCTGGGACGATAGCCAGAGGGACAGATTGAGCTTGGCCTTGCCCTTGAGCATGTCCATGATTTTTGGGGCAAAGGTACGGCTGGTCATATACCGCCAGGCCTCATCGCCTATCCCCAGCGTCGGCACGCCCGTCAGGGCATCGTCGAGCTGATGAAAGATGTGACTCATCGCGAGTCCAAGGGCTTCTTTCAGATCCAGGAGGTGCTTCATTTCGAAGCAGGTCCACCAGGAAAGTTCGAAGCTGTTATGGTCCGCGTCGAAGAATTCGTACCGCCCCCCTTTACAAAAGGCCTGGAGCGCCGGCTTGATGCGCTGGACTTGAAAGAGCGAGCGGAACGCGGTGAGGGTGCGTTCGTTCTTGGAAAGCTCGGCCATGTGCACGATGGTGTTCCAGATTTCGCTCTTTTCTTGCGGGCTGAGATCGTAGCCGCTTTCTGTGAACAAATCCGTGACCCATTCCTGCGCCCAGCGCCGCTCTGCCTCGCTTTCATCGAGCCTGGCAAACGGCTGCAGCCCCAGGCTGTCGTTCCCCCCAAGGTCGTAGTGTGCTCCACCGACGAGTACTGTCGTGCAGTACAGGGCATAGTCCTTGTCGAATATAAACACCCGGGCGTGTTCATACCGATGAATAAATTGCAGCGCCATTGCTCCAAGGAATCCCGATTTGCCCATGCGCGATGGCCCGATAATCAGCCCGTGCCCAATTTCTCCCTGGTGCAGGACAAACCGAAACGGAACGTTCTCACTGGCGCCATAGAGTAGCGCCGGCCCATTGAGATGCTTATCCCAGGCTGGCCCAGCCCAGATATTGCCATGTGGCATAAGAAAGACGGTGCTCAGGGAGGGAAGCAGCGGCCTGCGAACGTTGTGGTACACATCGCCTGGGAGTGCCCCCTGAAAGGCCCCCATCGCGTTAAGGCTCTCTTCGATCGGGGTGCATCCTTCGTCTTGGAGGATGCTCGTGACGACCCGCACTTTTTCGCTGAGCTGTTTCTTATTCTGATCCCAGACAAAAATCACGGGACTGCCATACCCATAATCCATCTGGTCCATGCTGAGATATTCCAGGGCCTGTTCGATGGATTGAATATCTGTTTCCCCATCAGGATTGGTCGCCCCTCCAATGTTCCATCCTGTCATCGCGCTGATAATCAGTCGTATATTGAGCGTTGCCTGCAGTTGACATTGCGTCAGATGTTTCTTGAGGGCCGCTCTCGCGTCTTCTTTGCCAAGAAAGATTTTGCGGACGTTCAGCCGATACGGAAACGGACACTGCTGCAATTTCGAAGGAATGAAGAATCCCAACTCGTCCGGCCAGCTTTTAATCGAAATGGGCTGCAGATACCGTGTCCCAATGACCGGAAGGTTCCCTGGGATGATCGGATATCGGCCAAACCGCGCGTTGAGAAACATAGGAACCTGGGGCATGCGTACTGGATAGCGGTCGAGGGAGAGGCATTGCGAGAGATAGGTCGCCGTTTCGTCTTTGTCGAGAAAATTTACCCCAGGCAGCACCCCATGCAATCCGTCGTAGATACTCTCAATGGCTTTCGTGAATTGTTTGATATGCCGGTCCAGTTCCGGCATGACGTCCTCGCCCTTCATGAACCACCGGTCATACCACTCCCCTTTTGACTCGATCATCGGCTTCCAGGAGAGTGACAGGTAGTGTGTGCTCTCATAGTGTCGACCGCTGTCAAAGTGGACCCGCCGGCTCGCGTCGAAGTACGCGGCGGTCCCATTTTTTGCATTCCCCTCTGGATACGCAGAGACGACCTCGTGCCACTCGTCTGCCCACATTGCCCACCCACTTACATGGATCCTCTGGAGGATCGCATGCAATCGGTGCAAATAACTCTCGCGTTCCTCGTAGCCCATCATCTTGATATCTGCTGCTTGATAGGCCATCGTTGTCTGGAGAGACCCTTCTCGATTCAAGATCACGATAGGCTTTGGCCCATGCACGGCATGACCCCAGAGCGCCAGGCTGGCCAGGTAGGAGTTCTTATCCTTTGCATAGTCTGCTTCTTTTAACACCGTTTTCCCTCTCATGGCTCGTAGCGTTTCGCATACAGAATCTGGCTGACCATTGCCTTGAGAAAGCTCTGATCCTTCAAGGATTGGTATTTTACAAATCCCCACGCTGGCACGAGAATGAGGAGCACCCATAGCGAGCGCAGGGACAGGAAGAGAATGAGTCCGAGGCAGGCCAGCATGAGGGCGGCCTCTGTAGGAAGTCCACACAGTCTCCTCGCTCGTGTTGTCCCTGGCGGAATCTTGACTCTGTCCCTACGCTCCCTCATGTATGATCCTCCCCTGTTATAGAAGCGGCAGAATAAATCCAGCCGCGGCTGTTCCGATTCCAAAATAGTCCACGAGGAGCGCGCTGAGTGCCCCCAGCCCGGAAAGGCCGAGAAGGACGACTGTCACGCGTGATCCAAGGGCGATAAACCCTCCCAGCATGTTGGCGAAGAGGAGGAAGAGCGCAATCACGCTGACGATTGGCACCCAGAAATTGATCAAGTCGGTCACAAGACTACTTGCAATAGTTTCAATCGCTAACCCAAGGGTGGCGCCCGCCCACGCCGACCCCGCCCCCGCTACCATCCATAGCACGCCAACCGCCAACAATGTCCATGTGTTCCTTTTCATGTGTCCCTCTCCATGTGAAGGTGTCATGTCCCGTTTATTTTCCCGCCTTTGTCACTGTTGTGAGGGCATACCCTTTCTCCTCTGTATAGCCCTCAACCCGTACGATTTCCGTGATCCGCCACTTTCCCCCATGCCGATGCATATTGACGATGAGGTCTATGGCCTCCGCGATAAGCTCTCGTTGCGGATCCACAGAGACTTCCTTCACGAGTTGTTCAATCCTCATAGGGGTGGTGCGTGCGGTGTTCGCATGAATCGATACAATCCCCGGATGCCCGGTCTGAAACGCACGCAACATATCGAGCGCGCTCCCGTCTCGTACCTCACCCACCACTATCCAGTCTGGCCGTTCTCGCAAGGCGTCCCGGACGAGCTGCCGCATGGTGACGCCTTTTCTCCCTCCTGTTTCATCGACGGTATGCTTCATGGCACTGTTCCGTATCTCACACCGTAGCTCAGGATCGTCTTCGAGGATGAGGAAGCGAAGCGTTGTCTCACGAAGCGCATGGAGGATCGCGTTGATCAGTGACGTCTTCGCGGTACCAGTGCCTCCACTGATGATGACCGTTTTTCTTTGTGCAATCGCTTCCATGATAATGTCGGCCTCATGCTGCGTGACGATGCCTTTCTCAATGAAGTCCGTCAAAGGGAAGATATGCAAGGGATGCTTCCGTAAACACATCATCGGCGCCGTTGTGATCGGTGGCAGGTTCGCCTGAATACGAATCCCCAAGGTTGGCACCGCGGCATGGAGCCGCGGGCTTTCTTCACGCCACTCCTCACCAACGATGTCCGCAATCACCCGGAGAAAGGCATCGGTCGTCTGCGCAGGAATGGGCTCCACTTCGACGATCCCCTCGCCAAAGCGTTCGACAAAACAGGTGTTGTTCGGATTCACCATAATCTCCATGACTTTGTGGTCCTGAAGATAGTGGATAATATCCCCGCCAACTTTGTGCAGAATCGGATACTGTTCGATGGATTCGTTCACTCTTTCCCCTTCCTGATTGTCGGGGCAATCGCGCTCCGGCTTTTCCATATCACGTCTTGGTAATACGGGTGTTTCTTAAGCAGTGCCGGGTATCCATGCTCATACATCAGGAGGACTGCCTCTTTCCCCATGTACGTAATATCTGTTGGACTGGAGAGCGGTAAGTCTACTTCGTCGTGACTTGTCGTCTTTCTGTCCCAGAGGACACTGAACGGCTCCCGCGATACAGAGGTCCGGACTTTTGGCCGCAAAAGATTGCCGATCTTTGCCGAGAAGAATCTGGCAATGGCCGGGTCGTTCGGCGTGTAAATGACCTGGTATTTGGAAGATTCGATGTACCCTCTGACTTCTTGCTCATCTCCAAGCTCTGCAATGGATGGCGTGATGAGGCACAATGTAATGCCATACCCACGCCCGTAGGATAGCAACCGCTTGATGATGGGGAAGTAGCCAAGCGCTGGCAGCTCGTCGATCATCCCGAGCACCGGAATGCCATCCGTGTTGAGATGTTCCCTCGCGATACATGCCTCAATCAGTTGTCGTGTGATGAGGCGCGTCAATGGCAGCAGACGTTGCTGGTCTGGGAAGGGGATGCTCAGGTAGACGCTCGTCGGAGATTTCTTGAGATCGGTCGCTGTAAAGTCGGACGATGAGAGCATGGGTTCGAGCATCGGATCGGCAAAAAGCCGAAAGGCCCGGCGCATGTTGTTCACGACACCCGATAACTCACGGTCCTTGGTTTCTCTCCCTACGGTTACCGCTCTCTGGATGATGGGATGCTCTAAATGTTCAAGGCTCCCCATCCCCAGCAAGAGCGCTTCCCATTCATAGTGGTTCGTGAGTTTGTATAAGGCCGGGAGCGTTGTGGCCTCACCGCTTTTGTACCCATAGACGATCAGGCCATTTGCCAGGTCTGTACCAATCTGCCGGAAGTGGGCCGATGATCCGCCCCGCCGGGCTTCTTCACGTCCTGCTGTCCCGTCCGGGTCTGTTAAGATGTCACCGAAGATTTGTACATCTCGTATCTCGTACGGTGTTCCCCAGCGTATATTGGCGACCGGATCATAGCAGTGCGTCTCTTCCGACAGGGGATGCAGTCGATAGGCCTGACCTTGCTGCCCCCGCCACCCTCCCGTCGTTTCCCAAATCTCTTCCTTCGGGTCGTGGATGATGGCGCTTCCTGGCCATTCTAGCAACGTCGGGATCACGGTGCAGGTTGTCTTCCCGCTCCCCGTCGGCGCGATGACAAACACATGCCCGGGGTTTTTATGACGCACAATCATCCCCTCGAACATCCCCAGGACGATTCTGCATGCATCCCCTAAGCGCGTTCTTTTTGCCGAAGCTTTTTGCATCATTCAATGAGCCCATCTTTTTTCAGGTCTTCTCTCGTGGCCCACCGCAGTTTTTTTTCTTGCGGCTTTTCTCCCCGTGCCAAAGGGATAAGACATAGTCCTGTAATGGCAAGCCATCCGAGCGCCGCCCCACGAAAAGCCTCTGGGGCATTCCATCCCCACCGCCACCCCCATCGCCAGATGTCCCATGGGTAATACAGCGCCATTTTTCCATCCCCACCCGGCGTCAGCTTTTTTGCCCGGAGTGTTCTCTCCACCATGGGCGTTCCAAGCTTCTGATGAAAGCCACATTGCCACGCAAAAATGCTGGTCGCGCACCAGCTTCCGAGTACAATGGCCATGATGGCTATGGCGATCTTCGATTTGGTGTGCATACTCATCCCCTGGTCCAAAGCGCGTAGGCTCTTCCAAAGATCGATTCGCGCGCGATCTCGCCAAAGTACCGGCTGTCAATGCTGCGCGCATGCTCGCCCAGCAGGAGATAGCCTTGTAGCATCCAGCATCCTTCTGGCATGGCAAATGCTGCATGCGCACCGGCCAGTGCCCTGGTTACCATCACGGTATCATTGATCCGCATGGTTGTTGGAGTCACACATACGGTGTCCCCTGGTATCCCTTGGATGATTTTGAGCCACAAGGAGGGTATCTTTGTGCGTTCGCCAATCTCCCGTATCGCCTGTAACGTTGTGTGCGGTACCCGGAATGTCACAATATCGCCGCGCCGCAGCGCTACAAATGGGAGGACGTCCTCTCTGGTATACCATCCCATAGGGAGCGAAGGAGAGATGTTGTGAATCATGCTCTGTCCAACGATCACGAATACACTGAATCCCCAGAAGCTCCACGCCATCCACCGCCAGCACCTGAAAAAAGACTTGTCTCTTCCTATCGTCATGCGCCAAAATGTACTGATACGGCGCACTACCACGGCCTTCCCCTCTGACTCGTAGATAGGATGCCCCGCGTGGATGTCTCTCCCTCGCTCTTCGCTGAGGAGTTCCTGGTGTTTGGACGATTGGTTCGCGACCGACGCCAGGCTGCCGGCCTGAGTATGGCCGAGTTGGCTAGCATGAGCGGCGTGACCAATCGTTCTATCTCGCTCTGTGAACGTGGGCTCTTGCAACGCGGCCCCTCTTTAGAAATGGTCATCCGGTTGGCGTATGTGTTACACATCCCTTTGTCGGATGTTACGCAGCCTATGCTGCATCGCCTGGCACGTTCGTCGTGATCCCGGATGACTTGTTACGTTATCGTAACAAATGTATACCATTTTTCGAAAATTCCCAACATTTTTTTGAGGCGATTTTGAGAAACTTGGTGGTGAAACCCTCCTTTTCTCTCCCTCCTCATATACGCCTGCCCCTCCCTCACGCCGCCCGCCCCTGATGGGTGGCGATGTGAAGAGCCCGAAGGTTGCTCGGAACTGAGCCACCCATGGGTTTTGCCAAGCCCCTCCCGGAGTATGAGGGGCTCTTCCTGCACTGCCTTGAAGGCCAGATCTGTACACCTCCAGTTCTTTGTGAGCCCTACTGTGGCCGATTGCATGCGACGATGACCAGGCTTTCCCTGGAGTGAGACAAGGGCCGCGGTTCAGAGGCTTTCTCATGCCGGCGCTCGCGCGCAAGTCGTTGAAGGAACCGTGCCTCCCAGCGTGCGAGGAGAACGCGTGAGGCGAGCAAGTCGTCTCGTTCTTTGCGATGCCTTCGAGGCATCGCCCACGGGTTCCCAGTCCAAGCGCGTTGGGTAAGCCTGTCGAGAGCCCGAGAGTGCTGTTGCGATTCAGGACTGCATGGGAAGTGTTGGAGGAGCTGCGTGACGTGCGTTCTGAGCATGCCTCGTCGTGAGGCAAAGAGAGAGGTCTTACAGCGTCGGCGCTGGTGCGGAGTCATGGGTGTGCTCCATGGTGAGAGGTGGCGAGAATTCGTATCGGACTTGTTGAATAATCTCCTGCATCCAGGAGGTGCTCTTCACTGGGGTGCCATCCGACCGTACTGCCTGAAGGGCCTCGCGGAGGGTGGAGAGCAGGGTTTTGGCGTCCATCCATGAGTAGTGATGGGCGGTGCGCACATGCTTGAGGGCGTCGGTATAGACGAAGATCGTGTGGCAACAGGTAAACCTGGTCGTCCGTTTGTGTCCCTTGGTGCCATGCGCTGCGGTCATGGTACAGGGCACTGGGGTGGTTGCCAGGCGTGCCTCCCGGGCCCGTTGCTGCCGGAGACGAGCGCCGCAGCGTGTGCTGCAGCAGAGGGTTTTGCCTTCCTGCTGTTTGCGGGAGGCATAGCCTTGTTTGACAGGGAACTGTTTCAAGCACACGGGACAACACAGCTCCACATTCCGCTGTCGCCCAAGGCTGTTCGCCTGACCGCAACAGGCCAGGCTGTGATAGATCGGTGCACCCCGGCGAAACCGATCATACTGGGACTTGGAGGGAAGGAAGGGGAGCTGACAGGACACCAGGGCACACGGGACAACAGGAATGGTGCGGGGCTTGGGTGGCATAGGACTCCTTTCGTATGCGAGGTGTTGTCACACCATATCACTGGGCCTGCTGGGCGTGGCCAATCCATACGCCTTGCCCGAAGTACGGCGTGAGAATTTGCAGTACAGTGCTTCGGACGTCCTGTGCTGCAAAAGCCTGTCCATAGCGAATGCGAATCGTATACACATCGGTTGCAATATACTCGACACCCGGAAGCTGAAAGAGAGCACAGAGCGAAGGGATGGTCAGAGGCACGGGGCTGTTCCGAAGCCAGCTTTGCATGCCATCAGATATTTCGGTGGTGACATAAATGTTGAGAGAACGGTACTGCTCTTCATGCTCAAACAGGAAGGAGGGAGTAAGAGGCATGGTGGGTGGCGGCGGGCAGGAAAATGCCCGTGTGACCATTGCCTCGGTCGGCGCCGTATCGTGCAGCGCGAGATGCCATCCGAGAAAAACGCCAAGGGCAACGCCACAAAGAAACGCGCCCAACGTGAGAAGAGGTTCTTTGTACTTCATAGGTTTCCAGGCCCTTCTTGCTGAGAGAAGTTGATGAGAACGTGTGTGTCGTGAGCGGGCAGGCCATACGGAATCAAACCGTATTGCACAGGGCTTTGGAGGTTTGTGCGACGCACACGCACAACCGGGCCGACACACCCGGAAAGCCCCTTCGCCGATGCTGGGACGTGTCCTCCCGTCGCCCACGCCCAGCCCTGGCAGCCTGCCACCCCTAAGGACTAGGGTGCGGGCGCCACCAGATCGGGCGCCACCAGATCGGAAGGCACGAGCTTCCATTGGGAGGGCTGGATGTGCCCAGGCACACACAGCAGCGCGTGCTTCGTCCTCCCCTGGAGTGCCTTGCGCGTGTCCTCGCATTGGGCCTTTGCCGTCGTACGCGGCGCACCCTCCCGGGTGGGTGCGCCAGGGTCGGTGATGGTCCAGCCCTGTGGGGTCGGAAAAGGGATGGAGCGGTCCGGGAGTGGGGTCTCGAAGGCCTCGACAAAGCGATACCGAAACCAATGGGTGGGAGGTGGCCTGGTCCCCGTGTAGTCTTCCCACGCCTCCCAGAGAATGAAGGTCTCCGCGGCGGCCTGGTGCAGGGGTCCTCCGACGAGGCATGCTCCGACAAAGAGCATGGTGCGGAAGGTGCGGGCGATCCATGGCCGTGGTGTGCTCATACGTGCCTGCCTTTCTGTGATGCGAGGGCGGCGTCTGTCGCTTAGTGCCGCCGCTTTTTGTGTTGGAGACTTACGCTCGTATTGCGTGAGCTGTTACTGGTATTCCCCACGCTGGTGCGATTGCCGGTGCTCATAGCCGTGCTGGAGACATTCCCGACGCGTGCGGAGCTGCCCTGGGACGTGGCGCGGAGTGTCGGGTTGTGGGTCACCTGGGCCTGCCCGCCTTGTCCACCTGTGGCGGTTGTACTGACCGAGGTGTCCGAGGTCGCCTGGCCGCCGGTACTCACCGAGTGGGCACCGCCGCCTTGTTGCTCCACGTTGGTCCGCGCCGGACGAAGGACCGCAGCCGCCCCAATGAGTCCTCCCGCATTGGTGACCCCGGCCAGGCCGATGGCACTGAGGGACGCTCCACCCCCGGCGCTCTGCCCGTCGATAGAACAGTTTGATGCCTTGTAGGGCACAGTGGTTTCGTCCTTGCGAAACACTGTGCCATCTTCGTCATAGGCCAGGGCGTGAATCACCTGGTCCTTTGGGAGCACTTCTCCCGCCGCAAGCGCCTCACGCTGGCAGTGATACGCCGTGAGCAGGTAGCCCTCACTGCCATGCCCCAAGTCCTGGTGCGTGCGTGCCGACACCGCCTGATAGACGGTGCCATCGGCGAGGAGATAGGGGCGATCAACCTTGGTCATGGAGCAGGCGCTCAGGGGCAGGACGAGGAGGGCAAGAAGAATGATGGGCGGGCGGCTGCGTTGGTCACAGGGCTTGCGTATATCGTGCATCAGTGCCTGCCAATCGGCTTCCAGCTTCACCAACTCACTCGGCGTCTCGCCGTCTGGAGCCGGCGACTGCCGCCCCAGAACCCAGACGAGGATACCACCGAGCAGGCCGCCAAAGAGCACACAGAGCAGCATGAGAAACCATCCCATCATCATCGTATGTCTCCTTTTGTGGTGAAGAGAGAAAATGTGGACCCCTTGCCACCATCCATGTCCCCGTACAGTCGGTCAGCACTGTGGTGGTATAGCCCCCTCCTTTGCCCTTTCCTGGGCATGATACGTAAAGCCACCGTTGGCCATCTCCGGGCGTGTTGTGTAACGCAGGCACCATTGTATGGCCGGCCAGCGCCGTTGCAGATCCCGCAAGAGCCCCATGCGTCCCGCATCGGAGAGCACATGGTCATTCAGCAGCGTGCAGAGACCCAAGGCATCCTCGAGGGTCATGCCACCTCCTTCCGGACCAGGTGTTGCCCAACCTGCGCAAAGAGCGTGTGGAAGAGCCGAATATGGTTCTCAGACCATCCGGCATCCTGAAGGGCACGGACGAGCGCGTGACGCTTCGAGAGCCGGATGGCGGTGGCTTTGCGCCGGTGCCAGTGTTCATGCAAGGTCAGTCCATGCTCGCCAATGGCGTAATGCACCAAAAGGTCGGTCGGTGAGAAGGTGACGGTGTAGGGAAGTGGCATCATCTGTTCTCCTGCGGTGCTGTGGTGGTCCATCAGCCTCGTTCCTTCTGTCGTGCATGGTCTTGTGCCGTGCTGCGGCCGTTTGTTCGGTGAGTCGAGACCTCGACGCCTCGACCCTCTGCCCGTGTATACGTGTGCAGGAGGCGCCAGACTTCTTCTGCCTCCATTGCCGCATGGTCCGGCTTCCGTGACCATGGCTGCCAGAGAAATACCAGGAAGGCGAGCATGAGAAGGTAGGCGGCAATTTCAACGGTCATAGCGTTCCTCATCGTCATGAGGGTCGGCGGATGGGAAGAGGGGACTTGGCGCCCCCCAGCTGACCCGCGTTCTGGTCGAGGGATCGTCCTCGGGGAACCGCCCCGGGGAGACCCGGCCACGGGCCGCTTGCTCGCGTCCGCCTGGGGTCTGTGGATCCGCATACGCATCAAAAAAGGGCGGCGATTGATGGAACATCGGCTCAGGCTCCACCGGCGCCGGCGCGTTCAGCGCCTCCTCTGCCGTGCGTAAGAACCGATCAATCGCGGTGGTGTTCTGCCGGACATCCCAGGCACAGCGCCACAAGAGATACCCGAGCCAGCCCAGGCCCAGGAGCAGGAGGGCGCCATAGACCGTCACGACCGCGAACCAGTCGGCAGGCGTCGGCGCCGGCATCACGGCGTGTCTCCTACGCCGGAGAGTGTGATATCGTGCAGAAATCCCTCGGCCTCGTGCAGGCGCGCGACCAGGGCCGCGGCCGTCGTCTCGGCCGCCTGGATCATGTCCTGGGCTTGCGTACAGAAATCGCGATACATCTCGTCATCCTCCTCTTGCAGAAGCTGACAGGCCCGCGCCAGGTAGCGCTTCAGCCGTTGTACGCCCCCACTCCCGAGCCCGCTCATGGTGGCGGGGGTGCCGAGCTTATCGAGCGCGCCCGCGAGCGTGGCCAGAAAGGTCTGGAGGTCTTCCGCCTCCTCGTCGTGGGCCTGAGGCGTTTGGCTGGCCTCGACGGGTGCCCCGTGTTTTGCCATGGCCTTGCGCAGGCTTGCGAGGGCGGCGCCGAGCTGCGGGTCCTTCCAGTCGATATTGGCCTTGACCCCTGCCTTGAGCAGCGCGTTCCCCTGGCGCAGCTCCTCCGCAGGGAGCCCACCAAGCGCCTGGATCGTGTCGACACGGTAGAGGAGGGTGATGGCGCGCTCTCGGACGTCCTGTGCGACGCCGCGTGTGGAGAGATGTTTCCCCAGGAGTTCGTGACTCTCGGCGCGCGCATCCCGGAGCGCCTGCGTCTCAGCCACCTGCGCTTTGCCAGGGCTGGTGATGGGCTTCCGCAGCGCCGGGCGAGACTCCTCCTGCCTGCCTTGGGCGTCTTGCACTTCCTCTGCAGAGGCAATTCCCATGAGGATGCCGTAGCCGAGAAACCCGAGCGCCCGCCCCACGGCCGAGGTTTCGGCATTTTCATAGGGGTTCGTACTGTCCACCCCTTTCCCGCCAATGTTCACCACGGCATGCCCCTCCGCCGACCCGAGCACGCTGGAGCAGACGGTCGCTTTGCAGAGGGTCTGCTTCCCGGAAGGGTCCAGGACAAACTCAATGTGCATCTGGAGCGTCGCCCCCTTCTCGCGGTGCTCGTCGATGGCCATTTTGATCCGGCCATCCACGCCCATATAGGCGCTTGGAACTTCGGCATAGATGGGATTGTCTTTCGTCCCACCCACCTTCTTATTCCGCTTCAGGCTCGTGACGAAGATTTGATACTTGGGCGGCACAGAGGCCATCGCCTCTTGACACC